>LUMJ01000506.1_pt1 | contig 10308 bp, 13 predicted proteins | sample 729631 | NCBI WGS metagenome assembly LUMJ01 (sample SAMN03860266, study PRJNA289734) | marine metagenome | biome: seawater column; feature: ocean; material: water; isolation source: Red Sea water column Station 22 - depth 500m | place: Saudi Arabia: Red Sea | collected 2011-10-15 | depth 500 m | reverse complement strand
ACTCCAATCTCTTCGTAGTGATGTAACTTTTCAAAAATTTGTTCCTCAGTCATTCCAAGATTTTCTGCAGCCTTTTGGAAAGGTCTGTCAACTATCTCCATATCTTTCTGTAGTTCTCGAATGAATTCCTTGTCTTCTTCGGTTGGGACAAACTTTACATCGGTAACTTTTTTCTTTTCCTCGGATGGCTTTACCTCGTGCTTTTTGTCATCAACCATATCCAGCTTTACTCCAATCTTGAACAACTGTAACGTAGGAAGCATTCTTGTCTTTTTGATTCCATCCAATTTTGAAAATTTCTCTAGTTCCTTTTTCAAGTCGGAGCCAGGGGGAACAGCCAAAGTAAACCAGAGATTAAATTCGTGTTCTCTTTCATAGTTGTGGCTTACGCCAGGATGCTTGTTGATTTGATGTGCAACGTGTTCCAGCTTGTCAGGTTCAATTTCCATCGCAACCAGTGAGCTAGTATATCCCAACTTCCTTGTATCAAATATTGCACTGAGCTGTCTCAGAACGCCTTTTCTCTTCAGCTGAATCAATTTGTCCTTTACTTTATCAGGTGAAATTTCAAATTTCTTTGCAATTACATCAAATGGTTTAACTACTAATGGAAATGTCCACTGTATCTCATTTAGAATTTCAGTATCAAGTTTATCCATATTAGGCAATACTCCAAATCTTCAGTGTCAATTAAAAAATGTAACTAGCTTTCTTGAATCTATAAATATCATCCATGGTGCGCCAGAGTGTTGATTGTTGATCTTCACCTAAAGGGGAACCTTGTCATCGTAGTTGGCTCTGGAAACGAGGGTATGAAGAAAGTTAGCTCTCTCTTAACACAGGACTGTAAGATTATTGTAATAAGCAGTGGTTCAAATGCCCAAATTACAAAATATGTCAAGCAGGGAAAAATCAAATTTAAAAAAATCAAATTAAGTGATGCGAGCTTTCTTTCAAAATACAAACCATATCTGGTCATGGCTACTACCACTGACAGAATCCTGAACAGAAAAATTGTTGAGAAGGCTAGGAAGATGAAATCTTACGCCTATGCGTCAGATGATCCTGAGATTAGCGACTTTGCCCATCCTTCAATAATCAACATAGCAGACACTATGCAGGTTGCAATATCAACCGGTGGGAGCAGTCCTGCGATGGCAAGAAAGATCAAACTAAAGACAGAATCTTTCTTGAAGAAAAATATCTCAAGCGAGGACATATATCAAATCAAGCTCCAGAAATTCGCAAGATTTAAGGCAAAACAAGTGATTTCAACCCAATTAGATCGCAAAAAATTCCTGTACAGAGTAATGAATGACAAACGTGTAAAAGAATTATTAAAAGAAGGAAAATACAAAATGGCACAGGAACGAGTAAAAAAAATGCTTGAAGAATTAACATGAAACAAAATATCATCAACGCTAGAGTAACTTTTAGGAAATCACCGATCCATGTTTTGGAAAAATTTGCCTTCAAGGATATGTCTGATGCATGTTTAACATTCAAGAAAAATTCTAGCGTTTCAGAATGTGTCATAATTCAGACATGTAATAGAATTGAACTGTTTGCAGCATCGAATAACCGTAACATTGACGAAATCAGAAACACTTGGGCATCGCTCACGGGATTAGAAGATAATGCGTTTAGAGATACTCTAGAAGTATGTGAGAACAAGGATGCTTATGAACATCTGTTAAAACTTACATCTGGTCTGGAATCACTGGTTGTTGGAGAAGAGCAAATTCTTGGACAAATTAAAGACTCAATTTCAGCAGCAAGAAAAACCAATGCGTCAGGCAAAAGACTAAACAAATTATTTGAAAGATCTATCAGGATTGGAACACGTATCAGAAATTCTACTGGAATAGGTAGGGGTGGAATATCACTTGGTTCTATGGCTGTCAAACTTGCAGAGGAAAATGTTGATGATATCAAATCAAAGCACGTATTGCTTATCGGTACAGGTGAAGCTGCAACGATGGTTGCTAAGTCTCTGAAGAAAAGGGGCTATGCATTTAATGTTACTAGCAGAACCATTGAACGATCTGTTGGATTCTCTCAAACGCTGGGTGGTAAACCTGTAAAATTTGAGGATGTTATGTTAGGATTCAGTAATTATCAAATAATATTTGTAGCCACGACAGCACCGTACTTCCTAGTTTCATTTGATAGGATGAAAGATGCTATGAAAAATAAAGAGTCTGGAACTATGATACTGGATTTGTCAAATCCACGAACAGTAGATGAAAAAGTAGCCACGATACCTGGAATTAAATTAATGAACATTGATCAAATTGCTGAGATGATAGAAAAGAACATGAAAAAGAGGAAGGATAAAGTTTCCACTGTGGAAAATATAATTAGTGAAGAAGTTCCAATCATTGAGGCTACTATGAAACGACTTGATGCAGAACCTTTGGTTAAGGATGTGTTTACCAATGCGGATTTGATGAGAATTAAGGAATTACAGAAAGCGCTTCAAATGTTAGGGGAAACAAACGAAAAAAGAATCAAAATTATTGATGATTTAACAAAGGCTGTTGTCGAAAGCATTGTTTCTACACCAATGAATAATTTAAGAAAAGCCTCTGAGCAGGGAAATCCTGACTTATTAGATATAGCAAGTAAATTATTCGTCTATAAGAAAAAGGAATAGACAATACTAATCTAAGATTATATTGTATGTTGTTTGATTTTTGACATGACGTCATTTCCCTCAAAAAGATTGAGACGGTTAAGAATTAATGAAAATATAAGAAACCTGGTACAGGAAGTTAGACTATCTGTAAATGATTTAGTCTGTCCAATTTTTGTAGAGGAAGGTTTAGAAAAAAAGAAACCTGTAAACTCGATGCCAGACATTGTGAGGCTACCGTTATCAGAGGTTTCAAATGAAGTACAAAATATTTCTGATTTAAAAATTCCAGCTGTGATGTTGTTCGGTATCCCCTCACAAAAAGATGAAAAAGGAACGTCTGCATTCGACGATGACGGCATTGTACAGAAGTCAATTTCTGAAATAAAAAATAATTTTGATAACAAAATTTCTATAATGGCTGATGTCTGCTTATGTCAATATACTAGTTCAGGTCACTGTGGAATAATTAATAATAAAAAGATAGACAATGATTTGAGCATAGAAACTTTAACCAATATTGCTGTTAGTCAGGCAAAGGCAGGAGTTGATGTGGTTTCTCCATCGGCAATGATGGATGGACAAGTTTCTGCTATAAGAAGAGGGCTGGATGAAGCAGATTTTAAGGATGTAATCATAATGTCTCATTCAGCAAAACACAGTTCATCATTTTATTCGCCATTTAGGGATGCTGCAGAATGTGCGCCACAATTCGGTGATAGAAAAACATACCAAGTTCCATTTACAAACCCGCGCGAAGCCATGAGAGAAGTTGAAGCTGATGTTGAAGAAGGTGTAGACATAGTGATGATAAAACCTGCACTGTCTTATCTTGATTTAATTGCAGAAGCTAAGAAAAGGTTCAACATTCCGGTATCGGCATACAGTGTTTCGGGAGAATATGCAATGGTGAAGGCCGCTACAAATCATGGCTGGATCAAAGAGGATCAAATAATAAACGAGATTCTATCTTCTATCAAGCGAGCAGGTGCAGATTTCATCGTTACATATTTCGCCAAGTCAGGTGCAAAATTAATTAACGATAGTTCATGATAGACGACGAACGTTTTGAGATACAATCTGCTTTTGATTTATTACCACATGTAGTTGGTTGTAGCTGGGCTACTATCTGGTTTCGTTTAAATAAAATTAAAAATCCAACAAGAGAAGAATTTAGAGAAAAAGTGACAGAATATTTTAAAATATTAGATCCGTTGGTAAATGTATATCCACGGAACAAGGATTTTGAAGAAATTATTAGTTATTTAAAAAAACGAAATGTTGTGGAACTGGAGAAGATTGGTAATGGGAAAAATCCTGAAGTTGAAAAGCGATATGATAGATATGTTGATTATGGATAAAACACTCTTCAAATACGCCAGAATCTTGGTTTAACAAATTTTAATTTTCGTTGAAACAGAAGTACCCGCCAATTAATGCAGGTGAAAAATATCACGGATCCTATACCAACAATGTCAGCTGCAATGATACCAATTATTTTATCTTCAAATAGTTGTAAAAATGGTGTAAGTACAGATTCACTTATTGTGATCATTATGTAATAAGATACAAGTCTGCCAAACCAAAATCCGATATAGAGTCCAATACTTTTTGCTCTCATCATACCATATGCAACGAATAGCATATTGCTAGGTAATGGTGTTGCAGCAAATAGAAAAGATGTAAGCGTATATCCAAATTTTTTCTTATTTAGAAAATTACCTATAGCATCTAGGTTTGATTCCTGTTCCTTGCCAACAAATCTTCGGAAAAAACTACTTAAACGTTTTAGAAAAAATCTACCGATTGTAGCACCGGTTGCCCCAACCAACGCCAATATGAAGGGATCAAGCGAAGCATCTAACGCAAAAAACGATGAAAGAATAATCCAGGTTGGAGGCATTAAAATGGGTGCCGCATTTACTGCAATTAATAAAAAGAATATTCCAAGATAGGAATATTCTATAATTGTTTCAAAGATATCGGCCATGTATTATAGAAGATTGGATACTCTAAAACTCTTGAGAAAAGATTGTAATGTATAATTTTCTTTTAAAATCAAAATAAATGCAGGAGGTGGGATTTGAACCCACGAACCCCTAAGGGAAAGGATGACCCATGCCAAAATCTTGAGTCCTTCTCGGTTGGCCGGGCTTCGGTACCCCTGCACTTTAGGTGAATTTTGTATATTTAAAAAAAGTTATTAATTGAAGAAATAACGATTTTTTGTATGACAACTTGTGAAGAAGCAAAACAATTGAGAACTGGAATAAATATTACAGCAACAATTAGAGATAAAGGTGAACCAAGAACTGTGAATACGAAATATGGAGAAACACAAGTCTGTGACGCATATCTAGAGGATGATTCAGGAAGAATCAAGTTCACAATCTGGGGTGATGACATTCAAAAAGTGAAGAATGGTGATAGTGTTGCAATTGAAAATGGCTATACAACTACTTTTAGAAATGAAGTACAGTTGAACAAGTCCAGAAATTCAAAAATGGAAGTAACACCTAGCTAGTAATAAAAATAGAAGTTAGCAATTTTATGAAGATTTTGCAAAATATTGCTGATGATATTCTTCAGCTCTATAGAATATTGATGCAGGTTTAATTTCTGTGACTATATCTTTTTGAAATTTTTTCCTTGCTAGCGGATTGAGTCTTTCCTTCATTTCCATTGCTGCCTTTTGTTGTTCTAGTGTATAAAAAAATACTGTTGATCTATACTGGGTACCTATATCAGGCCCTTGTCTGTTCAACGTGGTTGGGTTATGATTGTTCCAAAAAATCTTCAGTAAATCTTCATATGAAACTTCTTGAGGATCATAATCAATTTCAACTGCTTCAGCATGTCCAGTATTATCAGTACATACATCTTCATAAGTAGGGTTTTTTGTTGCACCACCACAATAACCAACTTGAGTTGATTTTACACCATTTGTTTTTCTAAATATCTCTTCAACGTGCCAGAAACAGCCAGCTGCAAATGAAGCCTTCATACTATATTAATAGTAAAATATCTAATTAATATTCTAATATGGAAAAGGCTGACATTGAGGCTATACCAATCATAAAGACGTTTGATCTGAAAGACGAAAAGGATGCCTATGATGCTGCTGAAGAAATGGTAAGGATAGGATTTTACAAGGAAAAGAAAGGATTCAAAGTTTTGATGTCAAAGAAATCAAAAAAGACAGCAAAACGAATTGGTCATATAATAACTACATCTGTAACCTCTGACTTGAGGAAAGCTGATCAGGAGAGAAATATTCAATACTGGACATACCATCATGACAAGGAACACTATGCGATTGTACTTGTAAGTTCTAAGGTTGTACAAGAGTTAGGTTTTTGATTTATCTACAAATAATGGAATTTTAAGCTTGCTTGTGAGAATATCGGCAATAATCACTCCGAATAAAACTCCTCCAATTACATCCATTGGGAAATGTTGTAATAAGTAGATCCTGCTTAATGCCATACATGCTGGGAAAATCCATAAAAGAACCCATCCTCGCGGAAATCTTTCTGATAATGCATATCCCAATACAAATGCAATCACAGTTGCACGTGTTACATGCCCCGATGGAAATGAACCCTTACCACCTAAAACAGTTGTATCACTTTCTATCTCTAATGGTAATTCAGTACCCAGATATTCAAGATCTGGTCTTGGACGTTCTACAACATAGTCCTTCAAATATCCAGCCGCAACTGTACCAATCAAGACAGCAAGCAACATTATCAGACCCATACGTCTAGTTTTTCGTCGTACAAACATTACAAAACAGAAGATCATGATTGGAATTATGCCACCAATTTCGGTAAAAACCCACATAGAAATATCCAACGATGTGTTACCTGAGATCGATTGGAAATACAGTATAAGTGACTTATCAAATTGTTCAGTAATTTGGGCATATACAAAATAGGTTATGATTAAAAACGCTATCACCAGCAGGAAAAATCCACGCGAACGTACCTCAAAGATTAATTTTTTCAATTAAGGATACTCGTTGACGATCATTTTTAATTTTGCCGTATGATAGTTTCAGAATTATTAGCGTTTATTTTTAATAAACTAGATTTGCCAATTTTTGAAATTATGTTTAACTATGTGATCGGCTAAAGAATTTTAACCCAAGCCAAAAGAGAAAGTATATGAGATTTCTAACTATCGATGACTTTAACCTTAAAGGAAAAACTGTTTTTTTAAGGGTAGATATGAATTGCCCTATAGATAATGAAACGCTAGAGATCTCTGGTACAAAAAGAATTGAAGAAACTGTTGAAACGATAAACTCGTTAAAAGAATCCAAAATTGTCATGGCATCACATCAAGGAAGAGTTGGGAATAAGGATTACACTAGTATGGAAAAACATGCTATGGTTCTTGAAAAGCTGATAAATAGAAAAATAAAATATGTTGACGATGTAATAGGTACCACTGCTCAAAATGAGATAAAAAAGTTAAACGATGGTGAGATTTTATTGCTTGATAACCTAAGATTGTGTGCGGAAGAAAATTATGAGTTTTCTGGCTCTGGCGCTGAAAAGACGTTAATGGTGCAACGATTATCAAAATTATTAGATGTTTGTGTTTTGGACTCATTTCCAAGCGCCCATAGAGCTCATCCATCAATTGTAGGCTTTCCATATACACTTCCATCTTGTGCAGGACGACTTGTTGAAAGAGAAGTTAAAAAACTTGATGAGATTATGAGTATAACAAAAGCCCCCCACGTAATAGTTTTAGGCGGTAAAAAGGTTGACGATAGACTTGAAGCAATTCGATTATTAATAGAAAATCAAAGGGCCAGTAATGTTTTGCTTACTGGCTTGATTGGTAATGTGTTCTTAAGGGCACAGGGAAGAATTAGAGCCTCTCTTGGAATTAAGAGAGAGCAAGAAATTGTTGCTAAAGCGCATACACTGATAGGAGAATTTCCAGATGTTTTCTCAACGCCTGTGGACGTAGCAATAGAACAAAATGGAAATAGAGTAGAATTAGACATTAGAGAATTGAACAAGGATGATCAAATTTTTGATCTAGGTCCCAAAACTATTGAACATTACGGCAAGATTATTTCTGGGGCAGGAACTGTTTTTATCAGTGGACCTGCCGGATTTTTTGAAAAAGAAGGCTACGATTATGGTACAAAGGCTCTTCTAGAAGCCGTATCAAATTCCATGGCTACAACAATAGTTAGTGGTGGTCACCTCACTTCTGCATTAAAAAAATTCGGTCTTGCGGAGAAAATAACACATATCAGTACTGCTGGTGGTGCATTGGTACGTTATCTAACAGGTACTAAGTTACCAATGATTCAATCTCTTGAGGAGTCAGCAAAAAAATTTGGGACTAAAGTATAGATCCACATATTTGATTTTGGCATATTTTCTTTTCATGTGATGCCAAGTAACTTTCATTTTTACATGATTTACATTGAACTTTCTCAATTAGTTCAAACAGTTTAAACCATTGTGTAGTGAAATTCTGAGCTATATTTCGTAAAAGTTCAGCATCACACAATTCTTTAAAATGTATATCCATATTATCTATCGTAGAAGACAGTTCTACATTTTTATTTTGTTTTAAAATTTCAAAAATTTGATCATTGTTAAACTTAAGGTTAACATCGTTAAAATTTTCAAAAATAATTTTTCTAATATGGATAGTTATTTGTGTATCATCCATGTTAGTAAAGAGATGCAGCTTCCTCTTTTAGGTTTCCTGCAGCATCTGCATCATTCATTTTGTCAACAAAATAAGAATAAATTCCATGTTTTAGTGCCTTTAAAGAAAGTAGTGCACATTTAATTCGTACGGGGCTAGTTTTGATAAGGTGTTCTAATCCAAGTTCCGCTAATAGGTCATCCTTTTGGAAATTTTTTACCTCTTCCAGGCTTTTGTTTTGAATCATTTCAGTTAAAACAGAAGTACATGCCATACATATCGCACAGCCCTTACCATCAAATTTTACTTCAGAAATTTTAGAACCATCGACGTTGGCATACAAATCAATACTGTCGCCACAAAGAGGATTACTATCATGTCTATGAATATGAGGATTTTCTATCTTGCCAAAGTTTGAAGGGTTTCTAGAGTATTCTATTATCATTTCGGTATAAATTGGGTCTCCACTCATAATTTGAACACCCTGGCAACCTCCTCAAGTGAGTCAATAAGAGCATCTATCTCTTGTTTTGTAGTGTAAATGTAAAAGCTGACACGGTTAGTTGCAGCAACATCAAGTTTCTCCATCAAGACTTGCGCACAATGATGTCCTGATCTTATTGCAACACCGTTTTTGTCAATTATGGTTGCAACGTCATGAGGATGTACATCCTTAAAATTGAATGATATAACACCACCTTGTTTTTTAGAATTCATAGGACCGTAAATGACTAAACCCTTAACATTGGACATTTTTTCTAACGCGTATTTTGTTAACTCAATTTCATGATTTCGGACATTATCCATTCCTATTTTTGTGAGATAATCAATTGCTGCTGAAAAACAAATAACATCAGCTACATTAGGTGTTCCAGCCTCAAACTTGTATGGAAGATCATTGTAAGTGGTTTCAAATTTGTGAACTTCCCTTATCATATCTCCACCGCCTTGGAAAGGTCTCATCTTTTCTAATAACTCTCTTCTTGCCCACAATACACCAACTCCTGTTGGACCTAACATCTTATGAGCGGAAAAAGCATAGAAATCACAATCAAGATCACTTATGTCTACTTTCATGTGTGGAACCGCCTGTGCACCATCAATCAGAATTTTGGCTCCAGCATTTTTACATTTCTTTATAATCTCTTTAACACCAGTTATTGTTCCAAGTACATTTGAAACGTGACTAACAGCGACTAGTTTAACCCTGCCAGTTGCAAGATGTTCATCAAGTTGTTCTAGCATTAATTCGCCATTTTTATCAATGTCGATGTATCTGAGTTCTGCACCGGTTTCCTGCGTTAGTATCTGCCATGGAACTATGTTTGAATGGTGTTCATATTCTGTTGTGACAACAATGTCACCATTTTGCACATTATCTCTTCCCCACGCATAAGCAACTAAGTTGATAGCCTCTGTTGTTCCCTTTACAAAAATTATCTCATCACTGTTTGCAACATTTAGGAATTTTGCAACTTTACTCCTTGTTACTTCAAATGCCTCTGTAGATTCCTCTGCTAAAGCATGTACAGCCCTGTGGATATTGGAGTTATGGTTTTTGTAATAGTCAGTAATTGCGTCTATAACCTGAATTGGTTTTTGAGTAGTAGCAGCATTATCCAAATATACTAAAGCCTTGTTGCCTCTGACTTTTCTTTCTAGTACCGGAAAGTCATTTCTTATACTATCAAGAGAATATTGTGTACTTTGCAATTATCAAAAACCTCTACCTGTACTTGTAATGTTGCTCAACTTCTTCATTTTCATTATAACGCGTCTCTTCTACTTCAACAATAGCCTTAAGATTCTCATCCATGTTAATTGATAATTCTTTATTCGCCCATTTTGATTCAATAATATTTGAGATCCATGCTCTTACTTGATGAGACATGGTTCTAGAAAGTGGTTCTAAGAATCCTTCAACAATTATGCGTTCAGCCTCAGAGTAGCTTAGACAACGTGTACCAAGATAGAAAATTTGCTCATCATCC
>LUMJ01000939.1_pt2 | contig 10311 bp, 11 predicted proteins | sample 729631 | NCBI WGS metagenome assembly LUMJ01 (sample SAMN03860266, study PRJNA289734) | marine metagenome | biome: seawater column; feature: ocean; material: water; isolation source: Red Sea water column Station 22 - depth 500m | place: Saudi Arabia: Red Sea | collected 2011-10-15 | depth 500 m | reverse complement strand
GTCTTTGACGGGCAGTTTGTCGACATAGTACCAAGGACCGATGCCACACACTTCTATCCAGTGTTTCATGGCTTGTTCTACATCGTGGACTACGTACCCCATCTGTCTGATGGATCCGAATAATCTACTCATGATCGTTTTGTATCCAGTCTGGTTAGATAGAACGTCATCATATCTGTTTTGTATTCAATTAAAAGAGTACAGGCAGATGAAAGACCCGCTCTGGGGTAAAATATCCAGTCGAATACCGAAACAAAAAGAATAGAAGGAGAGTGGCAATGACCACAACCACACGCGAATCCTACGATCAGGTCATGATGCCGAACTATGCGCCGGGTGATGTGATTCCTGTTCGAGGTAGTGGTTCGCGGGTCTGGGACCAGGCCGGTACAGAATATGTCGACTTTGCTGGTGGTATTGCGGTCAATGCACTTGGTCACGCGCACCCGGCGTTGGTCTCCGCACTTACGGAGCAGGCCGGTAAGTTGTGGCACACATCCAACGTCATGGCGACTGAGCCCGCAGTCGCTTTAGCAGAAAAGCTGTGCAATGCCACCTTTGCTGACCGTGTCTTTTTCTGCAATTCCGGGACTGAAGCAAATGAGGCCGCGCTCAAGCTCGCCCGACGATATAGCCACTCTAATTTTGGGCCGCACAAAGACTTAATCATCGCTTTTGATAACGCCTTCCATGGCCGGTCACTGCTCAATATTTCAGTTGGAGGCCAACCGAATTACCGGGAAGGATTCGGGCCATTGCCGGGCTCTATTACACATCTACCTTTTAATGATGTGGCAGCACTCGAAGAGACCTTCAACTCGTTATCGGATACGGTCTGTGCTGTCATTGTTGAGCCCATACAGGGTGAAGGTGGTGTACTCGATGCCGAGCCCGAGTTTATGCAGGCCATCCGGCGCCTGTGTGATGACCATCAGGCATTAATGGTACTGGATGAGGTTCAGACAGGAGTCGGTCGAACCGGCAAGCTGTATGCCCACGAGTGGTACGATGTGAAGCCTGACATCATGGCAACCGCAAAAGCCCTGGGTGGGGGATTTCCTATCGGTGCCACGTTAGCAACAGCGCAGGTGTCGGACGTTTTTAAAGTGGGCACCCATTCCAGGCGATTCGAGGCCAGGGACTGCTGATTGGTTGTGTTGTTACCGACCCTTGGTCTGGTCGGGCCCGTGAATTTTTGTTGGCGAGTCAGGATGTCGGCGTTTTGACGCTGGTCGCGGGCAGTGATGTACTGAGGCTGGCACCGTCGCTCATTATTCCAGAGGCAGATATCAAGGAAGGGCTGGAACGTCTGGAAGGGGCGGTCGCGACCCTGTGTGCCGAAGAGGATAAAGCGGTAAGTTCTTGAACCGCTAGTGGATTGGATTGTTTAATTCGGCTTGGCTGAACCGAATGGCTGACTCGGTATCAAACATTCGTAACGTTGTTTTGACAGGTGCGGATTCCGCGATCACCTCACCACGCCGGATCACGAACAACCGATTCGCCCGCAATCGCAGTGCTTCAATGGGATCGGCCGCCTGCAGTATTACCATGTCGGCATTGCAACCTGGCGCAAGTCCATAATTCTCCAGGGCGAGCACCTCGGCAGCATGCGAAGTTACCGCGTTAAATGCTTGACGCATTTCGGTGATGCCTGTCATCTGCCCGACATGTAGTCCCATATTAGCCACTTCAAGCATGTCGTGACTGCCGAGTGAATACCAGGGATCGAGCACACAGTCGTGGCCGAAAGCAACATTAATTCCTAGCTGCATCATCTCCTTGACCCGCGTCATGCCGCGACGCTTTGGATAGCTATCAGAACGACCCTGCAAGGTAATATTGATCAATGGGTTGGCGACAGCATGTACCCGTGATTCAGCCATCAGCGACATGAGTTTGCCAGCATAGTAGTTGTCCATGGAGTGCATGGAGGTCAGATGGGAGCCCGTTACGCGGCCATGCAGGCCGAGTCGCTGTGTCTCTGATACCAGAGTTTCTATGTGTCGGGACTGCGGATCGTCGCTTTCATCGCAGTGCATATCGACCATAAGTCCGCGCGCTTCCGCAATCTGACAGAGTTCGCGCACGGACTGTGCACCATCCGCCATGGTGCGTTCGAAGTGGGGTATTCCACCAACAACGTCTACACCCAGGTCCAGAGCTCGGGTGAGCAGGTCGGCTGCTCCCGCATATCGAAAATAGCCGTCCTGTGGAAACGCGACCAATTGAAGGTCGAGGTAGGGTTTTACGGTTTCTCTGACGTCCAGCAGGGCATGGACGGCAGTCAATGTCGGATCGCAGATGTCTACGTGACTGCGAATAGCAAGGTTTCCCTGAGCTACCGCCCAGCCACATAAAGTGAGCGCGCGCTGCTTAATGTCGTCGACCGTCAGATGCGGTTTAAGCTCCGACCACAGGGCTATACCCTCGAGCAGGGTACCACTCTGATTGACTCGGGGTCGCCCGTACGACAGGGTCGAATCCATGTGAAAGTGGCTGTCGACGAAGGGTGCCGTTACCAGTTGCTGCTCGGCATCTATTTCGGTCTCTGCTTGTGCTTGGATATGTGGCTCGACCAGAGAAATCCGACCGTTCTGGCAGCCGATATCAACAGGCGACGGCTGGTCTATAACGGTAGCGTTTCTGATTAGCAGATCCAGCAAACCGACTCCTCCATAATTGGAACGTGTTGTTGTCGTGCCTCAACAATACTGTGATTCTGACCGCGGTTTTATGCCTTGATTGTACAATCAGGACGTGTCGTGGAGCAGATGGGCATCGTGACTGTCCCAGCGCACATATATCGTCGCCCCGACATTGAGATCGAGTTCTGATAATTCACGTTGCTGGAGCTGAATTCTAAAGTCTTCGCCGTCTGGTGTTTCAGCCAGTACGGTGACAATTGAGCCGACGAATTCCTCGCTGATAAATCGGCACTCCATTTCGTTCGAGTCATTTACCGCACTAGTACTTAGTCTGATTAGATCGGCACTGATCACCAGACTGGTAGTGTCACCGATTGACCAGATGTGATCCGAACTCTCGACGCATTTAAAACGACCAGCAGGGGTCTCAATTTCAATCGGTCCATCTACCGCGGTAACCGTTCCGGTCAATATATTGTTTGCACCGACAAACTCTGCGACAAAGCGCGTTGCCGGATTGCGATAGATTCCTTTTGCTGAATCAATTTGTTCTATTCTTCCTTGATTCATGATGACCACTCGGTCGGACATTGCAAACGCTTCGGACTGCCGGTGGGTGACATAGACAAAAGTGATGCCGAGTTCTTTCTGAAGTTTCGTCAGAACGCCCTGCATGCGCACCACAAGGTTGGCATCCAGTGCGCTGAGCGGTTCATCGAGCAGCAAAATACGAGGTTCTGTGACAAGCGATCTTGCCAATGCCACACGTTGTTGTTGCCCACCGGAAAGTTGACTGATCTCTCGGTCAGCAAAGTCAGCGATTTCCAGTCTTTCGAGCCAGTCAAGGGCACGTTGGCGCCGCTCAGTGGCTGATACACCGCGCATCTTTAGTCCGAATTCAACATTCTTGATCACATTCAGAAAGGGAAACAAAGCCAGGGACTGCCAGACCATTGGCGTGTCCCGTTCGGAAACGGTGACGTTGTTGATGCGCTCGCCGGCGAGTTGAATGTCACCCTCGGAGGGCTCCTCAAGCCCGGCAAGCATCCGGAGCGTCGTTGTCTTACCACAACCAGAAGGACCCATAATCGATAGAAATTCGCCTTCGAAAATCTCCAGGGAAATAGAATCCACCGCGGTTGTTAGGCCAAACCGTTTCGTGACATGGTCAAACAAAACAAGTGGTTGTGCTGTGTTAGTTGGCACTAAAGTCTTCCATCAGAAGCCTGTGAGCGTTTTCCGGGTTGATTTTCGCATGTAAATAAGCTGCGCAAGTATGATCAACGTGATAGAGGTTACGAAAACCACCGACCCAATGGCATTAATCCTGGGATCAGTATTGCCTTGTAGAATCTCGAGAATGATGACCGGGACTGTTTTGTTTAAACCCGAAACGAACCACGCGACGGCAAATTCATCGAACGAGACAGCTGCAGTCAGGCAGAACGCGGATATAAGCGCCGGCGCGCAAAAGGGCACAATCACTCCCCGCATAGTTCGCCACTGGGACGCACCCAGATTCCAGGCGGCCGATTCCAGATTGGGGTCAATTTGCGCCAAACGCATCCGTACAATGGCCATTGCGAACGGTGAGCACAGTACAACATGACTCACAATGATGGATATTATCTTGCCGGACATGCCGATACGCGCGAGTAGCGCTAGCATTGCGAGCCCCATGATGACCAGAGGAATTGTAGGCGGCAGCAAGGAGAGTGCGAGATAGGCAGACTTTCCAAAAAAGTTATAGCGGTAATCAGTATAGGCTGTACAGAAACCCAGGAAGGTTGCGATAGAAGCAACCGATAAGGACACGATCAGACTGACCCTGAAGGCGTCCCAGACATCGGCGTCGGTAAAGGCGAGGGTGTACCAGTCCAGGGTGAAATGCCCCAACGGGATGGTGGGAAAACGTTCTGAATTAAATGAGAATATAAAACTCGTCAGAATAGGGAGAAATACAAAAACGAACACCAGTGCGACGTAAAAGTAGAATAGACCATCGTACGCTTTTGCGCGGATCATGAGCGTCGCCGGTAGGCCAGTGCAATAGCGGTAAACATGATTGTGAATAGCGTCACGATCATGGTAATCGCAACAACCGCGGCACGAGGCCACTGTTGTCCTGATTTCGTGGTATCGATGATCAAGATGCTCAATGTGGGTGGTTTGGAGCCGCCAAGGTAATAGGGACTGACAAAATCGCCGAAAGAAAGGATAAAACAGAAAACCGCGGCCACAATGATGCCGATTTTGGCGAGCGGTATGATTACTGCAAAAACAGTACGAAAGGTGCTACAACCGAGGTTGTGGGCGGCTTCCACCAGGCGCCGGTCAACGTTGGATAGTGAGATAAGTTGTAACACCACAGCCAGCGGTAGGCACAGAGTCAGATAACCCACGACCGTACCGAAGAAGGTATTAAGCATCGAGAATGGGCCAAGCCCTATCGAACTCAATAGAACGTTGATGATTCCATTGTCGTTTAAAAAAACCTGCCAGGAAAATATGCGCACCAAATAACTGGTAAAAAACGGGACAATCAGGAAAAACATGGCCCACCGACGGACAGTCGGTGAGACCTTGAATGCCAGAGTAAACGCACAGGGAAATGCGAGCACGCTGGTGATCACCGTCGTGATGCCGGCATAACCCAAAGTTCGCCAATAACCGTCCCAGAAGTAGCCCTTGCTGTACATCTTGATCCAGTTCACCGAATCAAAGCCAGGCACCATGCGGTAGTTCTTAACCAGCCAGAAACTCATCAACAGCAAAAACAACAGCGGAAATACAAAAAATACCAGCTGCCACACGACAATAGGCATAGACCATGTCAGGCCATACACGGTGACTGTACGCTGCTGAGAATAAGTGCTTATCGAAATATCCTGTGCGGGAGTTGTCGGAGTGATTGTGAGTAGTTAGGAGTATTCAATGAATGCCGGTTGCTTGTAACCCAGAAAAAAGAGCGGGCCAGTAACCACTGACCCGCTCAATTCATTGGGTTTTATGCGTTCTTATATTCAGACCAAAAGTCATTCCATTCTTCAAGCGACTGTTGAATCGGTGTCCGCCGAAAGTGGATACGGCCTTCGCGAAGATCATCGATGCAGTTCGGTCCATCTAGATTCATGCGCTGTCGTTTGGCTTCGGCAGGGTTGGCCTGATTGAGTGCTGTCCACCCGGATTTGTAGGGTGACATAGCAGGATACGCCGCCATTTGTGTTGACCGAACTTGACCAGGACCTGAAGTCATGTACCTGATGAACTTCTTGACCAGGTCCTGCTTTTGCGACCCCTTGCCGATGGAATACGATTCAGTCCACTGAATTCCCCCTTGTTTCGGCACGACCGAGTCAACTGGCGCACCGTCTTTCTTGACGACACCTGTGATCCAGTCGCCGATTCCGCACATGGCGTGTATCTCACCGGATTTCAGGGATGAAAACGTGCCGCCATAGTCGAAGTAACCGCCGACCTGGGGTTTGAGCGACAGGGTTGTTTCCTGCAGCTTTTTCCATTGTGCGGCATTGATGTCAAATGGTGTTGGATCGTCATTACCGTCCCTTAAACTCAAGCAACCGAGGTTAGGCAGGTGCCAGTCGAAGTGGCCGACCTTGCCTGTGAGTTTGGAATCCCAGAGGATGTTGTAGTCCATAGCTTCTTCGTGGCTGATAATTGTGGTGTTGAACGAAACACCTAAATAGCCGAACCTGACAATCACAGAATACAGATCATCGCCTTTCCAGTGTCCAGGGAATCGGGAGTATTCATCGAATAGGTCATCCATGTTGTATTCACCGGGATCCATCTTTTCGATGTAGCCTGCTTCATTAAGCAACTGCACAAACTCGCCGTCTGAGAGGACAATGTCGTAGGTACCGGGGGGTGACTGTGAAATCAACGCCAGCATGTTGTCGCCACCCGCATAATATTTCGCTTTGATCTTGACATTGTTCATGGCCTCAAATTCTTCGACCATGTCCGGTTCGCCGTGGCCATACCAGGCAATCATGTTGAGTTCGGTTGCAGCATTGGCGCGCGGAGGCACAAGAATCATCGGCACGCTCAAAGCGGTTGCCGCTGAAGCGGCGCCAACGCCCTTTAGAATATTTCGTCTGCCGATGTCAGTGTGATCGGGTTTTCCGGGGACTTCTTTTTTTCTCATCATTTACTCTCCTGTTGGCTGGTTTAGTCGTTTTCTCAGGCAGTGCGGGAATGTCTAGAACACTGGTCTATGACTCACAAATTGTGTTGTCGCGCTGGAATTGGCTCTCCACATACTGTCAGCATCCACAGAGTTGTTTCTCTATAGTTCACTGTTCTACAAGAGTACTTCAAAAGGTGTGCTTGGGTCGATACTGAGTCAGCCAAATTTTGTGTTGTTGATTTTTCGTCAGGCATTCGCAATAAACACCGCCAAGAAAATAACCACACTGATTCAGCGATTTGTTGGACTCAGTTAATGTTGACTGTTGGGTATGTCGAAGCCAGCTAATTTGTTTGCGGGTGACAGTGCCGAAGTGAAGGCCAGGGGCCATACCCCGAGGGTTTGTGGAAGCACACATAAAAGGTAATCTAACCTTACCGAACGTTAACGAAATCCGAGGTCGAGTCGTGCACAGTCACATCTTTCACAAACAATTCAAGACCGTGGGACCCGCGGTACTCCCTGTGATTCATGCGCAGGATGACGAGCAGATCGATCGAAACATAGAAATTGCTGTTCGCTGTGGCGCACAAGGCGTATTTTTGATCAATCACGATTTTGATGTAACGCGGTTTTTACCGTTAGTCGAACGGTGTAGACAGGCACATCCCTTGCTTTGGCTGGGGGTCAACTTCCTCGGTGTGACCGGGCGGGATGCTTTCCCGATTCTGGGTGACCTTGAGTTCCGGGGACTCGCCATCGATGCTTACTGGGCGGATGATGCCTGTATAGACGAGCAGCATGAGTCACAAAGCCAAGCTGGAGATATTGATATCGTCCGCGAGGAGAGTGGCTGGTCGGGAATCTATTTTGGTGGAACAGCTTTTAAGAAACAGCGAGCCGTCGATCCAGCGGATTACTTGCGATCAGGACAGATTGCAGCGCAGTGGATGGATGTTGTGATTACCTCAGGCATCGCGACGGGCGAAGCTGCCGAAATTGAAAAGATAGAAACATTTCGACAAGGTGTCGGTACTGGCGCATTAGCGGTGGCCTCAGGAATTACCCCGGAAAACGTTCATGACTACGCGCCATACGTCGATGCCATACTCGTTGCCACCGGAATCAATTTACCTCAAGACTTTTACAACCTAGATAGAACCAGATTATCGCGTTTGATTGACAACTGCCGTTGTTCTGCCGTGCAACAAAATAATTCTGGATCACCAGATGGCGAGGCTAATAAGCGATCGTATCTTAGGCTGATGGCGCCTACGGTAAAGGGTGATGCCTTCGCCTGGTTGGATCCCTCCTCTGCTATGCTGCTGGCTGTGTGCTGGGTGCGGCGCTGGCTACTCGGTTGGGCACAGGACTACTGACCGTGCGCAAGGCAGGCAAGTTGCCGGTCCCAACAGATGAAGTGGAGTTTATTAATTACTCCAAACGGAAACAGTCTCTTGAACTTCGTCGACCGGCATTCCGGCCAGGTACCCGGGTCCTACTGGTTGATCAGTGGGTAGAGACCGGGGGTACGATGGGTGCGCCGATAGAATTGATTGAAAGGCAAGGGGGGGTAATCGCTGGTATCGCGACGGTCGCCATAGAAGAAAACGCACAGACGAATGCATTGCGTAAGACCTATTTTTGTGTCTCCTCGGTATTATCCGGTTCTGATTACCAGTCCCAATGTAATCAGAAGCATATGGTTTTTTTCGACGATTTCGATTGGGAATGCGTCTTTCCAGACATCCGGTAAGTACTGGACGCGATTGGGCAGCTTGTGCTGCCTGCTAAAGTCTACTCATCCGTAACAAAGCGATAGCTACTGTATGCTGGAACGACCCAAAACGCTTACGCTAGAGAACGGAACGCCGCCTCAACCGACCTTTTCGGATCAGGAAATGAGCCGCCGTGTCGCTGCAATGAGACAGCATATGGCCGCGGAGCAGATAGAGGCAGTGATACTGACCTCGATGCACTGCGTGAACTATTTCACAGACTTTGTATATACCGCTTTCGGGCGTAATTACGGGTGTGTGATTACTGCGGACCGGTTGACGACCATCAGTGCCAATATCGATGGTGCACAGCCGTGGCGACAGACTTTTGGTCACGACAACCTTATCTATACGGACTGGCACAAGGACAATTTCTTTGAAGCGGTTAAGCAGTTGGTGGGTGACGCTGTCACCATCGGGATCGAATCGGATCATTTGACGCTACAGAATCACGAGAAGCTCAGATCGGCGCTGCCAGGCAGAAAACTGATTGACATCTGCGAGGTTGCGATGCGGCTTCGCATGTACAAGTCGACTGAAGAACTTGCGCTGATCCGGGAGGGCGCAAGGATCTGCGACCTTGGTGGTGCTGCCGTGGTCGAGACCGTTCGAGAGGGAATGCCGGAGTACGAGGTCGCAATTCACGCCACCCAGACAATGGTCCGCGAAATAGCCCGCGCTTACCCCCACACCGAGTTGATGGACAGCTGGACCTGGGTGCAGTCGGGAATCAACACGGACGGTGCGCATAATCCGCTGACGACTCGTCGAATCCAGGCAGGTGATATTCTCAGCTTGAATACGTTCGCTATGATTTCAGGGTACTACCAGGCGCTGGAGCGAACACTGTTTCTGGACTACTGTGATTCCAAGTCACTTGAACTCTGGGAAATCAACTGTCACATTTGGTTATGGACATTCTTTTGGCACGTTATCGCACTACTATGGGCGGGAAGCCGGCTTGGAATTGCGAGAAGACGTCGATACCGTGCTGGCACCTAACATGGTGGTGTCTATGGAGCCTATGATTATGATCCCGGAAGGCATCCCAGGGTCGGGCGGGTATCGAGAGCACGATATCCTAATAGTCACCGAGGCAGGTGCAGACAATATCACAGCGTTCCCCTTTGGCCCGGAATTCAATATTGTCGGATCATCCACCGCTTAGCTGGGCAGTACGCCGCTGATTTTCTGTTAGGGCAGCAAAGGTTAAGGTGGTGGCTGGTGCAGAACTCCGGCGTTGATCAGTCCGCTTGTCTAATCATAAGGGTAATAGCGTCAGTGGTCGTGAGGTCTACTGGGATGGATGGACTGACCAAATCCCCCGGTTGTCTGATCGCGTCGCCGGTCCGTGAGATGTGGGCGCGAAGGGTAACTGTGTTGTAGTCGGATAGCACCGAGGTCCCCATTAAGTTGGAGCGGTCATCCAAAACAAGTTCAAGCGGCAATTCGCCGGCTGAACGTTGGGCGGCAGCGACCGGTATGCGATCACCCGTATTCGAACGGGCGTAAACATAAAGGGTGTGCGACGATTCAATTTGTGTTGCAAGGTCTGGGGCGACCTCAATTCGTACTGTCAGAGTGACAGGTGCCGCTGGTCGATTCAGCCGCTGGGCAGTCTGGGACTGATCTTTCACCGCAATGCCCCGACTGATCGCCAGTTCGGTCACTCGGTCTATCAGAGTTTGAAGTTCTGATTGCGCTTGAGGGTCAGCGTGCAGCGCCGGTTTAAGAC
>LUMJ01000899.1_pt1 | contig 10323 bp, 13 predicted proteins | sample 729631 | NCBI WGS metagenome assembly LUMJ01 (sample SAMN03860266, study PRJNA289734) | marine metagenome | biome: seawater column; feature: ocean; material: water; isolation source: Red Sea water column Station 22 - depth 500m | place: Saudi Arabia: Red Sea | collected 2011-10-15 | depth 500 m | reverse complement strand
GTACTAAACAATACCGAAGTTCCGTGAGATACGGGATTCTGTGTTGACGTTTCACCAGCATATGAAATAGTAATTGGTACCTCCACTATTCTGAATCCCTTGCTGCTAGACTTGATCAAGATCTCAGTAGAAATACCCATTCCTGAATCGGAGGGGGCTATTTCGGAGAGAACTTTATTACTATATGCTCTGAGACCACTCTGGGCATCAGTGAGCTTATTCTTTATACTCACGTTTGTCACCTTAGTGATTACATTTATTCCAAGCTCTCTGTATTTTGGCACATCACTTTTTTTATCTAAAAATCTTGAACCTATTACTATGTCAGCTTGATTTTTTTCTATTGGTTTTAGTATCTTTTCAACATCCACAATCTCATGCTGTCCATCACCATCAAGTGTGACTAGGATGTCACTTTCTAGGTCTTTGGCTTTAAGAAAAATTGTTCTTATAGCAGCTCCATAACCCAAGTTTTTAGGATGTTTTACCAATATGGCGCCCATATCCTCAGCAATTTTTGCAGTCATATCAGATGAGCCATCATCACACACAATTATGGAATCTGTAAAAACTTTCAATCTAGAAATGATTGAAGCAATATTTTTTTCTTCATTAAATGCTGGTATGCCAACAGTAATTTTCAATTTTGATCACTTTTCATTTTTTTATTTAAATTTAATTGATTCACTATTCTATAATTCATTTTAATCTCTCCTTTACAAAATTTATAGCATCTACCGGAGTTGGATCAGTTTTGTTTATAATTGCGTGATATATGCTGGTATAATCCAACAAGTAAATTAAATTGATAATTTTTGATAAAACATTTCCTTCATTTGAAATAATCTCATAATAATCAATATTATTTTTTTCAAAAAATTCTTTTAAAATTTCCCATCTTTCTTTGGTTTTGATATAATCATCTTTCCCTCTAATTAGAATTGGTTGTATATCATTTGATTTCTGCCATGAAACAATGCCGTTATGACATGATTCAATAACATCTTCTGTTATGACATGAATTTTTGAATTTTCTTGTAACGAGTTTTTAAATCTAATTGCAGCAGATTGCAAACCCCAAGGATAATACACTATTGGAGTATTAATGATCCATTTAGCTAATGAAATTGAAGGATTTTTTTCGTCCAATCTTGACGAATAAATTTCTTTTCTGGTATTTTCTAACATCGAAATTGATTCAAGAGTATCAATTCTATTTATGGGCAGGATATTTTCTAAAACATTTAGAATAGAATAAAGATACTTTGTTAATGATGCTCTTGGTGAATGTAATTGAGAAATTTCAACATGTTGTATACCATTTTTTTGTGAAAATTCTTCAAGTTTTCCTCCTGAAGAAAATGCGATGAATTTTGCATTGGTTGTGGTTGAATATTGTAACACTCGTAAAGTTTCGTCAGTGTTTCCTGAAACACTAGTTGTAACTACTAGTGTATTAGCATCAACTGTTTTTGGAAGTAAATAACCCTTGACAACACTCACATGAATATCAGTCTTGGAGAGAATAGATGAAATTATATCTCCTATCGTTCCTGATCCACCCATTCCTGCAAAAACAATGTGATCAATATTATTAATGTCCAATTTTGAAAAATTTTCTTTAAAACAGCTTTTAGCAATTTCCGGCCATTTATCATAAATTTGATAAATTTTTTGAGAATCATACTTCTGAATCAAGTTTAAATCTAACATTCTGTACTTGCCAACAATTTCTTTAATAAAATAGTTAACTATTGAATGTGAACTAAATACTTGAAAAATTAAGAAGCAATATAACCATATTACTATTTATCAAGTTTAATGACTCTGAAAACAGTTGAGTGGAAAGATAAATCAGTAGTGATGATTGACCAGACAAAATTACCTAACGAATTAATTTTTGTTACATATACTGATTACAATGATGTGGCAAATGCAATCAAAACATTAGTAATTCGTGGAGCACCAGCTATTGGTGTTGCTGGAGCATTTGGTTTGGCATTAGCTGCTTTGCAAAGTAAAGCAACCACAAAAGAAGATATGATTAAGGATCTTGAACAGGCAAAAAAGATTCTTTTTGAAACACGACCTACTGCAGTAAATTTGGCGTGGGGATTAAATAAAATGATGGATGTCACTAAAGACTGTCAAAACATAAATGAAATAAAAGAATCCATAGTAGACGCAGCAACATCACTTGCAGAAGATGATGTAAAGATCAACAAGGCTATGGGAAAAAATGGTGCTGAGTTGTTTGATAATAACGATACAATAATGACTCATTGTAATGCAGGTGCTTTAGCAACTGTTGCATATGGTACTGCATTAGGAGTAGTACGTGCAATTAAGGAAAGTGGAAAAAATATCAAAGTCATTGCTACAGAAACAAGACCTGTTATGCAAGGCTCTAGATTAACTGCCTTTGAATTAAAGCATGAAGGAATTGATGTTAGTTTAATCCCTGATACTGCAGTAGGTTATACAATGGCAAATGGACTAATCAATAAAATCGTGGTTGGTGCTGACAGGATTGTGAGTACTGGTCATGTTTTTAACAAGGTTGGAACATATCAAATTGCAATAATTGCAAAACAACATAATATTCCATTTTATGTTGCTGCGCCATTATCAACTTTTGATCTAAATAGTAATGCTGAGGATGTAGTTATTGAACAACGGAAATCTAGTGAAGTTACAAGTATTGGAAATAAAAAAACTGCTCCAGATGGAATTAATGTAATCAATCCAGCTTTCGATATGACTCCACCTGAGTTAATTTCTGGAATTATCACCGAAAAAGGTGTAATAAGGCAACCATATGAGGAATCTATCAAGAAATTACATCAAGCTAATTAATAGAAAGTTTTTATTCATTCCTTGATTTTCTCAGCATATGAATCAAGTTACCACTGAACAAATTACAGATTCTCTTAAACAATGTATGGATCCGGAAGTTCCTCTTAGCATTGTGGATATGGGATTGATTTATGGAATTGATGTATCTGACAATAATGATGTTAATATCAAAATGACAATGACTACGAAAGGATGTCCACTACATGATACTATGGTTGATGATGTTACTAGGTATACAAAAAAAGTCCCCGGTGTAAATAACGTTCAAGTTGACATAGTTTGGGATCCTCCATGGTCTATGGATAGAATGTCTGATGATGCTAAGGCAAAAATGAAAGGTTTCGGAAATCAAAACACACCTGCACCAATTAACTATGAAACAGCAATGCCTCAGGGAGTAGGTAAAATAGCAAAACAGGAGGATGGTTCTATAATGCTAGCTAATGAGCATGATCAAGGGTTTATGGTTAATCAAGCAATTGTAGATTTTTGGAAATCATGTAATGGTAAACGAAAAGTAACAGAACTGGTTGATCTATTTGCGCAACAAACAGGTCTACAGCGAAACCAAGTGGAAAAAGAAGTAATGCAATTAATTAAACAACTACATGATGGTGGATTACTCGTTATATCAAATCAGACTGAAACACCAAATGTTGAATTTAAAAAATAAAACTAAATTTCTTTAATCTCTAAAATTTTTGCTTGAACAGAATCCATTCTTATTACAGCCTTTTTATCTTGCCAGCCTAACGCGACATACCAATCTCCTGAATTATCATCATATTTTGTTTCTAGATTTTGTATTTCATTTGTCTGTACCTTGAATTTTTTTGTAATTCCTGAAACAGCTAATGAAACAGCAGATTTTTCTGTCTCAAGTCTTCTTTTCATAAGACCTATTCCTGGACTCATAAAAAATTAAAGAAAGAATCTTCTAATATAGTTAAGTGTTAGATATCATTTTTTTGAACATAATAAGAGGGCCCGAAGGGATTCGAACCCTTGACCTGGTGGTCCGAAGCCACCCGCACTATCCAGGCTATGCAACGGGTCCAAACAAGTAAGATTTTATCTAGTCTAAATATTTGTCTAATCATGAATGTATCAAAAAAAGTATCGGGTGTTGAGTATGCAATACGTGATGTAATTTCAGCTGCAAAGGATTTAGAAAAACAGGGAAAGATAATAGATTATCTAAATATTGGTGATCCTGCTCAGTATGGATTCCAGCCACCGGAAAATGTTAAACAGGCTCTAATTGATGCCGTCAAAAAAGGAAAAAATTTTTATTCTGATTCTGAGGGAATTCCAGAATTACGAGAGGCAATTGCCAAAAAAGAAAACTCAAAAGGTCTTTCAATTGGCAAAGATGATATCTTAGTTACAAACGGCGTTTCGGAAGGACTTGACATGGTGATATCTTCTATTGTTGAAGAAGGCGATGAAGTTTTACTTCCGGGTCCTTATTATCCACCATATGCATCATATGTTAGATTACACGGTGGTATACCTGTAGAGTTTGCCGTAGATATGGAAAATTCAACTCCTGATATTGACGATATAAAATCAAAAATTACATCAAAAACAGTTGCAATATGTCTTATCAGTCCAAACAACCCAACTGGAGCTGTCTTTAAAGAGAACTCCCTCAAACAATTGATCGATATCGCAAATGAGTCTAATTTATACATTATATGCGATGAGATTTATGACCAGATTGTATTTGACGAAAAATTTACTGGAATTGGTAAAGTAGCAGGTAATGCTCCTGTTATAATCTTAAATGGATTTTCAAAAGTTCACTTGATGACAGGATGGCGTGTAGGATACATAGCCTTCAATAACTCACCACAACTAGAATTAATCAGACAACACTTACCAAAACTAGCACGTGTTCGAATATCAACAAACCAACCCGTACAATATGCTGCATTAGAATCACTGCAAGGACCACAAGAGTACATATCAGAATTTGTATCTGAATTAAAAAAACACAGAGATCTAGTTGTTAAACGACTTAATCTGATACCGGGAATTTCATGTTCTAATCCAAAGGGAGCATTTTATGCATTTCCAAAAATAGAAAATAATCCGTTCAAGTCAGATAAGGAATTTGTTCTAGAATTATTAAAACAAAAAAATGTTCTGACAGTTCATGGTTCTGGTTTTGGAACCAAATATGGTAGCGGTTATTTCAGATTGGTATTTCTTCCAAATATGGAAAAACTAAACTTTGCACTAGATAAAATTGAAGATTTTATGAATAGTTTCAAGCCTTAGTATATTTTGACTTTTTAAGAAGTTTATCGTATATTGGAGTTTTTCTTTCTAAATCCCAATATTATCATAAATATTCCAAAGGCAATTGCTGCGAGTGAAGTTTTCTGAGGATTAATATTTGAATCAAAGATAAAGTCCACCATAAAGTCTGGACTCCAAATTATGGTATCTCTAACTAATGTTATTGCAGCTACAATCATGAATAAGACACCTATAGCTGTAAACCAATTTCTTCCGCGGCGTGGATATTCTTCGCTCATAATTGTTTTTTTGTTTAGACACTAAACTAATTTAATTCCAGGATTTTTCATTTTGTTTCTAATCATTGCATTTAGTAGCAGTGGTGTTGACATCTCAACAAGATATGCTAATTTTCCTGGACCCAAATAAATTGAGCGCAACCCTTCAATTTCACTAATTAACCCATTAATCACTTCGACTGAATTTTTATCGTCGCCAACGACAAAAATATCATAATCTAAAGACAAAGTTGGATTGATAAGTTTTTTTTCTGAAATTACATGAAATGCAGAAACTAATTTTGTTTTATCTTTCATATATTTCTCAACAGTTTGATGTGAAAACGCTTTATTGTCTTTAATTGCTATACATTCAAAGCCAACATCGGTTTTTGTCATAGGAACAATTGGTGATACTACAACACATTGATCACTAATCTCAGATAATAATTGTGAGCAAGTTGTATCAATATTTTCATACGGAATTGACAAAATTAAAACTTGTGATTCTTTTGCAACTGAAAGATTGTCTTTTCCAGAAATTGTTCCATTAATATTTCCATAAGCAGTTTTTGCCAAGTCAGAATATTCACTTGCTGCAGTTGCAGCACGTCCCGCATCACGTGAACCAATTATTACATGATGTTTTTTACATAATCTTATCGCAAAACCCTTACCCATTCCTCCGGTACCACCAATAATACCAATTTTCATGAAGTGAATCTAACAATGTTATTATTATCTCTATATTAGAATGAGAATGAACCGCAAATGATAATATTTCTTAGACATGCACAGGCAGAAAATAATACTAAACGTATTCTTGCCGGTCGTACTGATGGTGTTCCTCTTACTAAAGAAGGTCTTGAACAGTCAGAAAGAATTGCAAAGTATTTGAAACCTCTGAATATTTCTGCTATTTATTCTAGTCCAATTGAACGTGCAAAACATACAGCAGAAATTGTGGCTAAACATAATTCTCTAAATTATGAATTAGATTCAAGGCTAACTGAGCTAGATATGGGAAAATTTACCTGTAAGCCATATGAAGAAATTTTTGCCGAGTATGGGAATGTTTTTTTAAAGTATTATGAGAATGATCCCGCCATTACTGAACATGAGATAGAAACATTTCCGCAAGTGAAAAAACGCGTTCTAGACATGGTCAATTATGTAGTAAAAAAACATAAGAATGAAAATGTCTTACTTGTGACCCATATGGACCCTATCAAGATAATGCTCTCTGAAATAATGTATCTTACACCACAAGCCTTGTTTGAATTAATTATTACAAATTGTTCCCTCACAATAATCAAAGAAAACAACATGAAATTTTTTCTTTCAGCAATTAATGTAATGGATACAGATCGATACAATCAAAATTGACGATTATAACCTTCCAAAAATTTTAAATTATATCGGTAATCCACTGAAGACAACGATAATGAGCAGAATCTTTAGTTTTATGGTTGTAATTGCGACTTTATTCATAATTCCATTTGTTAGTTTATCATTTGCAGCTGAAACCCCTGGCGAATATTTAGACAGAAAATCTGAAATCTGGAATCTCTTCTTCCGTATGATGACTGTTGCATTTGTAGTGGGAGGTGTAATTGCTGGAACTATGGTATGGCAGGTATGGAGATTTAGAGAATCTAATCCAAAAGCAAAACCAACTCCATACGAAGAGAAGGATGAGTTGTAAAATATGGCACACTCAAACTGGGCTGAATGGATATACGTTGGAGTAGTAGTAGCACTTCTATGCTATGTTGGAGCAGAAGCATGGAATATTGAAAATCTTATAGAGCATGTACCTGAAGACGCTGAAGTCATCAAAGTAACTTCATAATTTCAACATACATGAATATGTTGTATTGTTGGATGCAGTTCCTGGGCAAATCAATACTGTCTGGTTCTCTCCTAACGAAGCTGGTGAGTTTGACATACAGTGTAGGGAATATTGCGGTCTAATTCATTACAATATGCGCGCAACACTAATTGTGGAGGATGTTAAATGATACCACATTTAATTTCAGTCACAAAGTCGTTCCAAAATATGGAGGATAGAAGATGGTTCTAGAACTAGCGAAACCGCGTCCAATTTGGCAAATAATGTTCTCGACTCATCATACTGATGTTGGACTTCTGTATCTGACCTTCTCTCTTCTTGCTATGTTTATTGGTGGTGCAATGGCTATTGCACTACGAGTTGAGTTGTTTGCTCCTGGTGCGCAACTCATTCAAGATTCTATGACATTCAACAGATTGTTTACGAGTCACGGAACTACTATGATCTTCTTGTTTTTGCTTCCTTCAGCATCTGCAGTTGGTAACTATCTAGTACCAATCATGGTAAGATACAAGGATATGGCTTATCCAAAACTTAATGCAATTGCATTCTGGATGATTCCTCCTGCTGCTGCGCTTGTCTGGCTTGGACTAGCTGACTTTGGATGGTATGCAAATCCACCTTACTCTGTTATTAGTTCTCCTGCTCCAGCGGCAGAAATGTGGATTTTTGGATTGAAAGTATTGGGTGTCTCATCAATTCTTAGTTCTATCAACTTTGTTGTAACAATAATGAAATGCAAACATCCGGACATGTCACTTGGTAAGGTTCCATTATTAGCTTGGTCATTTTTATCATCATCAATAATTGTACTTGCTGCCATGCCAACATTTGCAGCTGCACTTGTGATGCTATTGACAGATAGATTAGGTGCCACAGGATTTTTCAATCCAGCTGTGGGTGGTGATCCAATTGCGTATCAGCATCTGTTTTGGTTTACATTCCACCCTGAGGTGTATGTGCTTGTAATTCCTGCAATTGGAATGATGTATGAAATCATACCAAGATTTTCACGAAGACCTATCTTCAGTCATTCTTCTGGAGTAGCAGCTTTTATCATCCTGTCTTTAGTTGCATTTGCATCTTGGGCTCACCACATGTATGCGACTGGAATGTCATTTACCGAAAAAACTGTATTCATGATAGGAACACTAGCTGCTGTACCTGCTTCTGCAATGCATGTTTTCAACTTTCTTGCTACCATGTGGAATGGCAGAATCAAGTTTGCAACACCAATGATGTGGGCCGTGGGTGGAATTGCACTGTTCTTTGCTGCAGGTGCTGGTGGTGTAGTTAACTCAGCGATGCCATTAGACTTTATCACTCATGACTCTTACTGGGTTGTAGGACACTTCCACTTGTTCGTATTTGGAACAATTGCATTTGGTACAATTGGATTCGTCTACTATCTATTCCCATACATAACAGGCCGAATGTATAACGAAAAGTGGGGAATTGTACACTTTATCTTAGTTTTTGTTGGTGCATGTATTACATTCTTTACACAGCATTTATTGGGACTGTTTGGCATGCCACGAAGAATATACGATTATCCGGAAATTCCCGAATGGATGGCTATGAATGCACTGATTAGCGTAGGTGCTATGATTATACTTGTAGGTATGGGTATATTTTTGGGCAATTTAATTTACAGCTCAGCTAGAGGCAAGCCTGCTAATTTGGAAGATCCATTTGGACTAGGTGGAAAATATTACTACCCATATTCACAACGCAACCCACATCATGACCATGGTGGATATTAGGTGATAAAATGAGCGAACATGACGAAACAGTTTACAGAACTTCTCCCGGAAGAGTTGGAAGACAGATGGCAATATTGGTTGGTCTAGTTGTAGTGGGTGGTATAATCTACTTTTCTCTTGGTGATTATTGGATTTCAGAACTTTCCCCTGCAGGACAAACTTTTGCTGGCATCACTGATGAAGATGTTGCACCTGCCGCAGAGCAAACAGGTGAGGATATACCAATAACGTTAGACTTTATCGAGTCAAAGGACTTTAGAACATTAGCTTTTAATGCATTACCTGGTGAACCGGGAAATAACCCAACGATTAATGCAAAAGTTGGTGACAGAATAATCTTTAATATTTCAAACGTTGGAAAATCATTCCATTCATTTGGTGTTACATTGGATGACGAAGGATTTGGTGGAATATTATCAGGAACAGCTGTTGCAACTCCAAATGCTCCATTAAAGCCTGGCGAAGGTGGATTTTCTGAATTTATTCCAGGCGAACCAGGAACATACTATTACATCTGTACTGTCCCAGGTCACAGAGAAATGGGTATGGTTGGAACAATTATAGTCGAGTAGCTTGAAATTAAAATACTTAGCACTAACATCTTTGATAGTACTTTACATTCTGATGGTTATAGGAGGATATATCTCTGCGGCGGGTCTTGGACTGACTTGTCCAGATTGGCCATTATGTCCAAATGGAATTTTGCCTGATGATGAATACTTTATTGAATGGATACACAGACTGATTGCTGCAACTACTGGTGCATTAGTAATAGCCACTGCTGTGGGTTCTTGGATTACAGCAGGTTCTCATTGGAGAATTAGAACTACCGCAACATTGGCAGCCGTATTTGTTGTAACCCAGATAACACTAGGAGCATTAGTAATAGATTCTTTACTTCACGCCGTACTAGTATCCATTCATTTTGGTATTGGAATATTGCTTTTTGCAATGGTTCTGTTAACTACATTGTTTGCATTCAGACTAAAACCAAAATCTATTCAGACTACTGCTTAGATTTTGATCTACGCTTTGACAAATATACATAAGCGAATATTATTGCGGTCATAATTCCACCCATTGTAATCGAACCAATGAAAATAAACCCAAATGTATTCTGGGAGCTTATGTTAAATGTGTAAGTAAGTGGTTGCCCATCATCAGCAACATCATATAGATCAACTCTAAAAATATGGTTTCCTGACATTTCAAAAATATAATCCATTTCCATATGCCCATCTTGATACATCTTAGGCATAACGGCATCAATCTGCTCTCCATCATAAAAAATCCTAATTCCCATCGTAAATTGATCTAATTCTTGAAAATC
>LUMJ01001789.1_pt1 | contig 10324 bp, 14 predicted proteins | sample 729631 | NCBI WGS metagenome assembly LUMJ01 (sample SAMN03860266, study PRJNA289734) | marine metagenome | biome: seawater column; feature: ocean; material: water; isolation source: Red Sea water column Station 22 - depth 500m | place: Saudi Arabia: Red Sea | collected 2011-10-15 | depth 500 m | reverse complement strand
GAAGTCCTCGTCGAGGGCCCGACGGACGGCGTCGATCCGAGCGCCGTTCTCCGGCCGGAGGAAGCGCGACCGACGGCAGAACACCTCGGTCACGTATCCCTCCTCGCCCGGCAGGCCGTCCAGGTGGTCGATGGCCGCGGCCAGCTCGGCGGCGTCGACCTCGCGGGCATCGGTGGCCACGTAGCACCGGGCGAACGCCTCGGCGTAGCGGGCCGAGTCCACGGCGGTCACCGTCGCCCCGTGCCGCTTGAAGGCCTGGGCCACCCGGGTCGTCCCGGTGAACAGGTCCAGGGCCGTACGGGCACCGGACGCCACGCACAGTTCGTCAAGGACCGGCACCAGGCGCCGCTTCGATCCGAGGTACTTGATCACGACGGTCCCCTCACCACCGCCCCATCACGGCCGTACGCTTGGTTCCGCCGTCCGGCACCGGGGGCTGTAGCTCAGCTGGCGAGAGCACCTGCTTTGCAAGCAGGGGGTCGTGGGTTCGAATCCCATCAGCTCCACCATGGCCGATTCCCTTCCCGGCCGCGGGGACCACCCGTCCCGGGCACCCGACGACGAGGCCCTCCTCGACGGCCTGCGGCGCGCCTGCCTGGCCCTGCCCGGCGTCGAGGAGCGCATCAACCACGGCATGCCCACCTTCGGGATCGTCGGGCGCTCCGCCTTCGCCAACCTCCACACCCACCCCGACGACGGCCGCCCCACGCTCTGGTTCAAGGCGGCGCCCGGCGTGCAGGACGAACTGGTGGACCAGGAACCCGAGCGGTTCTTCGTGCCGCCCTACGTCGGGCCGAGGGGCTGGGTGGGCCTGCGCCTCGACGTGGACCTGGATTGGGACGAGGTGGCCGGCGTGGCCGAGGAGGCGTGGCGCCTCACCGCCCCGAAGCGGCTCCAGGCCGAGTTGGACGGGGCGTAGCGCTCACTCCCACTCTGCGAGGAACGCCAGCAGGTCGGCGCCGAAGCGCTCCAACTTGGCGGGGCCGATGCCCGACACGGCGAGCAGGCCGTCGTCGTCGGTCGGGCGGGTGGCCGCCAGCTCGTGGAGGGTGGCGTCGGCGAACACGGTGTAGGCGGGCTTGCCGGCCGCCCGATCCAGACGCCAGGCCCGGAGTGCCTCGACCAGGTCGGGGTCGGCGTCGCCGGGATCCACGGGCGGAGGCGTCGGCCGGCGGACCGGGGGTGGTGCCAGGTCGGCGGGTCGCTCGTGGCCGGCGAGGATGGCCAGCAGGTCGTCGCCGAACCGGTCGGCCTTGACCGGGCCGATGCCGGTGACCTGCTGCAGCTCCTCGACCGTGGTCGGCCAGACCGAAAGGAGCGAGGCGAGGGTGACGTCGCGGAACACCTTGTAGGCCTCGACGTCGGCGGCCCGGGCCTGGTCCAGCCGCCACGCCCGGAGCTCCTCGACGACCGGGTGGTCGGGCAGCCTCGTCGTTCGGACCTGCTCCCGGGCGAGGGCCGCCCGGCGGGCCTGCTCGGCCTTCTCGAAGGGCTGGTCGAGGTTCGCGATCGCGAACTCGAGGTCCTCCAGCCAGAAGGAGGGCCGGCGGTTCGAGGTGCGGTCCTTGAAGCTGCGCTGCTGGGCCCAGGTGAGGTGCAGCCCCTCCTCGGCGCGGCTGAGCGCCACGTAGAGCAGGCGCCGCTCCTCGGCGAGGGCGTCGGGCTGTCGGGCGTGGGCGATGGGGACGAGCCCCTGCTCGAGGCCGGCCACGTGGACCGTCTCCCACTCGAGGCCCTTGGCGGCGTGGAAGGTGGCGACCTCGACGGCGTCGGTCGAGTCGTCGTCGGCGGCCCGGGCCTGGCTGTGCAGCCAGCCGGAGAAGCCCGAGGCGGTGCCGGCCGGCTCGAGGGCGAGGAACTCGTCGGCCAGCACGCGGAGGCGGTCGAAGGCCGCCGCCCGGTCGGCGTCGCGCGGGTTGGCGTCCTGCCCGCATCCGGTGCCGGTAGTGATCCACGCCCCGGGGCGGGGCCCGGAAGGCCTCCACGATCGGCTCGGTCTGGGCGTTGGTCCGGACCAGGACGGCCTGGTCGCGCCACCGGCCGTCCGGGCCGCGGACCGTGCGGGCCCGTCCGGCGATGGCCCTCGCCTCGGTGCGCTCGTCGGCGTATGCCTCGACCACCGGGTCGGGTCCCCGATCGCGGTTGGCCACCATGGGGTCCCGGCCGACCAGCATCGCCGTCGCGGCACGCAGGATCTGGGGGGTGCTGCGGTAGTTCTGGCGCAGTTCGACGACGGTGCCCCCCGGGAAGTGGGCGGTGAAGCGTTCGAGGTGGTCGGCGTCGGCGCCGTTCCAGCCGTAGATGGCCTGGTCGGGGTCGCCGACGACGCAGAGGTCGTCGCTGCCGTCCAGCCAGGCGGCCAGCAGGGCGAACTGCAGCGGGTTGACGTCCTGGAACTCGTCGACGTAGAGGTGCCGGAACCGCCACCGCTGGGCGTCGCCGAACGCCTTGTCGGTGCGCAGCGCCCGGACGCACTGCTCGAGCAGGTCGTCGAAGTCGACGAGGCGTTGGTCGGCCTTGAGGTCCTCGTAGTCGCGGTAGATGCGGGCGACCGTGGACGGCGGCAGGGGCGGGTTGCGGCCGAAGCCCTCGGCCCGGTCGGCGTACGCCTCGGGCGGGATGCGCCGGGCCTTGGCCCACTCGATCTCGGTGACGACGTCGAGTACGTCGGTGCTGCGCCGGTCGCGGGGGAGCAGTGGCGTGATCGTCCGGAACTTGCGGTCCAGCAACTCGGGCTCGCGCACGTCGTTCTCGTGCCACCAGGTGCGCAGCTGGGCGTAGGCGACGGCGTGGAAGGTGCCGGCGGCGGCCTGGTCTCGTAGGCCCAGCGACCGCAGGCGGGACCGCAGCTGGCCGGCGGCCTTGCGGGTGAAGGTGAGGGCCAGCACCCGTCGGGGGTCGTGGCGCCCGGTCTGGGAGCGCCAGGCGATGCGGCGGGTCAGTACCCGGGTCTTGCCCGAGCCGGCGCCGGCCCGGATGGCCAGCGGGACGGTGTCGACGGTGACGGCATGGCGCTGTTCGTCGTTGAGCCCGGCCAGCAGCCCGTCGGCGTCGGATTCGGACGCGCCGTCCCGAGGTTCCTCGGTGAACAGCGGGCCGGCGGTGGACATGGGGCGCACCCTACCCACGGGGGGTGACGGCGTTCCCCGGCCCGACGGACCGGATCCACCCGGCGGCAGGAAGGTGATGCCGACCGGTTCGCGAGTCGGCGACGCCTGAGCCCGAGGACGGACCCACCCCGGAACAGGCGGCGCGCCGGACGTAGCATCCGGTCCGTGGAACCGCTGTCACCGAGGCGCTTCGAGGTGCTCGTGGCCGAAGCCCTCGACACCCTGCCGCCCGAGCTGGCGGCCCTCATGGACAACGTGGCGGTGCTGGTCGCCGATCGTGGCGACCAGCCCGACCTGCTGGGCCTCTACGAGGGGGTGCCGCTCACCGAGCGCGACGAGTACGGCGCCGGCGGGTTCACGATGCCGGACTGCATCCACCTCTACCGGCTGGCCCTCTGCGAGCTCTGTGACGACGAGGAGCACCTGCGCGAGGAGGTGCTGGTCACCGTCGTCCACGAGGTCGCCCACCACTTCGGCATCGACGACGACCGCCTCATCGAACTGGGCTGGGACTGACGCTCAATCTCCCCACGCCATGGGGACGTGTGGGATGCCGTCCTCGGTGAACTCGTCGCCGGTGCGGACGAAGCCCTTGGCGAGGTACCAGTCCTCGAGTTGCGACTGGGCGTCGAGCACCAGCCGTCCCGGCGTGCTGGCCACCACATGGTCGACCAGCCGGCCCGCCAGGCCCCCGCCGCGCCGGTCGGTCCGCGTCGCCACCCGGCCGATCCGGTGTGAGCCGTCCGCCTCGGCCAGCACGCGCAGGTAGGCGACCGGGTCCCCGTTGCTGCCCCCGATCCAGACGTGGCGGGTGCCGGGCTCGACGTCGCGGCCGTCCAACTCCGGGTACGCGCACGCCTGCTCCACGACGAACACGTCCACCCGTAGCCGCAGCAGGTCGTGGAACAGCCCGACGTCGAGGTCGGCGAAGCGGCGGTCGTGCAGGTCGGACACGCCGTGACGGTAGTCCCGGGCGCATTTCCCCCCGGCATTGCCGCCGGGCCGCTCCGCATCGGATGATGGCGGCGTGCCGACTGCCACGCTCGCCACCGGGATCGACTGCTGCCACGAGGTGCACGGCGACCCGGCCGACCCCACGATCATGCTGGTCCACGGGCTCGGCAGCCAGCTGCTGGCCTGGCCCGAGGCGTTCTGCGACCTGCTGGTCGCCGAGGGGTTCCAGGTCGTCCGGTTCGACAACCGCGACAGCGGCCTGTCGACCTGCCTGCCGGAGGGGTCGCAGTACACGCTGTCCGACATGGCAGCCGACGTGGTCGCCCTGCTCGACCACCTCGGCGTCGCCGACGCCCACGTGGTCGGCATGTCCCTCGGCGGGATGGTCGCCCAGACCGTTGCCGCCGAGCACCCCGGCCGCTGCCGCAGCATGGTGTCGATGGCCTCCAACACCGGCAACAGCGACTTCGGCCGGCCCGGCGGCGAGGTGCTCGAGGCGATGCTCGTCGAGCCGCCCGACGACCCCGCCGCCCGCACCGAGAAGGAGGTCGCCGACAACCGGCTCTGGTGCAGCCCCGACTGGTACGACGAGGCCCACGTCCGCTCGCTGTACGCCGCCTACACCGCACGGTCGCCGCAGTCCCGCGGCGCCTTCGAACGCCAGATGGGGGCCGCCGTGGCCGACGGCAACCGCGACGCCGTCGTCGCCACCATCACGGTCCCCACCCGCGTCCTGCACGGCAGCGCCGACACGCTCATCGACGTCAGCGGCGGCGAGCACACCGCCGACCTGATCCCCGGCGCCGGCCTCGTCGTCGTCGACGGCTGGGGCCACGACCTGCCGCCGGGCTCCTGGCCGCACCTGGTCGCCGCCATCACCGAGCACGCCCGCCGCGCCGACCTGGCGCACGCCGACTGAACGAACCGAACACACCAAGCGAACTGACCGCACCGAACAGGGGAGCACGCCATGGGAGCACTCGACGGGGTCCGCGTCATCGAACTGGCCGGCATCGGGCCGGGACCCTTCTGCGGGATGATGCTGGCCGACATGGGCGCCGAGGTCGTCCAGGTCGACCGTGCCGGCGCCGTACGTGGCGGCGATCCCGAGCGGCCGCCCGGCAACGTCAACGCCCGGGGCCGGCGCAGCATCGGCATCGACCTCAAGTCACCCGAGGGCGTCGAGACCGTGCTGCGCCTCGTGGAGGGTGCCGACATGCTCTTCGAGGGCTTCCGCCCCGGCGTGGCCGAGCGCCTCGGGGTCGGCCCCGACGACTGCCTCGCCCGCAACCCGGCCCTCGTCTACGGCCGCATGACCGGGTGGGGCCAGGAAGGCCCCTACGCCTCGATGGCCGGACACGACATCAACTACATCGCCCTCGCCGGCGTGCTCGCCCACCTCGGTCGGCACGACTCCGGGCCGGTGCCGCCCATGAACCTGGTGGGCGACTTCGGCGGAGGCGGCATGTACCTCGCCTTCGGCATGGTCTGCGCCCTCCTCGAGGCCCGCACCTCCGGGCAGGGCCAGGTCGTCGACGCCGCCATGGTCGACGGGGCCGCCAGCCTCATGAGCTTCATCCACGGGATGCTGGCCTCGGGCTTCCACACCCCCGAACGCGGCGTCAACATGCTCGACACCGGCGCCCACTTCTACGATGTGTACGAGTGCGCCGACGGCGGCTGGATCTCCATCGGGTCGATCGAGCCGCAGTTCTACGCCGAACTGGTCGAGAAGCTGGGCCTGGACCCCGAGCGTTTCGGCAACCAGCTCGACCGCAGCCTGTGGCCCGAGCTCACCGAGGAGGTCGCCGCCGTCGTGCGGACGAAGACCCGGGACGAGTGGGACGCCATCCTCGAGGGCAGCGACGTCTGCTACGCCCCGGTGCTCACCGCCGCCGAGGCCGCCGGGCACCACCACAACGTGGCCCGGGGTACCTTCATCGAGGTGGGCGGCATCACGCAGCCGGGTCCGGCGCCGCGGCTCAGCCGCACCCCCGGCGAGGTCCGCCGGCCACCGGCACACGCCGGCCAGCACACCGACGAGCTCCTCGCCGAGGCCGGCTTCACCGACGACGAGGTCGCCGCCCTGCGCGACTCGGGCGCCGTCGCCTGAGTCCCCCGCAACCGGGATCCCGATGGCCACCGCCGTCTTCCTCCACGCCCACCCCGACGACGAGGCGCTCGCCACCGGCGGCACCATGGCCCGCCTGGCCGACGCCGGCCACCGGGTCGTGCTCGTCGTCGCCACCCACGGCGAGGAGGGCGAGCCCGTCCCCGGCGTGCTGGCCGAGGGCGAGCCGCTCGGCGACCGCCGCACCGCCGAGGTCGCCGACGCCGCCGCCCCGCCTCGGTGACCTCCTCGCCGACGAACAGGTGGACCTGGCCGTCGTCTACGACCCGCACGGCGGCTACGGCCACCCCGACCACATCCAGGCGCACCGGGTCGGCACGCGCTGGGCGCAGCAGGCTGGGATCGGGCGGCTGCGCTGGACCACCATGAACCGCGACGCCATCCGGGCCTCCATCGAGGAGGCGTTCGCCGCCGGCGAACTCGACGACATGGCGGCCGCCAGCCTCGAGGAACGCCGCGAGCGGGCCGAGCAGGAGGCCTTCGGCACCCCCGCCACCGAGATCACGCACGCCATCGACGTGCACGGCGTGATCGAGCGCAAGCGGGCCGCCATCGCCGCCCACGCCAGCCAGATCGCCGCCGACTCGTTCTTCCTCGCCATGCCGCTCGAGCGGTTCGCGTCGGTGTTCGGCACCGAGTGGTTCGTCGACCCCAACCGGCCCCGCGGCGGCGAGGACTTCCGGACCGACCCGCTGCTCGGCTGAGCCCGGCGGGCAGGGCACACTCGTGGGCATGGGGACGCCATGAGGGACCTCCACGCGGCGCTGGCCTGGGCCATCGTGCTCGGCAACGGCCTCGCCGGCGGCTGGGCGCTGGCCGCACACCGGGTCGTCGTGCTGCGGCGCCGCGCCCTCTGGGTCGTCACCGGACTCGCGCAGGTGCTGCTGCTGGCCCAGGCCTGGGCCGGCGCGGCCGTCGCCGTGGACGAGGGGATCGACGTCGACGCCTTCCACCTCTTCTACGGGGCCGCCGCCCTGCTCTCGGCCGGCGTGGCGTGGGGCTACCGGCGCCAGCTGGCCGATCGGGTCCACCTGCTCTACGGCGGCGTGGGCCTCTGGATCATGGGCCTCGGCATCCGGGCGATGGTGCTCGGCTGACGGCGTCGCCCCCGTCGAGGGGCGGGCCGCTCAGGCGTGGAGGCGGGTGCGGAGGTCCTCGAGCTGGTCGCGCAACTCGGTCGGGAGGCGCTCGCCGACGGCGGCGTAGTGCTCCTCGATCACGGCCAGCTCGCCCTCCCAGGCCGACGGGTCGACGTCCAGCAACTTCGCCATGGCGGCGTCGTCGACGTCGGTGCCCGAGCGGTCGATGGCATCGAGCGTGGGTACCAGGCCGATCGGGGTCTCGGCGGCGGCGCCGTCGCCGGCCACCCGCTCCAGCACCCACTCGAGCACCCGGCAGTTCTCGCCGAAGCCGGGCCACAGGAACGAGCCGTCGTCGTCGCGGCGGAACCAGTTGACCCAGAACAACCTCGGGAGCTTGTCGGCGTCGGCCCGCTCGCCGACCTCCAGCCAGTGGGCGAAGTAGTCGCCGACGTTGTAGCCGGTGAAGGGCAGCATGGCGAACGGGTCGAACCGGACGACGCCGGTCTGGCCGGTTGCGGCCGCCGTCTTCTCGGAGCTCATGATCGACCCGAGGAAGACGCCGTGTGCCCAGTCGCGGGCCTCGGTCACCAGTGGCACGTTGGTGGCCCGGCGGCCGCCGAACAGGATCGCCGAGATCGGCACGCCGGCCGGGTCCGCCCACTCGTGGGCGATCGACGGGCACTGTGACGCCGGCACCGTGAACCCCCCGCCAGTCGGTGAGGTTGGCCGGTGGCTCGTCGGTCATGCCCTCCCACCAGACGTCGCCGTCCTCGGTGAGCGCCACGTTGGTGAAGACGGCGTTGGCCCGCATCGTCGCCATGGCGTTGTGGTTGGTGGCTTCCGAGGTGCCCGGTGCCACGCCGAAGAAGCCGGCCTCCGGGTTGATGGCGTAGAGACGACCGTCGTCACCGAACTTCATCCAGGCGATGTCATCGCCGATCGTCTCGACGGTCCAGCCCGGCAGCGTCGGCACCATCATCGCCATGTTGGTCTTGCCGCAGGCCGACGGGAAGGCGGCGGCGACGTACCGGCGCTCGCCCTCCGGCGAGGTGACCGCCAGCACCAGCATGGGCTCGGCCAGCCAGCCGCCGTCCCGGGCCATCGTCGAGGCGATCCGGAGGGCGAAGCACTTCTTGCCCAGCAGGGCGTTGCCGCCGTATCCGGAGCCGTACGACCAGATCTCCCGGGTCTCGGGGAAGTGGGCGATGTACTTGTGGTCCGGGTTGCAGGGCCACGGAACGTCCTCGGCGCCGTCGACCAGCGGGGCGCCCACCGAGTGCACGCACGGCACGAAGTCGCCCTCGCCGAGGAGGTCGAGCACGGCGCCGCCCATCCGGGTCATGGTCCGCATCCCGACCACGACGTAGGGCGAGTCGGTGAGCTGTACGCCGATGTGGGCGATGGGGGAGCCCAGCGGACCCATGCTGAACGGCACCACGTACAGGGTGCGTGGCGATGTAGGTGCGGTCCTCGACCCGGGCGACGTCCTCGGGGTCGGAGAAGGCGAGGAAGCTGTTCGGGCGCAAGTCGTCGTTCAGGCGGCGGAACGTGCCGGCCTCGACCAGCCGTGCGCAGAACGACTCGTACTCGGCGTCGGAGCCGTCACACCACTGGACCGAATCCGGCCCGAGGATCGCTGCCCACTCGTCCACCCATTCGAGGAGGACCTGGTTGGAGGTCGACGCACCCATGCGGCTCCCATTGCTACACGACGAAATCGCCGCGAGCCGACATGGCAGGGTGTGACTGGTGCGACACCGGGGCGGCGGTCGGGCCCCCGGCTCAGTGGATGTCGGGCGTCCCCATGTCGACCTCGGCGCCGATCGAGAGGCCGGTGGCCCGCTCGTCGTCGTCGAGGACGAACAGCACCCGCTGGCCGGGCCGCAGCATGCGAAAGATCGAGCCCTCGAGGGCGTCGTCGGCCAGGTCGAACTCGGCGAAGTCGGCCTCGCGCACCACGACGCCGTCGCGGGTGCCGGGGTCGTACGACTTGACCACTCCCTGCATGGTGCCCCCCTCGTCGAGCCGGTGCGTGGGCCGTGCCCTAGTGGGCGGCCTTCTGCACCTTGCCGGCCTTGAGGCAGCCGGTGCAGACGTCCAGGCGCTTCGTGGTCTTGCCGACCACGGCCCGGACGCGCTGGATGTTGGGGTTCCACCGGCGGTTCGTCCGGCGGTGGGAGTGGCTCAGCTGCTTGCCGAACCAGGGCTTCTTGCCGCAGATCTCGCACACGGAGGCCATGTCTGTCCTGATCCTTCGCTGGGTGGGTCGTGCGCCGGGGCGACGCGGAGCCCGTCGGGCGACCCGTGGGAACCCCGCAAGGCTACGGCCACCCGGTGGGGCGCTCCAACCCCCGAAGCCCGGCACGGCAGCCGCGACCTCGGCGTGGCCGGTGGGTACGCTCGCGGGCCGTGACCGTTGCGACCACCCTCGACGCCGCCGGCCTGCGCGCCGTCGTGACCGGCTTCCACGAGGCCCTCCGCGGGCACCGCGAGGTGCTCAACCTGCTCAACGTGTACCCGGTCCCCGACGGCGACACCGGCACCAACATGTCGATGACCGCCCAGGCGGCCGTCAACGCCCTCGCCGACCTCGAGGACGGCGCGGCCGACGATCTGGCCGCCGTCACCGGTGCCGTTGCGCACGGTTCCCTGATGGGTGCCCGCGGCAACTCGGGCGTGATCCTCTCGCAGGTCCTGCGGGCGTTGTGCGGCGTCGTGGGCGAGGCCGGACGCGTCGACGGCCGGATCCTCGCCGACGGGCTGGCTGCCGCCTCGACCGCCGCCTACGACGCCGTCGGCTCGCCGGTCGAGGGCACGATCCTGACGGTCGTCCGCGAGTCGTCCGAGGCGGCGGTGGTCGTCGCGGACGATGGCGCCGACCTGCTGTCGGTCGCCGAGGCCGCTCGGGAACGTGCCGGCGACGCCCTCGAGCGCACCCCGGACATGCTCCCCGTGCTGGCCGAGGCCGGCGTGGTCGACGCCGGCGGCTCCGGCTACCTGCTCCTGCTCGACGCCGTGCTGACCGCCGCCGACGGGCGCCCCCTGCC
>LUMJ01001236.1_pt1 | contig 10330 bp, 10 predicted proteins | sample 729631 | NCBI WGS metagenome assembly LUMJ01 (sample SAMN03860266, study PRJNA289734) | marine metagenome | biome: seawater column; feature: ocean; material: water; isolation source: Red Sea water column Station 22 - depth 500m | place: Saudi Arabia: Red Sea | collected 2011-10-15 | depth 500 m | reverse complement strand
ACTTTAACTTCAGTTTCTTGCGAAACTGCAGTTTCCTTTTCTTTTGTTTCCATTATTTTTTCCTCTTTAGGTTGAGTGCCTTATGGATAAGGGTAGCTCACTTCCATAATTTTGTGGGTTGATTATACTATTTGTTCAGTATTTTCAAGTGGCACATTATTTGCACTAATAGTGCTAGATCCAAGCCCATTGGATTTGGATCCTTCACTGCTAGTTACTTCGGTTGTTGGCAAATTTCTTAATTCTAAATTAAGTATTGCATCAAAAAATTTTTGTACAGCAACTTCAGGATTATCTGTTCCCATATTTGCCATAACATATCTAATTGGGATAGTGACAACAGGTTCTCGTGTCTGTACACTTTTATCAATAGTATCTGATAATTCAGGTAATACTTTTTTTGTTAAGCCTTTCCCATCTTCAGTCATTAATTTAGATAAAAGTTGTTCTTTACTTTCACTATCTAAACTTTGAAATCTATTTGTTAATAAAGTTTTTAAATCAGTTGTAGGTTCTTTAATTTTAACTTGTGGATTTATTATAGGTTTACCCGATCCAGCTGTTATAGTTCCACTAGAATTTATTGGAGTAGCTAATCCTTTCATATCAGGTGGACGAATAGCATTTGGATTTTTATTCATTAATCCTGTTGTTGTAACTTGTCCCTTATAATCAATTGCCATTTTAAATTGTAATTCCTTTTATAAAAAACTGTATAGTTCTGTAAAAAAATGTCCATGCATTTTTTAAATTTCTTTTTCTTCCTGTAGCAAAAGCTAAATAATTTTTAAATTCTTGATAATGATTTTTTACGGTACCTTGATCAATAGCTTTTTGACCATAATATCTATATCCTTTACGAATAGCTTCTCCCCACCATGTTCGATGAAGATTTTTTACACACCAACGAATAGCTTGTCGTTTAGTTGATAAATCAAATACTCCAGCATTAACAGCATGAGTTGCAACTACACAGCCTCCTCCATTACTACCACCATTTCCACCACCTTCAGGATCTTGTCTACCTACTCCAACTTGAGAAACTTCTCCAGAATAACTAGCTCGAGTACCACCACCACCTTCTTCTGCATCTGCTCCAGTAGGTCCTTCATAAGGTTTATCTTTTGTAATAATAGTTCCACCTTGTCCTCGTCTAGCACCAATATCAGTTGCTGATTTACCTCCAATTGTAACATCTTTTAATGGAGTCTGACCACCAGGTTTAGCACCTGTATCTCTATCCCCACTTCCTAAAGATTCTTCTACCGTTGGATCTTTTTTTCCATGTAATTTTAAATTTGATGCTTCTCGTCTTTTAATTTCTAATTCTAAAGATTGATCTTTCCATTTTTCACTTATAACACTACCTGTTCCAAGAATAAGACCTGTTTTATAATGATGTAAGAAAGGTTTTTTTTCTTTATCTCTTTCAGCATACAATTGATGAATATCCATTCCTGTTAAATTAAAAGTTTGAGCACCTAATGTAGGTTTTCCAAAAACTTCTTCATATGGACTTAATTCCTTAGTTGGTCTTATTTTATTTTTAGTATCAATATCTTCGCTATCTCCACTACCATTTTGTAACCACCAGGGAATATAATCATCATAAGCACCTTTATAGGGATCTTCTGTAACTTCATTAGTAACAGTATCCGCTGTAAAAATAGATCGTTTAGGAGCTAAATCTACATTCTTCTCAAGTTTAGCATTAATAATTGACTCATTCCAGCCTGTATCACTGGAATCAGATATTTCATAATTCTCCCACTCACCTTTATCATTTACCCGTAAGCCGTTCTGTGCCATAATTTTTATTTTTTTGTAATTGTGATTTAAGATTTAAGAGTTGGCGTACTAAAACCAGCTTCCCCTGGCAACGGAACAGCCCCTGTTCCGATGTTGCTACCTCCAACTCCAGTTGGATCTGTTGCTGAAGCTCCTGGAGGTACTGCTCCATTAGTACCCATTGGGGGCTGGACGTTAGTTCCTTGATTTGCTTGTGCGATATTTCCATTTGCTAATCCCATTATATGTGCAAAAATCGTTGCTTTCTCAGGATCATTAATAATTTGATCAGGATCGATATCCAATGATTTTGCGATTTCTTTTAAGATTGTATGCCATTTAACAAACGGTGCGAGTGATGGATTTGCAGCGGTTTGCATAAAAGTTACTAATCTTTGAGATCTTACTTCTTTTTGCATTAAAGAAGAAGTCCCTCTTGCTTTTATTTCTAGATCACCTTTTATTTCTGGAAGTTCATCATTGAATTGCATATTCCAATAAAATAAATTTTGACCTAAGGGTTTTAGTAAATAGTCATCTATATTTTTTATAACTGTTTTAATACCTAAAGCTGCAGCTCCCATTAACATTGACATACCTGCTGCAGTTCGTGTTGTTGACATAACACCTGTTGTTCCGTGAGAATAAGATGGAATACCTGTAGACTCATCTGCTAATTGTCTAAATCGATCAAACATCATCATATTTTCATTCGTTGTACTTGGAAATTTAACTCCATGTATTGCTTGACCAGGCTGTCCACTCTGTCGTCTAAAGATTTTTCCAGGAAAGACTTTCATATCTTGACCTGGAACTAATAAGGTTTCATCAATATCAAATACTAAATTACCTGATAAAGCCAAATTGTCAATAGCCATTCGTGCATGACCATTCATAATTTGCTGTGAATCTTCCATATTTTCTGGAATGCCAATCCCAAAAAATTGATATGGATTAAGTTCATAAGGACAAACCATAAACGGAATTCGTGTAGGTGTAAATGGATTCTGAATAATTCTTAAAACTTTATTTCCACAAATCCATGCATTAACATGAACAACATCTAAATCATCTTTATACTTAAATCCAATTTGATCACAGATTGTTTTATCTAAAATTCCCCAAAATTCTAAAACTTCAAATCTATTTTTATATAGGGATTCAATATTTTCTCTATCATATAACGAAGATTCATATCCTCGAGTTTGATAGTTTGGACCCATTTTTAGACATTCACCAATTGCTTCTTTATTAAATAAAGGTCTTTTAATTAAATCAGCAAACTGTTGTCGATTAAAAGAATGTCTTTGAATAGCATATTCAGCATCATTAATATTGGTACAATTTGGATCAGGATAAAAGTCCCAACAGGATACGGCTTCTAATTTTGGAACTGACTTTGTTTTACCAACATATAATTGATTTTCTTCTGTATTATTAAAATAATGATAAGTCTTATCCTCTGTAAAAGGTCCTTTTAAAATACCTGTTCCTAAAAGAACAGATTCAAAAAAGACATGTCTTAAACTTTTAATAGCATCCGTTTCCTCTAATTGATCTTGAAGAACCTTTTCCATTTTTTCTGCTGCTAAACGTGCAGGTTCAATTTGAGGCATCGATTTTAAATCAGGTGCTGGACCTTCATCAAAACCTAATGCACGATATTCCTGAGCAACATCTTTTATTAAAGAATCTGCGGTTGCTCCTGGAGGTAAAGTTTTACCATCTCCAGGAAAACCATAAGGTGAAGAAAGTGATTCTTCTTGTTCTTGTGGTTGATCTAAAGGTTGCTGTCCTGGTTGTTTTAAATGAGCATATTCTGAAGTTTCTTCTGGAATTGGAGTTGGTTCAATTCCAATTGGAAATTTGTGTGCTCCAAATAAAACTTCTATAATTTGTCCAAAGGATGCTAATACTTTTGTTTTAGTAATTTTAACAAAGACTTTAGACTTTTCATTATCACGAAAAGCCATTTCAGGTCCATACATTCCTCTATAATTTCTATAAGCTTTTAACCATCTTTTTTCATCATAAAGACGTGAGGTTTCGGCTTGTTGAAACTTAGTTCGAACATGTCCTACAAGAGGATTATATTCCTCTGTATACGGTTTTTTAGCCATGTAATTACTCCTTTTTACCTGCAGCCCCTAAAACAACTTGCTCTTGAAGTAAATTAAGTTGATCATAAGTTACACCAAACATATTAAGTGAAGTTTGGTCCAACGGATGTGATTTAGCTACTTTAATAGCTTTCTTTATTTTAGGTTTATCAACTTTATTTTTCTCTTTATAGCTTGTAAAACCCATATATTTACTATCACTTGGTGATCGTAAATCTGTTTTAGCCATAATTAGTAATCTCTTTCTTCTGCTTTTTTAAAAATTGATGCGTCTACTTTTTCTTTTTTGCCTGGTCCATCTGGTGCATTACCTAAATCACCCTGTTTAATTTTTTCATTAGGGTTCATTTCTAGTTTAGCATTCTTAGTTTTACCAACATCAGCTCCAAACTCACCTTGTTTGATCTTACCTAATATTGCTTCTCCTTTTGGATATCCATATCCTTTTGGCATAGTTTCCTCCTTTTAATTAATAATCTTTTTCATCAGCTTGTTTAAACAATGACTCTTGCACATGCTCAGATCCTGATTTTGTAGGATACTGATTATTTTGCAAAGCAATTTCAGATTCACCTTTTCTAGGTGCATCTTTAGAAAAGTCAATATTCATTGATTCCCGATTTGGCTGTTTGCCATCAGGTGCTGCACCAAGATCTCCTTGTTTTACTTTAGCTTTTGGATCGAATTTAGTTTCCATATATTCCTCTATAGTTTTATTTTCTTAATTGATAGTACGTTTTTAGTAGGTATAGTGGTGTACGATCCACCTTGTTCTATTTCATGATTATCTTCAAAACTTAAATCTGACATAATCACGGTTATCTTTGATGTCTCTGCCATTAACCATCCTACACTATAGCAAATTGCAGTCTTCGCCTTTTTAATTTTAGTAATATTTTCCCAGTCTGAATTAGATACAATATCTTCCCATGCAATTAATACTAATTTATAGGGAAATTTCTTTTTATTAAGTTCAGGTAGTTTTTCTCTAGACATTTTTAATACCCGAACATTCTATCTATGGGTATAAATTGGGGTCTAGGTTTTTTATTAAATCGATTAGCATAACTTGTATGCAGAGGTCGACTCATACATCCATAACGTAAAGCGTCATAAGCATGATCTTCTGCATCCGTATTGATATCTTCAGGATTATGATCATCCAAAGGTAAGACAGGTAAGGTTCTAATTAAATTTCTACAACTTGAAAAAATTCTAAGTCCTGGTTCCTTTTTTTTATCTTCGCTTACCTTTAATCGTTTATGAATTTCTAATTTACCACTGATTCTACTTTTAGGAGTTCGATCAGAAGGTCTCCATCGACAACCTTGTTGAATCATTGTTTCTGCAATACTCGGTCCTATATCTCCACGCTTTGCCCACGTACTTGCATCTAAAACTCCGTAACGAATATATTCATCTCTTTCAAGCATTAAAACTTTTTTAGCGAATACATCTGCCGTTATTCTTGAAATATATAATTCTCTATAAATCCAAAGATTATTATCATAGTCAATTGCAAACCAAAGACAACAAGCAGGAGATGAATAACCCCAGTCTGCTGCACGAAATCTTTGCCATCCTCTAGGAACTTCAAAAGGATCAACAACATGTATACGTTTATTAAATTCAGGAAAAGATGAATCTTCAAATGCATCCCAATCTCCATCTAAAAATTGTTTTCGCTGGACATCGGGTAAAGAGGATAACATTGTATAATAGTCATCCGTTTGCATTAAATAAGGATTATCCTGTAGTTTTGCTGGAATAAACCTTCGAGTAATTATCTTTCTCCCATTAGGCGTATCTACTGAAATATCAAAAGATTGATTTGCAGGAGATGGGTTTACAAACATCTCTCGTACCCATTGGGAACCAATATAGGATATTGTGGTAGTTCGTCTATTCCTATCCATGTGTAAGATTGCCCTTGGTAACGTAAAGCGTCTGTCATGTTCTCTGCGTACCCGAACTCTATTTTTGCTCCTGATGGGAATCTCCACTCTTTTTCTTGCTCTCTCCATTTGGCTCCTGGGAATGCTCGTGAGTATAATCTTTGAGAGTGATTAATTAAATCTCTCAACTCAGGCATTGTACGTCTAAGAAGAAGTGCTCGATGCGTTTCTTTGTGGCAGTATCGTAAAGGATCGACCAACATCGCATAGGACTTACCTCCTCCTCTTGCTCCTCCATAAAAAACCTCTCGTTCTGATGAGGCTAGAAACTCTGTTTGTGGACCTGTATTAGGTTTAAAGACAACATTTTGTTTTTTTAAATGCTCTTTAACATTTGGAGAAACAGTGTCAATTATATCTTGTTCGATAAGTTGAGTTTCTTTTCCTTGTAATGCAGAATTAACTTTTTTATATTTATGTTTTAAGTATTCTGCAGACCGCTTTGCGGATCTTAAACTTTGTTCGGCAGTATTAACTTTTTGTCTAGACCGTTTTAATATCGTTTGAACCGAATTCTTGGCTTTCGCTTTGACTGTTTTCTTTGGTTTCGGTGGCTTTACCACTATTGATTCTTTTTCTAAGTCCGACATGGGATATATATCTGCCCGTTTTTCTGTGTAACCATTCTGAAACTTCTCGATAAGAACAGGTTTCTAAATATTTTTTAGCCTGTCCTAAAGCCTCTAATTCAAAAGATATAGGTTCAATATATTCTTTAGAATCACTTTGTTTAAAACCAAAAGGAATAACTCTAGATCGTTTTTTTATCTTCATGTAATGGTTCCGCCCTTTTAATTTTATCTTTTGCAGGAAGAATAAATAACCCATGAACTGCCTGCATATTAATATCTATTTTTTCTTTCTTGGCAATACCAATTCGATCTAAAATCTGTTTAGCTGCCTCCATACGAATATTAGCATGGGGTGTGGTTCCATCCTCATCCAACATATCTACCATCTTAGCTGCTGCTTTTGCAGAATGAGTTGCTAAGTAGTTCTCTGCTCTTGAGACAATTTCTGATTTTAAATTTCTAAGAACTTTAGGATAAGAGTGCTCGGAATAACCTGCCAGCTCTCCAGCCTTTTTCGGGTTGCCTCTTGCTTCCCCGAATAATGCGTCTAGAAACTTTTCCTGTGAATCGGTCAAGCTTCTTTTTTGAGTTGGCATTATAGTAGAATCCGTGTTTTGCATTTATAATTTCCATTAGTTCCACAAAGGGAATATCTTTAAGTTTATTAGAATTTAAAATCATTTGCCTGTATCAGTAACAACATTACTAAATCCTGGAATAGGAATTTTAATATCTTTTATTACCGTATTATCAGGAGTAATAATTTCAAAATCTTTCTCATCTAAATTCTGTAGTTTTTTGACTAAAGGATCAGTGCTTTCGAAGGTTGGAGCATGAACCATTTCCTTAGAAGGTATAACAGTCTCAGGAATAACTTGTGTTTTAGTTTTATCTACCGCTGTCGTTACTTCATTCGGTAAATCAACAACTACTTTCTGATCAGGATCTTTGTCCTTATCTCTTAAGGAATAAAACAAAATACCCCCAGCTGTCAAACCTCCAAAACCATATCCTGCCAGCTTCATAGCTTTTTTAGCTGTTTCCCATACACCGCCTCCTTTTACTACAGGGGCTTCAACTTTTGTTCCTTTTGCTAATGTTTCTTTAACTTGTGAAATTGGAGCAGGTAATTTATCTGCCTTAGCTGCCTGAATTAATGTTTTTGCTTTTTCTGTTTCCGTAGCCTGTGTAATTGTTTTATCCTTAGCCCGTGCCTTTTTGATATTCTCAATTATCTTTTTAGTTTCTTTAGGGAGTATCGTTTTAGAATCTTTAGCCTTTCGTGCCAAGAACTGTTCAATCGTTTCATTCTTACGTATCCCTTTCCAAGGATTAGGTTCTTGTTTAATTTTTATTTTCTTAGGAGTTATCTTCGTAGGCTTAATGTTTACACTTTCAAGAATTTTATTTTTTTCTGTCTGAGTAACTTTTTTAAACTTTCCTGATTTATTATGCTTAAAAATCTCCATCCCCTTTGTCCAAAGGTTTTTGGTTAATTTTTTAGCAATACCATCCTTAATGTATTTATGAGCTATAGATTGAGAAACCATTCTTACAACGGCTCTTCCTCCTACATAAATTACAATGGGTACTAGCTGAACTGCCATAAATATCTATTCCTGTTAATTCGGTTAAAAGGGAACCCTAGGGAATTCCCTAAATGTGGTGCAGATTAGTGATGACCGTATGTGCATATAATATGCGTTGTGTTCGTGTGTGTCCTTTTAATGTGCACCTGATTCTATTATACACACGATATAGAGTTTTGTCAAGCTCTATTTGTAGGTGCGACAATATGTCTTAATAAATCATTTGACAAAACCTTAAATGAGCTGTATAATAGTACCTAAGGGTACTGCGGGGGGTCTTATATCTATATCCCAGAGAAATATATAAATCACCTCATCTAAATCAGTTGTTCTGAGTATAGTAAGGGATACTACTAAGGATACCTTAGGGAATAGCTCGGAGATTACATGAATATTTTCCCTGACGTATGGGCACATAGTGGTTAACAAAGTATTTTATAGATTTTAGCATGGGTGTATATTTGGATACCCAGGGTACCCCTAGGGATCCTGCCTGTCCTTAGTAAATCTTAGGTAACATAAAGATATTGAAGGAAAAAAAAAGTATTATTAATATTATTTAGATCTTACCTAAGATCCCTTAAGAATTTTTTAAAGGTCAATTGATCTTAACTAGGATGTAAACTTAAGTTAACGGCTCCAGGATCCTAAGGGATATCAAAAAAAAGTACTAACGAACCCTAAGGCTACACAATGTAAACTAGGTTAGAATTGATATTAATTAAGGGTATAAACAAAAAGCCCCTAAGATCCTTTAAGATCCTAAGGGCTTTAATGTGTTAACTAGTGTAAATTTAGTTAGTTGGTTGATAATGCTTTACGATTATAAAAAGCTAGAAATAACTTACTTCTTAGGAATTTCTCAATTTCTACTTCACGTAAAGCGGTTGATTTTACAGCGTCCATGGTTGAAGTCTCAATTTTATATTGATCACTTCCACGTTTACCAACGGCAACGGCTCGCTGATTATGTGAACTGTAATTAGTAACAGCGTTGTAAACATCAAATAACGTAACGTCATTTAATGATCTATCTAACTGTTTTAAGTCTCTATGCATAACGTCATTTAATAAATGTATTTTATTACTTGAGTTAGTAAAGCCCTTAAACAATTGCTGTACTTCATGAGATTGCAACGGGATCTTAGTTAAAACTTCAAATTGATCCTTCAATAGATTTACTTGATTGTTAAAACTTTCAAGTAATTTGAATTGATCCATGAAATTTAAGCCCGTTGTATGTTTTTTAAAACTTGATGCAATTGGTTTAATCTCAGCCATTCCATTAGAGCATATAAGTCTAAAAAACATGGTTCTTAGTTTGAATATAATAGAAGCATCGTAACTAGAAATAACTTCAATAGCTAAATTTAGTTTATCATGCTTATTATATTTTAAACCGTAAACTATATCCTTAAAAATTATTCTTAATCGCATATAGTTTAAGTTAGCATCGACTTTGAAATCAATACCAACGTTATCTAATTTAATCCCATAATTATTAAGGGCTTCACTTAAGCCGTTTAATATTTTTTCATATGGGATCAAATTGTAGTCTTTACCATGTAACGCTATAGATCTTTTATTACTTTGATCTAGTACAGCGTAACAAGTTTTATTTAGTGTGTAACCGTCCATAACTTCATATGGTTGAAGCGTAACGGGTATCATAGCGTTGTTAAAAGCTTCGCTATGATTTTTTTCTAGTATATTAATTAAAGTATTCATAATATATCCTATTTAATTGTATAACTAAAAAACACTAGTTAACCTTTAATCTATACAAAAAAAATACACATTAAACAAGCTATAATTTTAATGATAATGATCTTAATTAAGGTTAAAAAACGTTGATTTTATTGAGTTTTTAGTGTGTTTTATAGGCTATATTACTGATATTTTTATTCCAACAAGCCCGACAACTACCGCATTGGTTGTGTCTTTTATAGGAATAACATATCTTAGAATTAATAGGCTTTATTTTTTTAAATGTGCTTGAAGTGTTAAACTCATGGTTTTTACTAGGCTCATGATCAATAAATATACTCGATAAACGTTCATTAAAATTAATTGGAAAACTTCTTTTTGATCGTAAATAAGATTTAATAAATTTACGTTCATTAGTTGGTAACCAAAATTTTATTTTTGGTAAACTCAAAGCAATTTTAATTAATTTTAGTAAATTCATCATGCTCTGTAAATCTCCACTATCATGCCAACGGAAATAAGTTTTTTTAGTTTGATTTTTTGTTATGTGATTAATCTCATAAGTCATAGCCTTTACAAAATAAGGGTGTCTAATTCCT
>LUMJ01001079.1_pt1 | contig 10342 bp, 12 predicted proteins | sample 729631 | NCBI WGS metagenome assembly LUMJ01 (sample SAMN03860266, study PRJNA289734) | marine metagenome | biome: seawater column; feature: ocean; material: water; isolation source: Red Sea water column Station 22 - depth 500m | place: Saudi Arabia: Red Sea | collected 2011-10-15 | depth 500 m | reverse complement strand
AGCTTGGCCTTGGCCTTGGCCTTGGGGAAGAACCACTCAAAACAGCGATTACGATGTTCATGAAACTGTATCAATGCTATGTGGAAACAGATGCCTCACTGGTTGAAATTAATCCGCTGGTATTAACCGACGACGATCGTGTGATAGCACTGGATGCAAAATTGAATTTTGACGATAATGCACTTTACCGCCAACCGGACATTGCCAAACTCCACGATAAGTATGAAGAAGACCCAACTGAAATGCAAGCTAGCGAATATGATCTCAACTACATCAAATTAGATGGAAATGTGGGCTGTATGGTAAATGGGGCTGGTCTAGCGATGGCCACCATGGACATTATTAAACTGGCTGGTGGAGAACCAGCTAACTTTTTGGATGTGGGTGGCGCAGCCAGCGCTGAAACAGTGAAAAATGGATTTAAGATCATTCTTTCTGATGATCATGTAAAAGCCATTTTAATTAATATTTTTGGTGGTATTGTACGCTGCGATCGAGTGGCCAATGGTGTAATCCAAGCTGTGAAAGAACTGGGATTAGAAGTACCTGTCGTGGTCCGATTGGAAGGAACAAATGCACAAGAAGCCAAAACCATTTTATCCGAATCAGGTTTGGCCATCATCCCTGCAAACAATATGCAGGATGCCGCTACTAAGGTGGTTGATGCGGCCCTAAGGAATTAGGAAATCGTGAAATGTCAATTTTAGTCAATAAAGATTCACGAGTCGTCGTTCAGGGCATTACCGGTTCGGAAGGAACTTTCCATGCCACCCAAATGCTAGAATACGGTACAAATATTGTTGCTGGCGTTACCCCGGGAAAAGGTGGCCAGATGGCTCTAGATGATCATATCCCTGTATATAATACAGTGAAAGAGGCCTGCGCACAAAAAAAAGGCAATGTTTCTATTATTTTTGTGCCACCTCCCTTTGCGGCCGAAGCGATTATCGAAGCATCCAATGCCGAGGTCGGATTGGTTGTATGCATTACAGAAGGTATTCCAGTACGGGATATGGTAAAGGCAAAACGGATCATTGATCAAAACGGTACTGGCCTGGTTGGTCCCAACTGTCCCGGAATTATCACTGTAGGCGAATGCAAATTGGGTATCATGCCAGGATTTATCTGTCAAAAAGGAAATATTGGTGTAGTTTCCAAATCAGGCACACTCACCTATGAAGCAATCGGGCAATTGAGTAATGTCGGGCTTGGTCAAACTACCGCCATCGGTATTGGCGGCGATCCAATTATTGGCACTACCATGATGAAAATTTTAGAATTATTCGAAAATGACCCAGAAACGGATGGTGTAGTAATGATTGGTGAAATTGGTGGTCAAATGGAAAATGAAGCTGCCCGCTGGGCCAAACATAATATGTCCAAACCAGTGGTGGGGTTCATCGCAGGTCAAACAGCGCCTCCTGGACGTCGCATGGGCCATGCCGGCGCCATTGTTTCTGGAAGTGACGACAATGCGGAAGCGAAAATGCGTATTTTGAACGAATGTGGAATTATCGTCTGCGAATCTGTGGCTCAAATCGGCAAAAAAATGAAAAATGCACTTAATAATTAGGTATTATTAAAGGGGTCGCATTTATGAAGAAATTAGAAAATATTAATAAGAATTTATTTTCGAGAATTGAATAAAATGGGTAATCGAACATTTGCAATGATTAAACCAGATGCAACTGGCAAAGGCTATACGAAAAAAATTCTAGATCGTATTACGACTGCCGGATTTACGGTTCTGGGTGCAAAATTAATTCGCATGACAAAATCCCAAGCGGAAGGGTTTTATGCTGTACATCGTAAAAAACCATTTTATGAAGAATTGACTACTTTCATGTCCTCTGGACAAACCATGGTACTTGCACTGGAAAAAGAAAATGCAGTGGAAGCTTGGCGCGAAACAATTGGTAACACTGATCCTGAAAAAGCTGCAGAAGGCACCATCCGCAAAGATTTCGCAACTTCATTAAGTAAAAACGCTGTTCACGGTGCCGATAGTGATGAAAATGCAGAACAGGAAATCCATTTCTTTTTTAATGAAAGTGAATTAATTAACATTGAGTAACAGTTGCATCTTTCCTCCACTGCTTTTAATATTCTCTGGACAGGCATTCAACCCGCGATTGAGATGATAGACAAAAAAAAATATATTATCATTTTATCCCTATTAGTTTTGACCGGATGCGGTGAAAAAAATCCAACCGCAAACGTTGGTGAACACGTGACCATTACTGCTGAGAGACCAGAAGAAAACCAGGATCTAGATTTTATATGGGAGTGGACCAGCGTTCCAGATAATAGCCAAGTGGATAATTCAAAAATAATGAAGGATGAGACAAACGCGACTATCGAATTTATCCCAGACGTTGCTGGTCTATATAGTTTGGAAGTGTCTATTTTTCAATATAACGATGAAATTAGCACCCAGTCATTTTCCTATGAAGTTGTAGCGAATGAAATAGTGGAAAAAAAGGAAGAACATAAGATTAAAACGGAAGAGAATGTAGAAGTTGAAGATGCAGTTGCTGAATTATTGGTAGAGAACAATGAACCAAAATGGTATGAATCGGAGTCTGTCGCAGCGGTTGTCGAAGAAGCGAGTCAGACCACAGAAGTACCAGTGGTGAAGCTAGAAGAACCAAAAGCGCCTCCCACACCTCCTTTGCCACCACCAGCCACCGCGAAGCCAAAAAAGAAAAAAGCGAAGACTATTCGAGGATCCTCTATTCCATATGATAAAGAAAGATTTACCATACAGGTTGCGTCAAAAAAAGAATTGGCTGATGCCAAGAAAGTTGTTGCTACCTTAATTGATGCCGGATTTGATGCCTATATTCAAAAAGCGGTATTTAAAGAAACTAATGAAATTTGGTATCGTGTACGCGTTGGCAGCTATGATAACCGAGACACAGCAGTTGCCGTTGCGGAATCGCTGTCAAGCACACGCCTGGAGCGAGCTTGGGTTGATTTCGTCCGTTATGAATATTAATTCAAAAAAACTGAAATAATTAAAAGAGGGAAATTATGGAACCCATGAAATTATATTTTGATGTAAGGGATATTTTCCGTGCACCTCGCCTTGCCTTAAGCGGCAAAAAAATCTGGATTTTTCTCGTTGCCAATGTGATTGGATATGTTTGTTATTTTATCCTCAATTACATTGCCCTAGCACTTTCTGGAGTTTCCTTTGGCCAAACCTGGTCCGCTCAAGGGCTTTATCCATGTTTATATCCTGTTGGAGGACCTTGGTATGCCTGGCTGATCTTTTGGGGTGGTGTTTTGGATTGGTTTTTTGCCATTCACCTGGCTTGTACAGCCGTGTCCCGTGTCACATACAAACAATTAAAAGGGGATGAATTCTACTCCTCTTCAGATGCCTGGAAATATGTCAAAAAGCATTGGCACCCTGTAATTTTCACTTCCGTATCTATGGTCCTTATACTCTTTTTCTTTATTGCTATGGCAGCCATATTTGCAATGTTTGGAATGATACCCTATCTTGGAGACTTCTTATTCGTACTTCCTTATATTTTTTATCTCTTCGGTGCCATCTTTACCGTTTATACTGCAGTTGTATTTTTGATTTCTTTTATATACACACCAGCAATTGTTGGAACCATTGAAGAAGATACCATGGGTGCTGTTTTCAATAGTTACTCCATTACCTGGAGTCAACCTTGGCGGATGATTATTTATCACGCAATTTTATTACCCATTTCCATTTTTTCTCTGGCTGTTTTCAAATTTGCAACGTTTTCTGGTATGAAACTTTTAGATGCCGTTTTTGGTAATGAAATGCTTATGGGCCAAAAACTGGCTAACATTATGGGAACAGCTGGTCAAACAGTCTGGCCAGAGAATTTGTTTTCATCTGTAGTGAATAACTGGTATAACCTAAATGACTTTTATTCCTATTACACCCCCCCAGTACCTGGAAACTTAAGTGGTACAGAATGTGTTGGCGCCTACATCGTTGGTATATTTTTATTTCTGATTACCCTAACATTTCTTTCTTATTTCCTTTCTATACTTTCCGTGGGTGAAACGCTCATGTTCACTATCTTTCGAAATAATTCAGATGAGGATAACATCTTAGAACGGAAAGATGAAGAAGAACTGGAAGCAGAAGAAGACACGGATAATGATGAAGATTTTAGTTTCGAAAAAGAGTTAACAGTTGAATCTGAATCTCCGGATCTCAACGCTAATGACGAAACTTTGGAATCAGGTTAATTCAGCCAATATTCTTTGCAAATTAATATCGTTGAATTAGGCTTGGTAAGCGAGAAAAATAAAGAATAAATTTCTAAGCTAAAATGAAGCTTTTTCGGTCGGATTTAGAACAGAGAATATCCAACCAGTTTTTTGAAATTGCAGCAAAATCTTTGGATTTGGGTGATCTTCAATTGGCTGAAAGCCATTTAAAGTGTACCATTTCAGTAGACACACTTTCTCATGGTTATCGAGTCCATGGAACAATTGAATCAATGGTGTATGAGACATGCGATCGTTGTCTGGTAAGGTTTAAAGAAAATTTTCAATCACTTTTGAATGTGATTCTTACCAATGACCAATCTCTGCTGAATGAAAAAAATATTGATGTAATTCAGTTCACAGATACCGAACAATTCATCGACTTAAGTCCTATAATCCATGACCTGGTTTTGTTGGAAGAACCCATAAAAAGGCTGTGTAAAAATTCATGTAAAGGTCTATGTCCAGCCTGCGGAAAAAACTTAAATGAGACTACATGTACCTGTACTGTATCAAAATATCATTCCCGTTGGGATGCATTAAAAAAATTAAATAATTAAAATATTTTGGAGTAAAAATGGCATTACCAAAACGTAAACAATCTAAAGCACGCGGTAGAAAAAGACGGACCCATTATAAAGCGGCAGGTGTTAGCATATCTGAATGTCCCCAATGCAGCCAACCAAAAATGCCTCACCGGGCTTGTCCGAATTGCGGTTATTACCGTGGACGACCTATCTTATCGACGCAAGAATAATCCTTCCTAATTTTATTATGGAAATATATTAGATGCCCTTGGGTAACACATGTCTAAGAAAAACATAAGATGAGAGCAACCGTAACTGCAACCGCACGTTATTTACCTGAGCGGGTACTGACCAATGCAGATTTGGAAAAAATGGTTGACACATCTGATGAATGGATCCGCAACCGTACTGGTATTGAAAATAGGCATTTAGTCAGTGAAGGTGAAGTCACATCAGACATGTGCGCTCAAATTGCTAATCGCTTACTGGAAAAATCCAAAAAGTCTGCTGAAGAAATTGATGTCATTTTAATCGCCACATGCACACCAGACTTTCCAGTTGTTGCCACCGCTGCCATTGTACAAGATAAGATTGGGGCAAAAAATGCCTGGGGATTTGATATTGCTGCGGCCTGCAGCGGTTTTGTTTATGCCATGGAAACAGGCGCTAAAATGATTGAATCGGGCCGTTATAATAATGTGATGGTTATGGGTGCAGATACGATGAGTTCAATTATAGATTATTCTGACCGTAATACCTGCGTCATTTTTGGTGACGGTGGCGGTGGTGTTCTTTTAGAACCTACTGATACGGATGCAGGCGTTTTAGATTCGATCTTACATACGGATGGTAGTGGCAGCCAGTATTTAAAAGTACCAGCTGGTGGTAGCGTCCACCCTGCCTCAATAGATACAATTGAGAAAAAAATGCACTACGTTTACCAGGATGGAAAAACAGTTTTTAAATTTGCGGTAAAAAAAATGGCCGACGTGAGTAAAGAGATTTTAGATATTAACGGATTTACCGGCAGCGATATTAAATTGTTTATTCCTCACCAAGCGAACCGTCGAATTATTGATGCTGCAGCCAAGCGCTGCGGGTTAAGTGCAGATCAGATTCTGGTGAATATCAATAAATATGGCAATACAACCGCAGGAACTATTCCAATCGCACTGGACGAAGCAGTAGAAACAGATCGATTAAACAATGGTGATTTATTATTATTGGCAGCATTTGGTGGCGGATTTACCTGGGGAAGCATGCTAATAAGATGGGGAGATACATAGTGCCTTTCGCATTCCTATGCCCGGGGCAAGCTTCCCAGAAAGTGGGCATGGGACTTGACTTATATCAAAAGACAGCTTTGGGCAAACAATATTTTGACCGCGCTAACGAAATCATGGGTGCGGATATCCAAGATATTATATTCAACGGGCCGGAAGACACGCTGAAACAGACCCAGTATACCCAGCCGGCTATCTATATCGTTAGTGTGATTATTGGTGAATTACTTATGGAAAATGGTGTTAAGCCTTCATGTGCAGCCGGTCATAGCTTGGGAGAATATTCTGCTCTAGCATTGGCAAAAGCATTTGATTTTGAAACGTTTTAGGACTGGATGATGATCAAATAATCAATATTTGTGAAAATTTTTCTGGCGGTATTGTGGTTGCAGCCAATTTTAATGCGGCTGGACAGGTTGTGATCTCAGGTGAAACCAATGCAGTTCAAAATGTAATGCACATTCTAAAAGAAGCTGGTGCTTTGAAAGTGGTTGAGTTGAATGTAAGCGGTGCGTTTCATTCGCCACTAATGAAACCGGCTAGAGATTCCCTTGCCAAAGCACTTGAATCCACAATAATTAACCATAGTGCAATTCCGGTCTATGCCAATGTGTCCACTGCACCCGTTTCTAGCGCCGATGAGATCCGCCAGGCTCTGATTGATCAGCTTGAGAATCCTGTGCGCTGGCATGAATCGATTACCCGATTGATAAAAGATGGCGTTACTTCAGCGGTGGAAGTAGGCCCTGGAAAGGTGCTGCAAGGGTTGTCTCGACGCATTGACCGTTCTTTCAATATCAGTGGTGTGGAATCTCTTGAACAAATATTAAATTTCAACCATGTTTGATCTATCAAATAAGGTTGCTGTTGTTACTGGTGCTTCCAGAGGTATTGGCAAATCCATAGCGAAAGCCTATGCTCGGGCCAACGCCCACGTAGTGTGCGTCAGTCGAACGGAGAAAGTGCTTTCAGCTGTAGTTGGGGAGATTAAAAAAGAAAATGGGTCCGCTTCTGTATCTGCCTGTGATGTTTCCGATCCTGAAACATTTAATAGCCTAGTCAAAGATACCGGCGACACCTATGGGTCAGTCGATATTTTAATCAATAATGCCGGTGTTACTCGAGACAGTTTAATTATGCGCATGTCGGAAGACGATTGGAACACGGTAATTGATACCAATTTGAAAGGCGCATTTAACGGCATTAAGGCTGTCACCCGTATTATGATGAAACAGCGCTTTGGCCGTATTATTAACATATCATCCGTTGTCGGTCTTGTGGGCAATGCAGGACAAGCAAACTATGCTAGCGCCAAAGCTGGTCTGATTGGACTAACCAAGGCAACTGCAAAAGAACTGGCATCCCGAAATATTACTGTCAATTGCATTGCACCGGGTTATATTGCAACGGATATGACTAATCAAATGGATGATCAAACCAAAGATTTATTAATTTCACAAATTCCATTGGGACACATTGGAAGTCCTGATGATATTGCCGCTACGGCCCTTTTCTTAGCTTCAGATGAAGCGGGATACATTACCGGGCAAACCACAACAGTGGATGGCGGCATGGTCATGATTTAACTAAGGAGGAAACTATGTCCACACTCGATAAGGTGAAGGGAGTCATTATCGATAAACTGGGTGTTGAAGAAGATAAAATCGTACCTGATGCGTCTTTTGTAGATGATCTTGGTGCGGATTCATTAGATACGGTAGAATTGATTATGCAGCTCGAAGAGGAATTCGGAATTGAAATTCCCGATGAGGATGCAGAAAAAATGACTACCGTAAAGTCTGTTGTCGATTTTATCGAAGCAAATCAATAATATATATATGAAAAAACGTCGTGCGGTAATTACGGGCATCGGCGTTTTGGCACCAAACGGTAATTCGCTTGTCGAATACTGGGATGCCTTAATTGCTGGCAAAAGCGGTATTGCTCCCATTCAGAGTTTTGATGCGGAAAACCTAAGCGTTCGGATTGCGGGTGAACTTACCGGTTTTAACCCCGAAGATCATCTGGATCGAAAAGAAATACGGAAACTGGACCCCTTTTCAATCTATGCCTTAGTCACTACTCAAGAAGCTATTTCCCACTCTGGTCTGGATCAATCGGATGTGAATAAGGAACGGGTCAGTGTGATTATTGGCTCGGGTGTTGGTGGTATCCAAACCCTGGAAAATCAGCACAGCATATTTTCCAATCGTGGTCAGCGACGAGTGTCTCCATACTTTGTTCCCAAAATGATTACCAATATCGCAGCGGGCCAAATTGCGATTCATCATGGCTTTCAAGGCCCAAATCATACGGTGGTATCCGCTTGTGCTTCTGGTACCGATGCCATCGGCTCTGCAACCCGAACCATTCAATATGGAGATGCAGATGTGGTGGTCACCGGTGGTGTAGAAGCCAGTATTACAGGGTTATGTATTTCGGGGTTTGCCAATATGAAGGCACTTTCAACCCGCAATGATGATCCTTCTGGAGCCAGCCGGCCTTTTGATGCGGACCGGGATGGGTTTGTCTTAGGTGAAGGTGCAGCTAGTATTATTTTAGAAGAGGCAGAACATGCCCGTTCCCGCGGCGCAAATATTTTGGCTGAAGTGGCCGGATACGGTTCCACTGATGATGCCTTTCACATCACCCAGCCATCAAAAGGCGGTAAAGGTGCCATTGCGGCCATGCAGAATGCACTGAGCGACGCACAGCTTAATGTTGAAGATGTCAACTATATTAACGCCCATGGTACCTCCACTCCCTTTAATGATAAAACGGAATCAGCCGCTATCACGACTTTATTTGGTGAACATGCCAAAAAATTAAAGGTGAGTTCAACCAAATCCATGATTGGACACTCCCTGGGTGCCAGCGGCGCCTTAGAAGCTGCAGCCTGCGTCCAGGCCATTTCCCATAATATGCTGCCACCTACCATTAACTATAACACACCGGATCCGGAATGCACTCTGGACTATGTCCCCAATACCGCCCAAGAAGCAGAAGTAAACGTTACAATGTCCAATTCGTTTGGATTCGGTGGCCATAATGGGGTAATAGTACTCAAACGGTGGGCTGAATAGCGCGTGCCTTTATTTGATTTTTTATTCAAATCATCCCAATCCAATCCTTTTGCCGCATTAGAAAAAATATGTAAGCACCGATTTAAAAATCGCCAATACCTGATCCAGGCATTTACTCACCGGTCTATTTCAAGCCAGCCACGGCAAAACTATGAGCGATTGGAGTTTTTAGGGGATGCGGTTATTGATATTGTAGTAAGCCGAGAACTCATGCGAGAATTCCCGGAAGGTGATGAAGGCATTTTGACACAAAAGCGCTCGGCTCTTGTTCAGAAAACATTTCTAGCTACCATGGGTCAATTATTCAAACTCTTAGACTTTGTTCAGATCGAACCAACGGTGAACTTAAAAGAGGAAAAAATCGCCGTGAAGCAATCAGCCAATCTATTTGAGGCGCTTGTTGGCGCAATCTATCTTGACGGCGGTATCGAACCAGCAAAGCAACTGATTTTAAATTCTATCTGGACCCATCGACATGAAGCTTGGAAATCCGTTAATTATAAAGGACAATTAATTGAACTATGTCATATGAATGAGATAGAGAATCCTAAATTTTTAGTATCCAATGTATCCGGTCCAGATCATCAAAAACTATTTGAGGTGCATGTTAAAATTGGAGATGAAATCTTTCCCAGTGGAATTGGTACAAATAAAAAGTCAGCCGAGCAGCATGCAGCACAGAATGCCATGGAAGTACTGCAAGATTAATCTTCTATTTTATTGATCTTGTCCCGAATACGGGCAGCCATTTCATATTCTTCTTTATCAATGGCTTTTTGAAGCTGGCGCTCCAATAGATTGGCTTTGGGTTCACTCTGGATATCTTCCTCCACATGCTCTAAATTTTCTTCCCAGACAATCGCTTCATCCATTATTTCTTCCGCTACTAAGATGGGTACATGCATTCGCAGAGCCACCGCTAAGGCATCGCTGGGCCGAGAATCAATTTCAAAATGTCCCAAATCCTTCGATTGAAGATCTAAGATAGAATAAAAAACACCTTCGTCTAATCTGGTAATCTTGACAGCTGATAACTTGCTGTTGATACCCTTAACTATATTCACTATTAGGTCATGTGTTAACGGCCGTGGTGTCTCCATATATTCCATGGCCATGGCAATGGCCTGGGCCTCATATGCACCAATCAAAACCGGCAGTTTTCGGTCTCCTGCCAACTCTTTTAATA
>LUMJ01000503.1_pt1 | contig 10345 bp, 12 predicted proteins | sample 729631 | NCBI WGS metagenome assembly LUMJ01 (sample SAMN03860266, study PRJNA289734) | marine metagenome | biome: seawater column; feature: ocean; material: water; isolation source: Red Sea water column Station 22 - depth 500m | place: Saudi Arabia: Red Sea | collected 2011-10-15 | depth 500 m | reverse complement strand
AGGAGTTGGATTATCATCAGGAGTACTAACAGGAGATGTATACACGACAATTGTTATCATGGTAGCAGTCACAACTATAATCACACCAATTTGGTTGAGACTGGATTATAGAAAGTCACAAAGGGCTCTGTATTAGGTCTGGGTGAGATCTAAAGAAGAAAAACTTTCAAAATATGAAAAAGAGTCTTTAGAGAGTTCCTAATCAAGGGCATGCCAATAATGATTATAACAACACTAGTAGCATTTGGAGCATTTTACATCAGAGTTCTTTACTTTTGAAGTAAATAGAGTATAAATTCAAGTCATGACAAAAAATTATGTTGTCAGAAACTGAAGATTCGCCTAAGACATCAGATATGCTAGTTGAGCATCTGCTTGATGCAAAAAGGAAACATGATGAGGATAAAAATGTTGAAAGCGACGAGGTCCAACACCTACAAAAAGGTGCTGATTATCTTTCGACATTTTTAACACAGCAAGGCGTACATTCGCAAAAAACTGTAACTACAGCAAAGCCTCCTGGATTAGACGAACTAAAAAAACAATTTGTCAAAAATCTTGTTAAAAATGGATTCGTAACTATTGCTGATAACGGTAGAACAATTCTTACTGAAAAGGGCAAAAAGTTTCTTGACCAAAAGACGAAAGAGTCGGCATATAGGGTTACTTTAGTTCAGTTAAAAAATTTAAGATACAGACAAAGTCTTGCCAGAAAAAGAAAGCCATCTAGTGAAAAAGTAAAGAAAAAACGAAAAACGTCTGTAAAGAAAAAGAAAAAACGCCGATAAGTCTAATCTTATTGTAATCAACATCTTTAACGAATTTATGTTAGAATTTATCACAGTAACTAATGAAAAAATCAAATTTTTCTAAGGCATGTAGCGAGATATCACAGTCTCTTTTACAAATAACGGAACCCACCAAAAATCAGACAAAATTAGAAATCAAAAAGATCTGTACAAAATATTCGCTGGATAGAATACCAAAAAACCATGAAATTTTATCAACAGTAGATGGAAAAGCATATGAAAAACTACAAAATGTTTTGTTAAAAAAACCGGTAAAAACTGCATCGGGTGTAGCTGTGATTGCGCTGATGCCGAAACCATTCGCCTGCCCACATGGAAGGTGTACTTATTGTCCAGGTGGAATTGAATTTAATACACCAAATAGCTATACTGGAAAAGAACCAGTCACAATTAATGCTATAAAAAACCAATATGATCCAAATATTCAGATTACTTCAAAACTTAACCAACTGCAATTATTTGGACACGATGCAACAAAAATAGAGTTAGTTATTGTTGGTGGAACATTTCTTTTCATGCCAAAAGATTACCAAGAGAACTTTATCAAATCATGTTATGACGGATTAAATGGATTCGAATCATCTAATTTGCAAACAGCTATCAAAAACAACGAAAATGCAAAAAACAGGAATGTTGGGTTCACTATTGAAACAAAACCGGATTATTGTAAAAAAGAACATGTTGACTTAATGTTGTCATATGGTGTAACAAGAGTTGAAATCGGTGTTCAAAGTTTACACGAAAGAGTTTACAAGATTGTTAATAGAGGACATGACTATCATGACGTTATAGAGTCGTTCCAAATTTCGAAGGATGCAGGGTATAAGATTGTTGCACACATGATGCCGGGATTGCCCACAATAACGCCTGAGGAAGATATCAGTGATTTCAAGAAACTCTTCAATGATTCAAATCTTAAGCCAGATATGCTAAAGATCTATCCATCATTAGTTTTAGAGAATACAGCATTATACGATGACTTTATTGCAAAAAAATACATTCCATATTCTGACGAAGAGATGTTAACTGTATTGACTGAAGCGAAGAAAATAGTTCCAAAATGGGTTAGAATTATGCGTGTTCAAAGGGAAATTACACCAAATGAGATTCAAGCCGGGCCAAAATCGGGTAACTTGAGACAAATTATACACAAAAGATTGAAAGACCAAGGGTATGTTTGTAAGTGTATTAGATGTAGGGAAGCCGGACTGGCTAGAAAAAATACGCCATCAGAACTTTTGAAACTCAACAGAGAAGAATATAATTCCTCTAATGGAAAGGAAATTTTTATTTCTTTTGACGATAAAGATGAAACGATTTATGGTTTCCTGCGTTTAAGAAAACCAAGCGAATTGGCACATAGAGATGAAATTACTCCAAATTCATGTATAGTTAGGGAGCTTCATGTGTTTGGGAAATCAATTAAGATTGGTGAGCGTGAAGAAAATAGTATTCAACATTCTGGATTAGGCAGAAAATTGATGGATGAGGCAGAAAAAATATCAAAAGAGAGTCTTGACGCAAAAAAACTTCTTGTAATCAGTGCGGTTGGTACACGTGAATATTACAAAAAATTAGGCTACGCGTTAGATGGACCATACATGTCAAAGCAACTGAGGTAAATAATGACTGAACAAAAAATAATTGGTAAGGGTACGTGGATAGACAAGCTAGCCTTTGAATTAATTGAACGGGAAAAGCAGCTTGGGCGAGATACTGATGGTATTATTAAGGTAGAAAGTGGATTAGGCGCTTCCGGTATTCCACATATTGGTAGTCTAGGTGATGCTGTTAGAGCATATGGCATAAAATTAGCACTTGAAAATTTGGGCTACAAATCTGAATTGATTGCATATTCAGATGACTTGGATGGATTAAGAAAAATCCCAGAGGGATTAGATGTCAAAGAAGAAAATATTGGTAGAAGGGTGTCTGCTATTGATGATCCTCTGTGTGATAAACATGATTCTTATGGTGAGCACATGAATAGTTTGCTTCTGGATGGTCTTAACATACTTGGAATAGAATATGAACACAAAACAGCAAGTCAAACTTACAAGGATAGTCTTTTGACAGAACAAATTCACAAAATACTTGTCAACAGTAAAAAAATTGGAGATAAGATTGAAGAATTAACTGGTCAGCAAAAATTCCAAACTGCAGTTCCATATTTTCCGGTTTGCCAAAGCTGTGATCGATTATACACCACGGAATCTTTAGAATACATTAAAGACGAAAAAAAAGTTAGGTATAGATGTAAAGATTCTGAAATTGGCTCTCATATTATCAAAGGCTGCGGACATGAAGGCGAGTCTGATATTGCTAAGGATCTTGGAAAATTAGCATGGAAAGTTGAGTTTGCTGCAAGATGGCAAGCCTTTGACATAAGATTTGAGGCGTATGGAAAGGACATCATGGACTCGGTAAAAGTAAATGACTGGGTTTCAGATGAGATACTGGAATTTCCACACCCTCATCATGTAAAATATGAAATGTTTTTGGATAAAGGCGGGAAAAAAATATCAAAATCTCTTGGAAATGTTGTGACATCACAAAGATGGTTGACATATGGAACGCCTGAATCAATTCTCCTCTTACTTTACAAGAGAATTACTGGTGCGAGAGAACTTGGGTTTGAAGACATTCCTGCACTAATGGACGAATATAACGAATTAGAAAACATTTACTTTGGAAAAACCAAGGTGGATAACGATGCAAAACTTGTAAAATCTAAAGGGCTTTATGAATACGTTAACCTTCTAAATCCACCAAAAAATTCTAGCACGCATGTAAACTATAGGCTGTTAATAGAATTATGTAAGATATTCAAAGATCATACGGTAGAACATGTGGTCTCAAAATTGATTGATTATGGTACAATAAAGGAAAAAAACCCACACGTAGAGAAACTGATTGGGCTTGCTAAACAATATTCTGCTGACTTTGAGGAAACAAAAATACCTGCTACTAAAATCACAGTTGATGATTCTGCTAAAGACGCTTTGAAGCAATTAGCTGACTTGTTATCAAAAAATGAGAAAATCGATGATTTGCAAAACTCGATATACAATATAGCAAAAGAAAATCAGGTTCAGCCGAGGGACTTTTTCAAAACTCTTTACCAAATCATCCTTTCAACAAATCGTGGACCAAAAATTGGGCCGTTTATTGAGGATGTTGGAATGAAAGAAGTTGCAAATAAAATTTACAAACATGTTTAACAGATATGGTACACAACGAACACAACAAGCCAAAAAGAAGTGGTCTATTTCTGATAGTTTTAGGTGCTGTATTATTAATCGTGGCGCCTACTCAATATGAAAATTCTCCAGAATTAGGCATGCTAGCGTTGATTGGTGGATTCATTATGGGTGGACTTGGTTTTTATTTAAAATATGTAAAGAAAAAAAGAACTTGATGATAAAGATGAGGATTGATGATTGATATGAAATGGTTTGGACGTTCAAAAAATAAAGAAAAAGAAGATAATGATGCAAAACGCTCTGCTAAATTAAAAAAAGATGATGAAGCTGTAACAGAAAAAGCAACAACAAAACCTAGTACCCAAAAAATAGAAACTAAAAATGAATTTAAAAAAAATAGTACTGACAATGAAATAAAAAACGGTGTTTCTATTTCTAACAAACTTCAACTTGTCAAGGAAGAATACAATGAAGTTGTAGGAAATCTAATGCATGCAAAAAGAGAACACAAAAGCATAACTGAAAAAATCCAGCAAACCAATAATGAGTATAATGGACTGAAAGATGGAATAAAATTACTTCGAGAAGATTTGCTTAAAGTAAATAATGAATTAAGGGAGAAGAATGAAAAGTTGGATAAGATTATGGTCGAATATAAAAAACATAGTCAAGTAATTCAGGAAATTAATAATTCAAAAAAAGAGGTATTAGAACTAAGAGTGGAAATTAAGAAGTATAATGATGAACTTGAATATGTAAAAATGAAAACTGCCAGTTTCCCTGAAATTGATAAAATGAGGGAAGAAAAGAAGAAACTAGAAAATGAACTTGTGCAAAAAAGAAAGGAGGTTGAATCTAGTATCAGAGAATTGAAATTTATTCAAAATGAAATTGCTGGTGTTGGTAAAAATAAAGAATCAACGAATGTTGTTGATGCTGCCAGTGCTGTGGTGGCATCTATGAAACAAAAATTACAAAATACGCAAAAAGAATTAGATTTAGTAAAAAAAGCTCTTGAGCAAGAAAGAAAAGAAGGGGTATGAGTTAATAGATCAAAAAGACAGATAGTATTTTTTCCATCTAGTTTTTATTTCATCCTCTGTAAATCCAAGATCATAAAGTGGAGAAAGGATTTCGTTTACCTCCTTAACATCAACTAATACGATTGATTTGATAGAGCTTTTAACTCCTGATTTTTTGTAGTGTGAAAAAATTTTATCGTATTTTTCACCGTTTGAGATAATTTCTGCAACTCCATTAAACCTGAAACCTTTCCTAGAAAATGGATCGACAACATTAATTTCAATGGAAGGATTATTTCTCAGGTTTTTCATTGTTTGTGGGGACCGAATGTCTGCAAATACAAGAGTATTTTCATCCCATACAATGATAGTGCCTTTAGGTGATAGATTAGGTGTACCATCTGGTGAAACAGTTGCAACAAATCCAAGTTTTTGCTCAGCCAAAAGTTTTCTAATTTTCTGTGTAAGCATAACTAATTCTAGAAATCTAATTATATTATTAAATTTGATAACGGGCCCGAAGGGATTTGAACCCCCGACCTAATGCTCCGCAAGCACTCACTCTATCCAAACTGAGCCACGAGCCCAATAACACACTTTAAAAAATTGTTAAAAACGTTTGGAAAAAATCATGCTTCCTTCTCTGCCTTTTTGACAAAGACATAATTCATTATTACTCCCGCAATAATACCACCAACTATCGGTGCAACCCAATAAAGCCATTGTATTTCTAACAGACCAGCATCACCAGTTACAATAGCTGGTGCAAATGATCTTGCAGGATTCATTGATGCGCCGGTTAATGGAACACCTACTATGTGTAACAAGAATACCATTCCACCAATAGCCGCACCATAGACACTTTTGGGTGCTTTTTTATGAACTGCCGTCATAAAAATCACAACGACCAAGAAGAATGTGAGTATAACTTCTACCATAAATCCAGACATCACACTATTGTTGAGTAACTCGCTGGGGCCCCCATGTCCACCCCAAAGAACCGGCTTTCCAATTTCCGGTAATATTGCTACTAAAGTTAACGTTGCAACAATTCCACCTACTACTTGAGATATAATGTATCCAATGCCATCAGCAATTCCAATTTTTTTCGTAATCATCATAGGAATAGTAACTGCAGGATTGATGTGCGCACCTGAAACATGACCGAAAGCATATACCATCAGTGCTATAATTCCACCATGTCCTATGGAAATCATAATTATCGCTTCGATAGATAACCCGTCACCAAAAACAACCACAGATAATATTACAGATAGCGGTCCAAAGAACACCAAACCAAATGTTGCGATAGCCTCAGCAAAACATGCTCTTAGATTAACCATAAATCACAACCGAATGTGTTTTCCATATAAAAGATTCGAATTGTTTTCCTGATCTAAAAGTAATTAATTAGGTAATTAAAAAACAATGTATGATTTCAGAGGGAAAATCAGTACCAAAATTCGAGTTGGATGATGCTGATGGAAATCTTTTTAGCTCGGGTGATTTACATGGAAAAAAATATGTCATTTATTTTTATCCAAAAGATTTTACGCCAGGTTGTACTGTTGAAGCAGATGAATTTTCCAAGGATTATAAGAAATTTCAAAAAGAAGGAATTGAAATCGTAGGCATAAGTAAGGACGATGTTGAATCTCATAAAAAATTTTGTAATAAGATGAAAATTCCTTATATCTTACTGGCTGACACTGAGACTACAGTTTCAAAATTGTTTGGTGTTTGGGGTAAAAAGAAGTTTATGGGAAAAGAGTACATGGGTATAATCAGAAGTACATTTTTGGTAAATGATAATGGAAAGATCTTTAAGGTTTTTGAGAAAGTTAAGGCAAAAGGTCATTCAAAAGAAGTCTTAGAAGCTTACGCTAGCGTATAATAAAGAATAAAAGAAAATTGTTAGTTTAGAAACCCTTCGGCATTGCACCTGGCTTAGATGCGGTTTGTGCAGATTCCTCTTCAGCTTGTGCAGATTCCTCTTGTTGCTTAGCATATCTAACCAGATACTCTTTCTCATAGTCTTCTAGTTGTTGTTGTTTTGATTTCTTGCCAGAACTAGTTTGAGGTTGGCTTTCTGGTTGTGGTGGTGGAGGTGGTGGAGGTGGTGGTGCTGTTTGTGTTGAAGTCCCGCCGGAGACTGATACTGCAATTTCTGGCTGGAAAGTTTTGTTTCGAGGATGGTATGACATTCTTTGTCTAGTTGCAAAATACTTGTCGCTAGCAGCAGTATAACCTGTAACTATTGGTTTTTGATCATTCCAATTACCCGCTGGAACATCAGGTGCATTTTGTACATGTAAACTAGCCCAGTATCTATCGCTAGCAGCTGTATAACCTGTAACTGTTGGTTTTTGATCATTCCAATTTTTAGTTCCAACTGACTTCCATTGTTCATACACTGGTGGCGCTTTCTCTGCCGGCTTTGGTGCTGGTTTTGGTGGTGGTGGTGGTGTTGTCTCTGCTGGTTTTGGTGGTGGTGGTGGAGGTGGTGGTGTCTGTGTTTGTGGTTTTGGCGCTGGTTTAGAAAGACCAGATAATTTTGCTTCTAATTGGGCAATTTTTGTCTCAAGAGCCTTAGTTGATGGTTTGCTACGTTTTACGGTTCTTCGTTTTGCTGTTTTTCGTTTTACGGTTCTTCGTTTTGCTGTTTTTCTAGTTTTGCTCCTTGAAGTTTTCCTTCTTTTAGTTGCCATATGAAATTCATAAATGCGTGTGGTTTATTTACATTGTGCTTAGATTCAACATACGATTTGATCGAATTTTTATAAAATGTAATATTAGCATATAACATGGACGATTTTGAGAAGGAATTCCCAGATTTTGATTGGAAAAATACACCAGCCTATAAGCATCCAGGTGGCAAGAACTGCCCTTGCCCTAAGCATGAATACATTAGGGAACAGATCAATTTTACAAAACAAGTCAATGAATCTGGGAAGGATGCTAAAGTTACCCTGAAATTTTGCCCCGAGCATTATAAGGTATACATGGATGAGGTGATCCCGTCTATGCCACTAAAATACAAAGTTCTTACAAAAATCGCATTAAAAATTGGAGCAATAAAGATAATTATCTTAAAACATATGGAATCAGATTTATGTTTTTACTGCAAGTTTGGTTCAGGTGGTCACGATAAGAAAAGCGAACTTCCACCTATTCCATAATTATTAGTAAAACTACATAGGACCTACCAATAGTTTTGGTTTATTAGGTGTATCATGATGACATTTTTTTCCACATAAAAGACATGTTTTTCGATTTAAAAAAATACACTGACAAATATGGGATTTGAAATAGCTTTCTGATATTTTTGTAAATTCACCAGTACCATTACAAAAGGGACATTGAGAGTCAAGTAATTCGATTACACCACGACCCTTACACACGGCACATTTTTTCTTAATTTCCATTACAAATCATCAATTTAACTGGATTAAAATACATGTGTCAAGAACTTTCAAATTTTACTACTGAAATAACCCAGTTACGCTTATACTATATTCTCAACCAGAAATGTTGTGCCCATTGATAACATTCAACAATTCATCGAAAAGTTAGAAAAAGCTGATGAATTAAAACGTGTAAAAACGGAAGTTGACACCAACTTAGAGATTGCTGAAATTTTAAGAAGACTTTCTTATGCTAAAGGACCAGCTGTTCTTTTCGAGAATGTTAAAGGTTATGATATTCCAGTTCTAGGTAATGCATTTGGCTCGATGAAAAGACTTGAGATTGGATTAGAGACCACAAATTTCTCGGAGATTGGACAGAGGATTGCAGATATGACAAAGATGGAAATACCATCTGGAATTTTCAGTAAGATTAGAAAATTACCAGAGCTGTCTAAAATGAGTGAATCATTTCCAAAATTGGAAAAAGATGGTCCTGTAACTGAAGTTGTAAACAAATCTCCAACATTCGATAACATACCAATACTAAAATCATGGATAAAAGATGCGGGAAAATTTATCACGTTTGGTTTGGTAACTACAAAACATCCAGAAACAGGTGTACGAAATCTAGGTGTGTACAGAATTCAAATCATTGATAGTACGCATGCACTGATGCATTGGCAAAAACATAAGCGAGGTGCTGCACATCATGATATAACAAAAGAAAGCAATAACAAAATAGAAACTGCCATAGTTATAGGTGGAGAACCTGCTACACTGTTTTCTGCAATAGCACCTGTGCCAGAAGGACTTGACAAATATCTTTTTGCTGGTATTACTAGAAAAAAAGGAATCAAGACTGTAAAATGTAAAACAATAGATCTAGAAGTTCCTGCAAATGCTGAAATTGTATTAGAAGGATATGTTGACTCTGCTGATGTCAGAGATGAAGGACCGTTTGGCGATCCTACTGGCTATTACACACCAAAAGAACCTTTTCCAACATTTACATTAACAGGAATAATGCAACGAAAAAATCCTGTTTACCTGACCACTGTTGTAGGTAAACCAATCCTAGAGGATGCATATATTGGAAAAGCTATTGAACGCTCCTTTTTACCGTTAATTCAAATGCTTCAGCCAGAAGTAATTGACTTTAGTATGCCACCTGCAGGTTGGTTTCAGGGATTAGCAATTGTATCAATTAAAAAACGATATCCTGGTCAAGCTAAAAAAGTGATGATGGGGTTATGGGGCATGGGCCAGTTAGCGTTAACTAAGATAATTGTCGTAGTTGATCATGATGTAAACGTACATGACATGAACGAGGTAATTTGGGCAATTACAACTAGAACAGATGCTGCACGAGACACAACTATCATAAACAATGCACCAACTGATACTTTAGACCCAGCCTCGCCCAAAGTCAATCTGGGCTCAAAATTAGGAATAGATGCAACACAGAAGACATTAGAAGAGGGATTTGAACGAGAAATTCAAGAACGGGTCAAAGTTGACGATGACACGAAGACAACTGTGGACTCGAAGTGGTCAAGTTATGGACTTTAATGCATACAAACAGTTTGGTAAAAATTATCTCGCTCTTCAACTTCAAAACCAATCTGATGAATGGCATCAATAATTTTCTTGTCAGTAAGTTCTGTTGAACGAGCCCCAGTGCACGATACAACTTCCTCACCAATTAATGTCCCACCAAAGTCATCAGCACCGTATTGCAACGCTAATTGAGCCATTCCAATTCCATTTGTAAGCCATGATGATTGAATATGTGAAATCAAACCATCAAATACAAGTCTTGAAATTGCAATCATCTTTAGAAGCTGAAATCCACCGCCACCATAGGTGATTGTTCCTTCGTCTTGCATTTGTGTATTATTTGGTTC
>LUMJ01002316.1_pt1 | contig 10348 bp, 12 predicted proteins | sample 729631 | NCBI WGS metagenome assembly LUMJ01 (sample SAMN03860266, study PRJNA289734) | marine metagenome | biome: seawater column; feature: ocean; material: water; isolation source: Red Sea water column Station 22 - depth 500m | place: Saudi Arabia: Red Sea | collected 2011-10-15 | depth 500 m | reverse complement strand
TTCGATAAATTCTAGAACACAAATAAAATGCTCGCTTTGTAAAAATTTATTCCCCTCCTTAGATTTTTATACAAAAACAATGCAAGATATTTCATCTGACTACGAGTTCTCTACATTTTCTGTTGGTGCTATATTAAAACAGTCTATTATTGAAAGAGATGATAAAATGCGTTCGAAGTTTAATCTTCGTGGTGTTGACAGTATCAAAACAGAAATTACAAAAGAACTTAGAAATAAGTTTACAAGAAAAACTAAGGCTAAGATTGATCATATAACTCCTGATCTCACATTTATAATTAATTTTAGAACTGAACAATGTCATGTAAAAACAAAACCTCTATTTTTGTATGGAAGATATCTCAAAAACAAAAGAGGTTTGCCACAAAAACAAAAACCTTGTCAGGATTGCAAGGGAAAAGGATGTATTTTTTGTAATAACCATGGAATAGTTTCCTTTAACAGTATTGAGGGAAAAATATCTCAATTTCTGTACAAAAAATTTGAGACAAATCAAGTAAATTTTACTTGGATTGGAGGAGAAGATAAAACAGGTCTTGTTAGAGGTAATGGAAGACCTTTTTTTGCAAAACTAATATCCCCAAAAAAGCGAAATATCAGACTACCAAAAAAATCTGATTTGGATGAAATTGTTATCCATAATTTAAGAATAATTGATCATATTCCCAGTGGTTCTATTCCGTTTAAAACTAGAATAAAATTATTCGTTATAACTCAAAAAAACATTACATCTGAGAAACTACGAAAGTTAAAACAACTAGTGGGTATTATAATCAACTATCATCCCACCAATAGTAAAAATTCTAAAAAAGTGATTCATATGCTGAAATATGCAAAAAAATCACCAAAATCCTTCATAATTGAGATGAAAGCGGATGGTGGTTTACCAATAAAGCATTTGGTAGATGGCCTACACGTGAACCCAAATGTTAGTGATCTTTTAGGCATCAAATGTTTTTGTGAAAAATTTGACGTTTATCAAATTACTTTATCAAAATAATAAAACCTGAATCAAGATTAACATTTTTTACAGTATAAAGGTGGTATTTTTAATGAACCCATTAGCAAAAATAGAAGAATCTTTCCAAAAAGGTGTTTTACCTAAAAAAGAATACTCGCTAATACTAAAACGATTTCCACTTGTAGTTTCTGGTATTAATAGAATAGAGAAGGCATCAGGGGTTGATTTTCCTATGGCATATGTTGAACCTTCCGTAATTGTTTCATCATCAACTCCTAATTCATTTGAATTTGGAATTCTGTTTGCTAGAACTATTCCTGTTATTACAAAAAAGTCTATACAAATTATTATTCAAATTTCTGCTCCATTGATTGCCTATGGTCTAAAGGGAACTATTCATGCCATTCTGGCGCATGAATTTTTACATTATTTAGAATTAATACGTAAAATTTCTACAATGGATTTACTTTCTGATGAGGTTTCTGTAAATCTTTTTGAAAATGTTTATGCAGATAGTAACAGATTATTTGAACCAAGGGCTGTATTTGATGATAATACACTACTATCACACATAACTAAAAAATTTCCATCTGGATTTAGAGATTTTAAACTAGAAGATAAAGTGATGAAATATTGGATTGAAAAAAATCTACCAACAATAAAGATAACATTGGATACTAACACCATTAAGTTATCTGCTAATTCCATCTCTAAGATGAAATTAAAAAATGATCTCGTTTCAAAAATTCAAAGTTTTGAATTAAAAGGATCTAAGTTGAGAAGGAAAAGATTCTACTAGAAAAATTCTGTTAAATTACACTTACCACATGTTCGTCTATTTTTATGCTTCTCTTCAGCATCTGCCTTCACCTCATCTTTCTTCTCTTCAGCATCTGCCTTCACCTCATCTTTCTTCTCTTCAGCATTTTTGGTCCTATTTAGGCGATCAAAGATAACAGGATTAACATGTTGTTTTGCGAGTTTTTCATCATCATAAATATAAAATGTGCATGTAATATTCGCCTGTCCAGTGTGATTTTTTAAAATTATCGGAATAACGAGCTTTCCATCCAACTTGAATTCCTTAGTAACCATTTCTACTGCTTCAATCTTTTTCAGTTTACCACCCAAGCCTTTAAAGTCACAAGTGATTTCTCGCCTAGACAAAAATGAGTTATTTACATCACTCAATGTTGTAATCATGGACATGTTTCAATCCCTTTGAATATTTCATATAAACCTTCAACAAATTACTAACAAATTTAAGAAATCACATAAGAGAAAATTTATGGAAAGATTCATGATACATTTAAAAAATTATAACTATACTCCCAAAGATGCGAAAACAATTCTTGTGAATTCACGTGATCTATCATACGGAATGAATTTAACCATTCGTGATTGTAGAGTATCAAGTAAGTTTGTTGAACTAGATGTTTCAGTACCTAAAAATAATCTTGAATTATTATTAGAGAAACTAGTTTCAATTGGAAAAGTTGATCACTCTAGACATATTATTGAAGAGCAAATTGAAAAAAATCAATTAATTAATGATGGAATTTTTTATTTTAATAACGAAAGATTTTGGGAAAGTCATGAAGCCTTAGAGGGAGCATGGAAAGAATGTATAGGTGATGAAAAAGAATTAATTCAAGGATTGATACTTATCGCTGCTGCATTTGTACATTATCAGAAATATGAAAATAAAATCTGTTTATCAGTTTTAAATCGTGCTTTAAAAAAATTACACACCAAATCTGGTAACTATCATCAGATCAACATTGATGTAATTAAGCAAAAATTACTTCGTATGTTAGATAAAAAAGAAATTGTTATTTTTGCAATTTAATAATTTTAAGTGCAGTTTCTACTACTTGTGCTCCCTCAATTAATCCTATACTACCATTTTTTGATTCAGTTTCAGTAAAACGTTGTGTATTATCATTTTTAATTATGTTTCCTGAAATTAACAAAGGAACAGGATCATCACTATGACCTTTGTAAATACATGGTGTTGAATGATCCGCTGAAATCATAACAATAACTTTTGTTAGATCTATATTATCTAGTAAAGTACCAAAAAATCTTTTATCTATTTCCTCTATGTTTTCCATTTTACCAATAGCATCACCATCATGTCCAAATTCATCTGGTCCTTTCAAATGTACATAAATGGCATTTTCAGTTTCCAATGCTTTAGATGCAACTTTTGCTTTTTCTTCGTAGTCAGTTAATCCTCCTGCATTAAACGCTTTCATTTTAAGAACATTTGAAATACCAACTTCTACTGGCATATCAACAATGCATGAAAAATTCATTGAATGTAATTCATTTATTGACTTAACATTGGGGTATTTGTTACCAGCGTCCCTCAACAGAATACAACTTAGTAATTTTTTATTTTCTTTTGTTCTCCTCTTATTGACATCACTTTTTTTCATTATTTCTAAAGATTGAGTTGTGAATTCATTTACTAAATTTGCCGCGTTTGTTGCACTTGCTGATTGTTCTAATGGAATACATTTTTCTATTTTCAAAAAATCACCCACCGCTTTTGCAATACCCATTCCATCTATTCGTGCATAAGCTGGATCAGTATTACTTATTTCTGAAGAAAGCGGTTCATTATCTCTTAATCTTACTACAACTCGATGTCCAATTGTTGGTGCAACTACAACAGAAGTATTAGAATTTGAAAATTTTATTTTCTGCTCAATTTCTTTTGCAATATTTTCAGCATCTTCTCTTTCAATATCTCTTCCAGCTCGTCGATCAATGATTCTTTCCTCTTTATCCAATGTAGCAAAGTTACCACGCAATGCCAAGTCTCCATCTTCAAAATTAATGACAATTCCAATTGCCTCAATTACACCCCTTCCTGCATAATTGATATGTTCAAATTTGTATCCTAGCATATTAAACACAGCAATATCTGATTCAGGTGCTATACCCTTTCCAACAGAGATTACTTGACCCATAGATCCATTTCTTGCTAAACTATCCATGTTTGGTGTTATTGCTGTTTCAAGTGGAGTTTTTCCTCCCAAATCTGGATGTGGTAGATCTCCAACACCATCTAACAGTACAAAAATAATTTTAATATCAGAGTTGTTAGTAATTTTTTTTCATCTCCTGTGTAAATGGATCTAGAGATTGTTTTAAAGCTTCAATTTTTATTGCGATCTAACGGTAGTTTTTTCTGAACTATATTTTGAAAAGATTTTAACTCACGAAAAATCAGTACATTTTGTGTGGCATATACGAAAAGATTATGTTTTAGAACGATTGGTTATTGTTTCTCCTAATGAGAAAAAAATCACTAATTCAAAAAAATGTCCATATTGTCCGGGAAATGAATCCATGACTAATCCTTCCTTACTATCTCTTGTTGCAAGGGGTGGAATGTTACAACGACTACAAGATGGTGAGGATGACTATATACAAAACTGGACTGTACGTGTCTTTGAAAGTACAATTCCTGCGGTTTCAACCTCAACTGAAAACTCGTATACGGAAAGACCGCTGTACAGCGAGCCTGCATATGGATATCATTACATCGTAGTTGTTTCGCCTAAGCATGAAGATACTCTAGCAAGTATAGATATTGAACAGTGGTCAAATGTTTTGGTAGTTATTCAGGATAGATTACGTTGGCTATATACGCAAAGAGGAGTTACATACGTTTCCATATTTGTAAATCATGGCCAAGAAGCTGGAAGTGATATAAACCATCCACATGTAAACATGGTTAGTTTTTCAAACATTCCTCCTATAATAGAGGAAGAAGCTGATGCTTCTCATAAAATTCTAAATGAGAAAGGTGTATGTCCAATGTGTCAGACTGTAAGTACTGAAACGGGTGGATCTAGACAAGTTTTACAAACTGAGGGATTTATTGCATTCTGTCCTTGGGCACCTGCCCATCCTTATGAATTCTGGGTTTCTCCTAAAAAACATAACACAAGTTTCTCAAAAATCAGCCAAAAAGAAATCAATGACCTGTCACTGATTCTAAGAGCTACACTTGGCGGTTTGTCAAAACATCTCAAAAATCCATCATATAATATAGCATTTCATCTATCACCTGAAAAGAAAAACAGTAGGCAAATTCATTGGCATATTGAGATATATCCTATTACAAATCCACCATCTGCTCTTGAGAAAGGTTTTGGTATAGTTATGAGTAGTTTATCACCTGAAAAAGCTGCAGAACAACTTGGTGTTGCTTGTAGAAAGGAATTGGCAAATCTTGTTGGTGTAGAGTAAATAAACACAATTTATTTAGAGATTAAAAAAATCTGATTTACATGGTGATGGAAAAATATATCGCAATTGCGGGTATTGCACTTTGTGTAATGTTTGTCGGAATGATAGTCACAGTTTTTCAATTCATGAATGAACCAACAATAGATATACATCCAGCCGAAAAAGTTTTGCAATTCATGCAAATACTTTGATAGATGATATAGACAAAAGTTACCGTGTATATACAGTTACTATAACTCCACCACTGTTCATGCTTGTTTCGATACCAATCATGATCGTTGGATCACTTTTATTTAGACTTAAAAAAAGACCAAAAAAATATTTTTAATTATGGTCATATCTCATGCAGTTTGATTCGCATTTAAACCCAATTTTCTCATAAAATGGTTTAACATTATCATTACAATCCAATATAGTTTTGTAGCATTTCTTTCCTTTTGCATATTCTAATAATGAAAGAACCAGTTTTATTCCAATTCCAGTTCCTTCGCATTCTTTTCTTACAACAACATCTTCAATATGCCCCACTAGTCCGCCTTGATGAATAAATTTTTGTTCAATAAACAATGTAGTAGCACCAACAACTTTGTCGCCATCTATGGCTACATGGATTATGTGGTTAGGGTCTTGTATTATTTTTTTCAAGATTTCTTTAGCCTTAGAACTATCAAGGTTACTAGCCTTTCTCAGATTGTCTAATACTTCAAGAAATCCTTTATCAAGATCCTCTTCTTCAATCTCCCTGATTATAATCTCAGACATGGCGCATCATCAAATTTTCCCTATCTTTTTTCTATATTCTAGACTAGTCTTTTCATAAGTTTCTTTATCACCAATGTCAATGAACTCTTTTTTTGTTAGTATACTGTTAACCTTTTTTCGTTTGGAAATGGCTTTTTTTATGACATCATCCATTCCATATGGCTTGTTTTTAGGAATAAAACCAAGGATGTCACGCTCCATAATATAACAACCCATATTGATTTTGGTCTTTATTTCTGGTTTTTCGTTCCATGCTGAAACTCTACCATTATTCTTAGTATCAATAACTCCATACTGGATGGATGTCTTGTGTTCGTAAAGACTCATTGTGATAAACGATTTCTTTTTTTTATGTTCATTAATCATATTTTTTAAATTAAAATCAAAAATGGAATCACCATAAATACAAACGAATGTGTCATCGATCAATTTTTCGGCTGTTTTTAATTGTCCTGCAGTTGCAAGTGGTTTGTTTGATACAGCATATTCAATTTTTACACCAAATCTCTTGCCATCCTCAAAATAATCTTCTATAGTTTTACGAAGATAGCTAACACATAATACAATATCTTTTACACCATTTTTTTTAACCCATTCAATTAGATGCTCTAATAGTGGTTTTTCGCCTAAAGGTAGCATAGGTTTTGGAGTAAACGTAGTATAGGGTTGAAGTCTAGTTCCTAATCCACCGGCAAGAATTACTGCTTTCATGAATTTGTATTTTATTTAGAGCACTATTTATGTTGAATTACACAGTTTTCAGTGAATAGTTATTTTAGAAGTCTTTTTCATTACATCATTAGGATTTTTACCAAAGATTAGAATCATTGGCTCTTTTCCCACATCACCCTTATGGTAAATTATGTCAGGTGATTTTGTTTTAAGAGAGTTTGATATTCCCCAAGAGATAGAAGAGTTTTCTCTTCGTTTGGATTTTCTTGGTTCATCTGTTCTGTCATAGCTTAGAATAGTGAATCCTGATTTTTTTGCTTTTGAAATAATTTTTGTATCATATTTTATATTAATGCAAGAACGAATTTCTGGAAATTTTCTGTTGACATGAATAACAGCAGTTGCAACATGTTGTGAACCACCATACACAATTTCACCAGCTGTTATAATTTCTTTACCAGATTTTACTAAACGGCCAGATATTCCTAATACATCTTTTATAGTCTTTGGATTTTTTTTAGTAAAGACAAAATTTGTTTGGCATTCTGGAATTACTTTGTAAATATTCTTGATTTGTTTAAAGCTATTAATCGAATCTAGTAATTCCTTCTTTCCATTCAAATTATCCATATGAGTAATACTGAAACCTTTTCCAATCTCTATTGAATTTTTTATTGATTGATAAACATAATCCTTGGCTATTTTTACCGCAGAATGAATTCTAATTCCTTTTGCAAGTGAGACTGCAATGGATGCGGAATAATTGCATCCACTACCGTGATTTGTAATAGGAATTTTTTTCCCAGAAATTACGTATTCCTTTTTTCCCTCTAAAATAAAATCAGAAATTTTACCATTTGAAGCAGTTGCACCAGTAATAATTACGCATTTTGCACCCATTGATTGGATTTTTTTTGCAGATTTGCTAATGTTTGGTATTCCTGACAAAACTTTTGCTTCATACTTGTTTGGAGTTATTATGTCAGCTAATGGAATTATCATTTTTTTGTAATCATATAGTGCATTTTTTTTGAGAAGTATTGCACCCGTTGTTGATTTTATTATGGGGTCGACAACGATTGGAATTTTGATATTTTTTATCTTTGAATGAACTGCTTTTATTATTTGAGAATTGTAAACCATTCCAATTTTAATTGCATCAATATGAAAATCAGATAAAATTGAATCCAGTTGTGCATTCAAGCTTTTAGTAGAAACAGGCTCAATTGAGGTAACTTTTCTTGTATTCTGGCTAGTAATTGCAGTTACAGCTGTAAATCCATATACATCAAGATTGGAAAATGTCTTGACATCACTTTGTATTCCTGCACCAGAAGATGGATCGGAACCTCCAATGGAAAGAATATTCATGTTTGTATTGAACTATCCACTTGATTAAACCTTACAACTAAAAAATGAGAATGATCAGATAACCCTATCCTAAAATTATCTATGTCAAGTTCTGATCGCTGATCTGACTACTGTTTAAATCTATCAGAGGGCTATTACATTCATGGTTACTCAAATGAGATCCGCGAGAAGGGGTATTGCTACTGATGAGATGAAACAAGTTGCGAAAGATGAGGATGTTACACTTGATTGGTTAATACCAAAAATTGCTAAAGGTTCTATTATTATTCCAAGTAACAATGTAAGACCTCAAAAAATTCACAATGTTGGAATTGGGAATGGTATGAAAACAAAAGTTAATGTCAACATTGGCACTTCAACATTAAATGTCAATATTGAAGAAGAAGTTGAAAAAGCCAAAGTTGCTGTAAAATATCATGCTGATACAATACAGAGGATGATTATCTAAATGCATTTGAAAATAACATAAAAGATGGAGTTGATTATACAACAATTCACTCTGGGATTACAAAAGAAATTGCAAAAAGAATACTTAAAGTGGAACGGTATGCCGGTGTCGTAAGTAAGGGTGGAACAATAACTGCAGCATGGATGCTAAAATATGATAAGGAAAATCCCTACATAACTCATTATGATTATATGATTGAGTTAGCGCAAAAATATGATGTTACTTTTAGCCTAGGTGACGCTTTACGACCAGGCTCTATATTGGATTCACATGACGAATTACAGGTTCAAGAAATGATTAACATTGGAAGATTGGCAAAACGAGCAATTGAACAAGATGTACAAGTTATGATTGAGGGTCCAGGCCATGTTCCACTAAATGAAGTTACTGCAAACGTTACATTAGCAAAATCACTGATTGGAGATGTTCCGTATTATGTATTAGGACCTTTGGTTACAGATATTGCATCTGGGCATGACCATATTGCAAGTGCAATTGGCGCTGCAGTTTCAGCAAGTGCGGGGGTTGATCTTTTATGTTATCTTACTCCATCTGAGCATTTGGCATTACCAAATCCCGAAGAAGTAAAAGAGGGACTTATTGCATACAGAATCGCTGCTCATGCAGGTGATTTAGTCAAGATTAGGGAAAAAGCCATCAAATGGGATTTGAAGATGACTGAAGCTAGAAGAACACTTGATTGGGAAACGCAACTGGCTCTTTCAATTGATCCAGAAAAAGCAGCTAAAATCCATGCGAGAACTGGTCAACATCCTGGAAATAATGTACCATGCACAATGTGTGGTGGTGCATGTGTGTATCTAATGCTTCCTCAGCAGAGAAGTTATGTCAAAGAAAATGAAAATCTAAAGCAAGTTGGATAGAATATTATCCAAATTTGGAACTGTTTCATAGTTAGTAATTTCAGCATGGTCTATCCATCTGTATTCGGAATTTTCCCAATTAAGTTTAATTTTTGGATTGTCAACTTGGAACAAGAATGGAAAAATATTCCATTCATGATTTTTATACTGAGATGATCTAACTCTCATTTCTTTAACTGACTTCAATAATGTAATCTGCGTTTCTTCTATACCAGTTTCCTCCCAAATTTCAATTTTTGCTCTATTAATAGGAATTTCATTATTTTCAATAATTCCACTAACGCCAGCCCACAAACCTTTCATGGATTTAACTTTGTCACTTCTTTTCAACAAGAGGATTTTACTATCATCTTGAAGAAATGATGTAACAATATTGGTATGATTCATGGCAACTAAGTTTTAATAGAGTTTACCATAGTTGATAATTTTTTATATGATTTCTCTAAATCCACATTTTTTGAAATTTTTTCTTTACTAGATTTAATATATTCAATAATTTCATCACTTTTTCCTTCTTGAGTTGCTGTTAGAATTCTTCCAATGTCTCTCCAAAGTTCTTCAGCATATCTCCTTAATTCCGGATTTGATAATATTGTGTCTATTAATTCTGGTGATTCAGTAAGTATACTTTCAGTAATAATTTTCTGAGCTTTAAACGTAGTACCAGACATTTTCTCAGTCAGCGAAATTTTATCATCCTTTGCAAGTATGTTAGCAAATGCAATGTTTATCAGGTGTGTTAATCCAAGAATTATTGCAATTTTCTTATCATGTTCTGTAGCATCTATTGTAACAAAATTTGCTTGTGGGAAAAGTGTTCGTGCTCTACTTAGTTCTGATTTTGCATCTTTAATTGGAATTAGAATTATATTTTTAGACTTCATATTTTTTGCACCAGGTCCAAACATTGGATGAATGCAGATAGGATTAATTTTAGATGGTACTTTTGAAAGTGCTGTATAAGTT
>LUMJ01000502.1_pt1 | contig 10358 bp, 13 predicted proteins | sample 729631 | NCBI WGS metagenome assembly LUMJ01 (sample SAMN03860266, study PRJNA289734) | marine metagenome | biome: seawater column; feature: ocean; material: water; isolation source: Red Sea water column Station 22 - depth 500m | place: Saudi Arabia: Red Sea | collected 2011-10-15 | depth 500 m | reverse complement strand
GACAACCCGGTTTCTGTATGCCTGATAGGCTGGAACTCAGTTAGCCTTAAGCCAACCACTACAGCCGGAAGCTCTACCAGGCTGAGCTATCTTGGGACAATATTTTCAAAATATTTTAGCATTAAATAACTATCGGACTTGATATGTTGATACAAAAGATGGAAATTATGCTGATAAAATTAAGTATATGCTGCTTCTAATTTAGATGTTGAAACAAAATATAAAACATCATGGCTATGTCTGTGTACCCTATAATCATGACAAAACTACACTTAATGTAAAAGATATGTGGAGTTCGTCACGAAATATTAAATCAATTTACTTTGTAACCGTCACCTTTTCAAACGAAGTTAAACCATATTTCCCTACGTTAACTAATCATTACATGTTGGCAAAATTTGAAGATAGTCAAAAGATCATGAAAGAAGCAGGCAAATTTACAAACACTAATCCTTCGTTCATTTTTAGTATTGACGAAAAACTTTTTGAGAGAGATACAGGCGATGAACAGAGATTTGTCTCAATGTATTATCTAGAATATGACGATCTTGATGTTATGACTGATCTTGCAAACACAATAGTGGCAAAGGAGAAAATTCAGCAAGCTGGCTTTGCTCATATGGATTTATTTTGCCATAATAAACCAAAATTCACATTTCCTTACGAAGATAAAATCATTGTTTTAGAAGTTGCAGACAATAGAAGCCATCAAAGTATTTGTAAATATTGTGATAAGATTAGTCAGGAAGTGTCTAGAAAGGGAGTAACAATGTATAATTTTGCTAGCCTTTCTCTTCTTGAAAAACTGAAATAGAAAAGTTCAAAAGATGCTTAGAATTATTTTTTTTATGAGTAAACCTGCTGAATTGGGATCATTGAAAATAGGTTCGTACATCTTGCTTCCTGTATCTGATCAACCCACTGGTGATCCATGCAGAATTACAGAATATGATACAAGTAAACCAGGAAAACATGGTTCGGCAAAAGCAAGAATTGTGGGTGTAGGAATATTTGATGGTCAAAAGCGTCCACATGTTGGTCCTGTAAGTATGCAGATTCATGTTCCCTTAATTGACAAAAGGGTTGGTCAAATAATCTCTATGATAGGTTCTAACATACAAGTAATGGATTCTGAAACATTCGAAACTATTGATGTTGATATGATTGATGAAGAAGTTGAGGGAAAGTTAGAACAGGGTAAAGACATTGAGTACTGGAATGTCATGGATAGGACTAAAATAATGCGCGTGAAATCATCATAAACTGGATGCTAATGATGATTGGAAAAGCCGTCTGAATTTTGATGAGGATTATGAGAATTGAGGCATCCGTCATTATATCTTTGACCAAAAAATGAAATATGCTTATTCTAAGAATTTAATATGAAATTAGCATCATTATTTTCAGGAGGAAAGGATAGCACATACTCTATTTACAAAGCAAAACAAATTGGTCATGATATTAAATGTTTGATAACTATTTTTCCAAAGTCTTCTGAAAGCCATCTATTACATTTTTCTACTGTCGAATTAACAAAACTGCAGGCAAAAACAATGAAGATTACACAGATTGCCTCAGAATTAAATTCTAATAAGACGGATGATGAAATGAATGTTCTTAAAACATTATTAGAAAAAGCTAAAAAAGATTTCCAAATTGAAGGTATTGTACATGGCGGAATTTCTAGCGAATTTCAGAAAAGATGTTTTGAAAATATCTGTAAGGAAATTAATTTGAAAATAGTTACTCCATTGTGGAAGACAGACCCAAAAGAATACATGATTGAACTTGTCAATTCTGGTTTTAAATTTATTTTAACTAGCGTATCATCTGACGGTTTAGATGAAACATGGTTAGGGAAAATCATTTCCATCTCAGATATATCAAGGCTAAGTAGGTTATCTGAAAAATATGGGTTCAATCTAAATTTTGAAGGCGGTGAGGCTGAAACTTTTGTCGTAGACTGCCCACTCTACTCATATCCTATCAAAATAACTAAATCAGGAAAAATCTGGGATGGGTACAGAGGAAGGTTTGAAATAGAAGTTGCTGGTTTAAATTTTTAATGTTAGATAATCTAAAATCTAGCCTAAGAGCAGCGATAAAAAAGATAGTAAATTCTTCAGGCATAGATGAAGATCTTATCAAAGAATTATCAAAAGATGTGCAACGTTCGTTATTACAATCCGACGTTAATGTTAAGCTAGTATTTGACATAACGAAAAATATTGAGAATCGTTCACTAAATGAGACACCACCACCGGGTTTGTCAAGAAAGGATCATATTGTTAAAATATTGTATGACGAACTTGCAAAGCTGTTAGGTAATGACACTGAGTTTCATTTCAAATCAGGAAAAACCAATAAGGTTCTCTTATTAGGAATTCAGGGTAGTGGAAAAACTACTGTGACATCAAAACTAGCAAAATTTTTGTCAAAACAGGGCTATCGAATAGGCGTGGTTGGTGCTGATACGTTCAGACCAGGTGCACTGGTTCAACTACAAACAATGTGTGAAAAATTAGATATTGAAGTTTATGGAGAAGAAAAGAATAAGGATTCTCCTAAAATCGTGGAGAATGGTTTAAAACATTTTAAAAATTCTAACCTTGATATTATTTTGATTGATACTGCTGGACGTCACAAGCAGGAGAAAGATTTGTTAGAAGAGATGAAACAAATCAACAAGGTTGCTACTCCTGATCTTGCCTTGTTAGTTATTGATGGCACAATAGGACAGCAGTGTTTTGCTCAGGCAGAAGCCTTTCACAAAACAGTTCCTGTAGGTGGAATAATAATTACCAAACTAGACAGTTCAGCTAAAGGAGGTGGTGCGATAGCTGCCTCTACGGCCACTGGCGCTCAGGTAATGTATATCGGTACAGGTGAACGTATAGATGATTTGGAGATATTTTCTCCAACTCGTTTTGTAGGCAGATTACTTGGTATGGGTGACATTCAAGCTGTATTGGACTTGGCTAAGAGATTAGAAAGTGAAGCAGATGATGTTCGAATGAAACGAATATCAAGCGGTAAGATGAACATGGAGGATTTCTATTATCAACTTGAGGAAGTAACTAAAGTCGGATCATTTCAAGGATTACTAGAGAGTATGCCTGGATTGTCAGGTATGGTAAAGGAAGATCAAATAGACCAAATGGAAGAGAAGGTAGACAAGTGGAGGTATATCATTCAGAGTATGAATAAAGATGAGAAGGCTGATCCTGATCTTCTCAACGCATCAAGAGTTAAGAGAATTGCACGTGGGTCTGGTTGGCCTGAACATGATGTTAAGGAATTAATGAAAAATTACAAAAATTCAAAAAGCATGATGAAGGCATCAAAGGGTAGACAGATGCAAGGTTTCCTTCGTAAGCTTGGAATGGGCTAATCGCTTGTTTATTATTTTGAATTAGACTCTATTTTTTATGCATAAATCTGAGATGAACGAAGATTATGATAAAATACTCCTCAAATCAAAATCTATCCTTAAAGAATATACTTTATGTGATAACTGTTTAGGCCGGCTTTTCATAAAACTAACAGGACTTTCATCATCAAGAAGGTTGGGTAGTAGAATAAAGGATTCGTTAAATTTTACAACCATTACAAAATGCTATATTTGTAAAAATCTGCTTTCTCCATTAAACATCTACGTGAAAATGATGCAAGACGTATCAATTGGATATGAGTTCTCGTCATTTTTGGTTGGAGCAACTCTAAAGCGTTCTGTTGTTGAGAAAGATGATAAAATACGTTCAAAATTTCGCCTTAGAGGTGTTGATAGTATAAAGACGGAAGTTACAAGGGAGCTTGGAAAAAGATTTGCAAAAAAAACAAAGAGTAGCGTTGAGTATCTATTACCTGATATCACATTCACGATGAATTTTAGAACTGAGAAATGTGAAGTAAAAACAAAGCCAGTTTTTCTGTATGGCAGATATATCAAAAATAAGAGTGGTATGTCACAAAAACAGGAATCATGTCAAGACTGCAATGGAATTGGGTGTATATTTTGCAACAATCATGGGATTGTTCACTTTGATAGCATTGAAGGCAAGATATCTCAATTTCTATATGAAAAATTTGGAACAGAACAAGTCAAATTTACGTGGATAGGCGGAGAAGATAAAACAAGTCTTGTTAAAGGTAATGGCAGACCTTTTTTTGTAAAACTAATTTCTCCAAAAATACAAAATATTCCATTACCAAAAAAAATTGTTTTTGATGAAATTACTATTAATGATCTAAGAAAAATAGATTATATTCCTAGAGGTTCTATTCCATTCCGTTCCAAAATTACAATATTGGTTATAACCAAAAAAGGGATTTCATCTAATAAACTGAAAAAGTTGAAACAATTCATAAATACACCAATTACACTTACTGGCGCTCAAAGAAAACATACTAGGAAAACAATTCATAAATTAAGATATAGGAAAAACTCTCTACATTCATTTACTATTGTGATAGATACTGACGGCGGGTTACCGATAAAACGTTTTGTTGAGGGTAATAATGTAATTCCAAATATTACTGGAAGTTTAAATACACAGTGTTTTTGTAAAAAATTTGACATTAATCAAATCACCTTGTCAAAATAATTAATCAAGCAACAACATTAACATTTTTTATAACTAAGAATTGACTATTGTTAATGAATCCCTTAGTGAAGGTTAAGGATGCATTTCAGAACCATCTTTTGCCTGAAAAAGAATATGCTCTAATAGTAAAACGGTTTCCCATCATACTTTCTGGGATTAATAGATTGGAAAAAGCATCAGGAGTTAATTTTCCAGTAGCATATGTTGAGCCATCTGTCATACTGACTTCATCAAATACAAGTTTCTATGAATATGGTATATTATTTGCAAGAACCATACCAATTATTGTCAAAAATACTTTCCAAATTGTTATTCAAATATCTGGTCCATTAGTTGCATATGGTCTTAAAGGTACAGTACATGCTATTTTGGCACATGAATTTTTGCATTATTTAGAATTAATGCGTAAAATTTCTAAAATGGAATTACTTTCTGACCAAATCTCCTCTAATCTTTTCGAAAATGTTTACGCAGATAGTGAAAGATTATTTGAACCACGTGCGGTATTTAATGATAAAACATTACTTTCACATATAACAAAAAAATTTCCTTCTGGATTTAGAGACTATAAACTAGAAGATAAGACAATAAAATTTTGGATTGAAAAAAACTTGCCTGCTACAAAGATTGCATTGGATACTAATATTACAAAATTATCAACTGATTTAATTTCAAAAATCCAATTAAATCCTGTTCTAAAATCAAAAATTGAAAATTTTGAATTGAAAGGTTTGAAGTTAAGAAAAAAAAGACTTTACTAAGAAAATTCTGTCAAACTACACTTTCCACAAGTTCTTCTGCCTTTATGCTCTGACATGAAAACACCCTTGCCACAACGTGAACAAATCTTACGTGTTCTGGTTACCTTTTCACCGTCTATTTTGTAGTATTTGTAAACATTTGGACTCGTACCTTTTTTTCCAGCCATTAATTATTATCACCATCATCTTTTTTCACTTCAGTTGATTTATTATCAGAACTTTCAGTCTTGGCTGATTTTTCATCAGCCTTTACTTCTTCTTTCTTTTCTTTTTCATCAGCCTTTACTTCTTCTTTCTTTTCTTTACCAGTTTTAGCTTTATCTAAGCGAGTAAAAATGACAGGTGTAACATGTTTTTTTGCTAGTGTTTCATCATCATAAACATAGAAAATACCAGTGGTTTTTGACTTTCCAGTATGATTCTGCAATTTAATCGGAATTACAAATTTTTCGCCTAATTTGAATTCCTTAGTAATCATTTCTACTGCTTCCAGTTTTTTCAGTTTGCCACCCAAACCTTTAAAATCACAAATAATTTCTCGTCTAGACAAAAATGAATTATTTTCGTCACTTAACGTAGTGATTATGGACATATTCCATTCCCTTTGAATATTTCATATAAACCTTCAACAAATTACTAACAAATTTAAGAAATAATCTAGTAAAAAGTTTAATGGATAGATTCATGGTTCATTTGAAAAATTCTGACTATACTACAAAAGATGCAAAATCTATTCTTCTCAATTCACGAGATCTAGCATATGGAATGAATTTAACCATTCGTGATTGTAGAGTATCAAGTAAATTTATTGAATTAGATGTTTCGATTCCTAAAACTAATCTTGAATTATTATTAGAAAAATTACTCCCAATTGGAAAAGTTGATCATTCTAGGCATATAATTGAAGAACAAATTGAAAAAAACCAGTTAATTAAAGATGGTATTTTTTATTTTAATAATGAAAGATATTGGGAAAGCCATGAGGCCTTAGAGGGAGCATGGAAACAGTGCTCAGGTAGTGAAAAAGAGATACTTCAAGGAGTAATACTAGTAGCTGCAGCTTTTGTACATTATCAGAAATATGAAAACAAAATATGTCTTTCAGTATTAAACCGAGCATTAAAAAAATTACATGATAAATCGGGTGGATATCATGATATTAGTATTGATTTAATCAATCAAAACTTAATAGAAATCTTAGATAAAAAAACAATTACTACTTTTGTGATTTAATAAGATCTATACCAGTTTTAACTACTTGTGCTCCTTCAATCACGCCAATTTTTCCTATTTTTGCCTCATTTTCCGTAAAACGTTGAGAGTTATCATTCTGTATCATATCTCCTGAGATTAGCAAAGGAACTGGATCATCACTATGCCCTTTTTTGATACATGGTGTAGAATGATCTGCTGAAATAATAACAGTGACTTTGGATATATCTACATTATCCAATAATGTTCCAAAAAATCTCTTATCTATCTCTTCAAGATTTTTCATTTTGCCTTGTGCATCCCCGTCATGTCCAAATTCGTCAGGTCCTTTCAAATGAACATAGATAGCATTTTGCTCATCCAGTGATTTTGCAGCAACCTGAGCTTTTTTCTCATAATCAGTTAATCCTCCTGCACTATACGCCTTCATTTTCAAAACAGACGCAATACCAATTTCAACTGGCATGTCAACTATGCAAGAAAATTTCAACGAGTAAAAATCATTAATAGGAGTAACTTTGGGAAATCTGTTTCCAGCATCACGTACGATTATACCGTTGAGTAACTTCTTTCCTTTTTCTCCCCTTCGCTCATTTACTTTACTTTTTTTCATTATATCCAAAGATTTTTCTGTGAATTCATTTACCAAATTTGCTGTAACTTTGGAATTGTGTTTTTCATCTAGTGGAAGACATTTTTCAATTTTCAAGAAATCAGTTACAGCTTTTGCGATTCCCATTCCTGCAACTCTTACGTAAGAAGGATCCGTGTTAGTGATATTTGATGAAAGATGCATATTGCTTCTGATTCTAATAACCAGTCTATGTCCTATAGTTGGGGCTACTATAACTGTCGCATTTTTATCGGAAAATTCAACACCATCCTCAATCTCCTTTCCGATCGATTCAGAATCTTGTTTTTCAATCCTTCTACCAGCTCTTCTGTCTGTGATTACTCCGTCATCGTTTAATGTTGCAAAATTTCCTCTCAGCGCCAAATCACCATCCTTGAAGTCAATACCGATACCTATCGCTTCTACAACTCCCCTTCCAACATAATCATCGTGTTTGAATTTGTATCCAAGCATGTTAAAGACCGCTATGTCTGATTCTGGTGCTATTCCTTTTCCTACCGAAATAACTTCTCCCATTGTACCATTACCAGCCAAGCGATCCAGATTTGGCGTATTAGCAGCTTCAAGTGGTGTTTTTCCTGCCAAGTCTGGATGTGGTAAGTCACCAACACCATCTAGTAGAACATAAACCAATTTCACATCTAAATTTTCACTAATTTTTTTCAGCCTCATTTTATTGCTAATTGAGGTCGCTTTAAAGTTTGCAAACAAAAAAGCGATCTGATGAATAATTTTCCAAAACCTATATTTTGGAAAGATTTTAACTCTCAAAAAAACAATAATTTCCATGGGGGAGATACGAAAAGATTATGTTCTTGAGCGATCAGTGATTGTATCTAAAAAAAAGAAAAAAATAACTGCTCATCAAAAATGTCCATACTGTCCTGGGAATGAGTCTATGACTAATCCTTCTCTACTATCTCTTGTTGCAAAAGATGGAATGCTACAAAGACTACAGGACGACGAGGATAATTTTGTAAAAAATTGGTCAGTTCGTGTATTTGAAAGTTCAAACCCAGCGGTTTCAACATCTGCTGAAAATTCATATAGTGATAGACCATTGTATAGCGAACCTGCATATGGTTATCATTATGTTATAGTAGCTTCACCCAAACATAGTGATACATTATCTACCATAGACATAGAACAATGGTCAAATGTATTGGTAGTAATACAGGATAGACTTCGATGGTTGTATACACAAAGAGGTGTTTCGTACGTCTCGATTTTTGTTAATCATGGTAAAGAAGCTGGTAGTACAGTAGATCATGCGAATATTAACATTGCAAGTTTTTCAAACACACCTCCTATAATAGAGGATGAATCCGAGTCTTCACATAAACTTCTAAATGAAAAGGGTGTATGTCCAGTATGTCAAATTGTTAATACTGAAACTGGTGGACCACGACAGGTTTTGCAAACTGAAGGTTTCATTGCATTTTGTCCTTGGGCACCTTCTCACCAACTTGAATTTTGGATCTGTCCTAAAAAGCATACTACTAGCTTCTCAAAAATAACTCAAAAAGATATCAACGATTTATCATTAATTCTAAGGGCAACTCTAGGTGGTCTATCAAAACATACTAAAAACATATCATATAATCTAGTATTTCATTTATCTCCTGAAAAGAAAAATAGTAGACAAATTCACTGGCACATTGAAGTATATCCCTTGATTAATTTTTGGTCTGGTCTTGAACGTGGGTATGGCATATTTCTAAATACGGACTCACCAGAAGAGGATGCTAAAATATTAGGTGCTGCAAGCAGAAAGGAACTTGCTAGTCTTGTTGGAATAGAATAGATAAAAATAGTTTATTTATGCATAGCAAATCTGTTTCGTATGGCATTACAATATGGTGCATATATCGCAATGGCGGGTATTGGTCTATATGCAATATTTGTAGGAGAAATGATTTCAATTTTTAACTATATGCAGGAACCTGCGCAGCAGGTATTAGATGACGACTTCATAAAACCACCAGTTGAGCCACATGCGAAAATTTTACAGTTCATATCAATAGGTGTTGCGCCTGGATTGGTTATGTCAGCTACATCTTATATGATTGCAAGGAAATTTGGATCAAAGCAGATTGGTTGGCTGATAATTGCTGGTGGTTTAGTATTGTTAATTGGTATGTTTTATGCAAACACAATGATAGATGGTATAGAAAAGGATCTTCGTGTTTTTACCGTTACTATAACCCCGCCATTATTCATGGCTGTTTCTATACCTATGATGGTTGTAGGTGCACTTTTGTTTAGAATAAAAAAAAGACCAAAAAAATATTTTTAATTATGGTTATATCGCATGCAGTTTGACTCGTATTTGAATCCAATTTTCTCATAAAATGGTTTTACATTATCATTGCAGTCCAAGATAGTTTTGTAGCATTGTTTCTTTTTTGCGTATTCTAATAATGAAAGAACCAGTTTTATTCCAATTCCAGTTCCTTCACAATCTTTTCTTACGACAACATCTTCGATATGTCCTACTAGACCACCTTGATGAATGAATTTTTGTTCTATAAATAAGGTAGTAGACCCAACCACCTTGTTGCCATCTACGGCTACATGGATTATGTGATTTTCATCTTGCTTTATTTTTTTTAAAACTTCTTTAGCCTTCGAGTTCTCAAGATCACTGGTCTTTCTGAGATTATCTAGTGCTTCAAGAAAACCATTATCAAGATCCTTTTCTTCAATCTCCCTAATTATGATCTCAGACATTATGTACCATCAAATCTTACCTAGCTTTTTTCTGTATTCTAGGTTTGCCTTTTCATAGGTTTCTTTGTCGCCGATGTCAAGGAATCCTTTTTTTGTTAGTATACTGTTAACATTTTTTCGTTTAGAAATGGCTTTTTTTATAACATCGTCCATTCCATATGGCTTGTTTTTAGGAATAAAACCAAGAATATCGGATTCCATAACATAACAACCCATGTTGATTTTAGCCTTTATCTCTGGTTTTTCGTTCCATGCCGAAACCCTACCATTATTTTTAGTGTCAATCACTCCATATTTCATATTCGTTTTGTATTCGTAAAGGCTCATTGTGATAAATGATTTCTTTTTCCTGTGGTCACTTATCATGTTTTTTAAATTAAAATCAAAAACAGAATCACCATAAATACAAACGAATGT
>LUMJ01001495.1_pt1 | contig 10367 bp, 11 predicted proteins | sample 729631 | NCBI WGS metagenome assembly LUMJ01 (sample SAMN03860266, study PRJNA289734) | marine metagenome | biome: seawater column; feature: ocean; material: water; isolation source: Red Sea water column Station 22 - depth 500m | place: Saudi Arabia: Red Sea | collected 2011-10-15 | depth 500 m | reverse complement strand
GAGCATATCTAAAATCATGACCAGGTCTATCCTTTATAAATTTTATTTTAACTTTTGAACCAATTTTAATTTTTGATTTCGCAATTTTGATTAATAGTTTAGTTATATCGATATTTTTTATATTTTTATTAGATCCAATGTTATAAAATTCACCTACTTTTCCATTTTTAAAAATTTTGATAAGCGCTCTACAATGATCGTCAACATATATCCACTCTCTTGAATTTTTTCCTTTACCATAAATGGGAAGATTTTTATTATGTATAATATTATAAATTAATTTTGGTATTAATTTTTCAGGGTGTTGTCTAGGACCGTAGTTATTTGAGCAATTTGTAATAATAACTGGTAAATTAAAAGTTCTAAAATAAGAATAAACCAAATGATCAGATGAGGCTTTTGATGCCGCATAAGGAGAGCTTGGTTTGTATTTGTCTCCTTCCTTAGATCTATTTTTAAGAACATCTCCAAACACTTCATCGGTTGAGATGTGAATTAATTTTGTTTTTTTATTTTTTATAATATATTTTTTGAAGCTTTCTAATAAATTAAATATACCTAAAATATTGCTTTTAATAAAATTTTTTGGATTTTCAATTGATCTGTCAACATGTGTTTCAGCTGCTAAATTAAAAATTGCAACAGGTTTATATTTATTAAGTAATTTTTGGATCTTTTTGTAATTGTTAATGTCACATTTAACAAATTTATAAAATTTATTATGAGTAAAATCTTTTGTATTATAAAAATTTGAAGAGTAAGATATCTTATCAATATTTATAACATGAAAATTTTCTTTTAACAGTTTTTCAATTAAATTACTTCCAATAAATCCCAAGCCACCTGTGACTAGTATTTTTTTTCTTTTCATTATTTTATTTTATATTAATTATTTCAACGGGCAAATAATATTTAAAAGGTTTTGTGCCATTTTTTTTTATAAATTCTGTAGTTTTTTTAATAGCTTCTTTAAGGCTTGTTTTTGTTTTATAATTTAGTAATTTTCTAGATTTATTGGCACTGCATGTGGCAAACCTAACTTCTTTTGGTCTATCCGATAAATGCAAAGGTTTTCCATTGAAACCTATTTCATTAGCAACCATTTCAGCAAGTTCACTAATTGTAACATCTTCTTCATCAGGACCTATGTTAATAATTTCTTTATTTATATTTTTATCAATTGCCATTTTTTCTAAACAATAAATAATATCATCAATATACGAAAAGCATCTTTTTTGTTTTCCATCCCCATAAATTATTGAAGGTTTATTTTGTAAATTTCTATTAATAAATATAGACAAAACATTTCTAAATGGATCATCATATTTTTGATTAGGACCAACTATATTATGTGGAACAGCGATATTCTATTCCATGCCATTTAAATCTGCTAATAATTTTAAAATATTCTCACCCGCAACTTTAGCAACACCATAAGGATCTTCAGGTTTTGTTTCCATATCTTCAGTAAAAGGATAATCTTGACTTCCATATCTTGCCATTGAAGAACAGTAAACAAACCTTCTAACTTTATTTTGTATTGCTGCTGTAATTGTTGATACACTAGCTTGAAATACATTTTTTGTAATAGTGTTTGGTGAAAATACAGAAAGACCTTCATGAGCAGTAGCTGCGCAATGATAAACGATTTCATTGCTTTTAATAATGTCGCTCATTTTTTCTAAGTCATTGCAATCAGTTTCAAAAAATTTTATTTTTTCGCTTAAATTACTTTTTTCATCACCGATTAAATTGTCATTCCCAGAGACTTCATGACCCAAATCAACCATTCTTTTTGCTAGATGACTGCCCATAAAACCAGCTACACCTGTAATAAATATTTTCATAGACTTTTTTAATTATACAATTATTTATTTATTTAAAGAAAATAATTACTAATTTATATGAACAATCTTGATCAATTAACTTCAATAATAGTTACTTATAGAACAAATCATGACATTTTACTCGATTGTTTAAATTCTATACACCAAGATGTTAAAATATTAATCGTAGAAAATTCAAATGATGTAGATTTTAAACAAAAATTTGAAAGTAAATTTAAAAATGTATCTGTAATTCTTTCAGGAAAAAACTTGGGTTATGGAGGAGGAAACAATTTAGGAATTAAAAACTCAAAAACAAATTTTGTTTTTATTTCAAATCCTGATGTTATTTACGAAAAAAATTTTTTTTTAGAAATTGATAATTACATAGAAAATAAAATAGATTTTACTATAATGGGAGTATCTTATAGAGACGATGAATACTTACCGTATGGCAGTTTTCATAAAAAGAAAACAAAAGCACTAAAAGAATTATCTTATAATAAAAACGGACTAAAAGAAGTCGACTGGGTAATTGGATGTTCAGTATTGATTAATAAAAACAAATTTAATTTACCTCATTTTTTTGATGATAATATATTTTTATATTTTGAAGAGATTGATATATGCAGACGAGTTAAAATGAGTGGAGGAAAAGTATTAACCAGTTCAAAATTATTTGCAAAACATTTAGGTAACAAGGGTTCAGCGGCAACTGATCCAAATTATTCTATAGAGACCGAAATGTTTAGAAATTGGCATTGGATGTGGTCAACTTTTTATTATCATAAAAAACATCATAATTATTTTTATGCTTTAGCAATAACTTCAGGAAAGTTAGTAAGGTCTTTTTTAAAAATGGTTGTTTATACAATTAACTACGATAAAAAAAAACAAACTATGTATTATGCAAGATTCTTTGGAACAATTAATTCTATGATAGGCAGAAAATCTTGGTACAGAGTAAAATCGTTATTCAAATAAGTTAATGACCTGGAAACTCAATTAAACTTTCAACTTTATATCCTTTTTTTAAAAGATTATCTGTTCCATTTAAATCAAACAAATTAATTACAAAAATAAATCCTGCAACTTTTCCATTAGACATTTCAATTAATTTTGCCGCTGCACTTGCTGTGCCTCCAGTTGCAATAAGATCATCTATGAGCAAAACATTGTCCCCAGAATTAATAGCATCTTTGTGCATTTCCATGGTTGCAGTACCATACTCTAATTTAAAATCTACTGAATGAGTTGGTGCGGGTAATTTATTTTTTTTTCTCATGAGAATAAATGGTTTGTTTAATAAGTAGGATACGGCAGAACCAAAAACAAAACCCCTTGATTCTATTGCTGCAATTTTATCAACTTTAAATTTCTTACTACGCTCAATAATTTGATCAATAGAGTATTTAAATGTTTTTTCATTTTTGATTAATGTGGTTATATCTCTGAATAAAATATCTTTTTTAGGATAATCTGGAATTGATCTTATATATTCTTTTAAATTCATTTATATTTGTTTTATATATAAATAAATATTTTTTCTTATATGGCAAACAATAAGTTAGCAATTATTGGTGGTAGTGGATTGTATGATGTTGAAGAATTCAAAGATAGGGAATTTTTAGACATTAATACGCCCTGGGGACAACCTTCAGATCGAATATTAAAAACAAAGTTTAATAAAAAAGATGTTATTTTTCTTCCAAGACATGGAAGAGGACATTTTATTTCGCCGTCTAAAATTAATTTTAGAGCAAATATAGATGCACTAAAACAACTTGGAGTAACAGATATTGTATCAGTTTCTGCAGTGGGGTCATTAAAAGACGATCTATCGCCAGGCAAGTTTGTAATTGTTGATCAATTTATCGATAGAACATTTGCAAGAAACAAAACTTTTTTTGATGAAGAAATAGTAGCTCATGTTTCAATGGCACATCCTACATCGAATGGATTAATGAATGCTTGCGAAGAAGCTATAAAAAAAGAGACTATTCCTTATCAAAGAGGTGGCACTTATGTAGTTATGGAAGGACCTCAATTTTCGACACTAGCAGAGTCTAATTTGTATAGATCATGGAAAGCCGATGTGATTGGTATGACCAATATGCCTGAAGCAAAATTAGCTAGAGAAGCAGAAATTAGATATGCATCAGTTTCAATGGTAACCGATTATGACTGCTGGCACCCCGATCATGCAAATGTTGATGTTCAATCAGTCATTAAGGTATTATTAGACAATGCTGAAAAGGCAAAAAATATGATCAAAAACCTTATAGATAATTTCGAAAATCATATCGATCCAAAAGATCCAACTACAAATTGTTTGGATGTTGCAATTATTACTGATCCTAAAAAAAGGACTCAAAAAACAAAAAATAAATTAAAAACAGTTGCTGGTAGAGTCCTTAATAAATGAAAATTGAAGAAAAAGAATATCGCACTATATGGTTTGATGATAAAAAACAAATCGTAAAAATTATAGATCAAACAAAACTTCCTCACCAATTTATAATTAAAGATCTTAAAACAGTAACAGATGCAATTAATGCAATTAAAACAATGGAGGTTAGAGGAGCACCTCTTATTGGAGCTACAGCCGCATATGGATTAGTTTTAGCTATTTTAGAAAATAATGATCAATCATTCTTAAAAAAATCTAGCGAAGATTTAATTAATTCTAGACCCACGGCTATTAATCTTAAATGGGCCATAGATAGAATGATGAAAAAATTATCAGGAATAAACAGTAATGAAATTTTAAATTTAGCTATAAATGAAGCAAAAGAAATTTGTGAAGAAGATATCAAGTTCTGTGAAAATATTGGTTTAAACGGATTGAAAATTATTGAGGAAATTTATAATAAAAAAAAAAATACAGTAAATATATTAACTCATTGTAATGCAGGTTGGCTTGCAACAATTAACTGGGGAACAGCCACTTCACCAATTTATCATGCACACAAAAAAGGGATAAAGGTTCATGTTTGGGTAGATGAAACTAGACCTAGAAACCAAGGAGCAAATTTAACGTCTTATGAATTAAATGAAGAAGGAGTACCTAACACTATAATTGCCGATAATACAGGGGGGATATTGATGCAAAGAGGTGAGATTGATATGTGTATAGTTGGTACCGATAGAACTCTTTCAACAGGAGATGTTGCAAACAAAATTGGAACTTATCTAAAAGCATTAGCTGCAAATGATAACAATGTGCCTTTTTATGTAGCGTTACCAAGTTCAACTATAGACTGGAATATAAAAGATTTTAAAGACATTCCAATTGAAGAAAGAAGTTCAGAAAAAGCAAAGCAATGAATCTTGCTTTCGATGTTACTCCCGCAAAGTATATAACAGGATTAATTACAGAAAAAGGAGTCTGCGAAGCATCAGAGCAAGGGTTAAAAAAACTTTTTAGATGAAAAACAAAACATTAACTATAATATTTATTATTATTGCAATTACTCTTCTTTATTTAGCAAGAACAAAATTCAGTAGTCACAATATAAATAAATCAATCCAAGCCTGTATGCTATGGCAAAAAAAAATCTCAAAATTTGATAATGCTAAAGAAGCCAGAGAATATTGTGAAGAAGAAATTAAAAATAAAGCTAAAAATTAAACAAAAATTATAAAAATTCTATGGAAACAGTTAAAATGGTTGAAATTACAAGAAATGGAGCCGTAGAAAGTGTTCATCAAGGTACAGCTGTACTAATTAATTCATCTGGAGAAATATTAAAAGAGTGGGGTAAATCAGATATTTTAATTTATCCAAGATCAGCACTGAAACCTATACAATCTCTTAATCTTTATAAAGAAGGAGTAGCTGAAGCATTAAATTTGACCGATGAACTTATAGCTTTAACCACCGCCTCACACCATGCAGAGAACTTTCATCAAGAAATGATTTCTGACTGGTTAAAAAAAATGAATTTAAATGAAAATAATCTGTCTTGTGGACCTACATGGCCATGGAATATAATTGATCAATTCCAAGCTCATTCAAAATATAAAGCAAAAAGAAAAATTTTTCATAATTGTTCCGGAAAACATTGCGGACATCTAGCAGTAAGTAAGCAAAAAAATTTGCCCATTGAAAACTATCAAAAAAAAAATCATCCAATTCAAAAAGATTTGATTAAATTAATTGAAGATCTTTCCCATTATAAAATAAAAAATATAGGCATAGATGGATGTACTTTGCCCAATCCATTAATTCCTTTAAAAAAATTTGCATTAGCAGCTGCTCAAATAGCTGATTACGATAAACTAAATGAACACTCGAATATAGCTAAAAGAATTTTTAACTCTTGTACAAAATTTCCTGAAATTACTGGTGGAACCAACAGTATAAATTGTCTTTTAACTAAACTTTCAAAAGGCAAAATATTTTTTAAAAATGGAGCAGAAGGAGTTTTTGTTGCAATAATCCCAGAACAAAAATCTGCATTAGTGCTTAAAATAGCTGATGGTGCTGCAAGAGCAGCGGAAGTAGCTATTGCTGGATTAATATCTGAGTTAAAAATAATTGAAAAAAATCAAATTGAAAAATTTAGAAATAGACCAGTAACAAACTCTGCTGATCAAATCATAGGACATATGAAGTGGTTACTTTAAATTTATACTGTATTTATTTTAACTCCATTTAATAAAAAATCAGATATTTGATTTGCTACCATTTCAGCTACCACTATTGAAGCTTCTGTGGTTGAGGCAGCTATATGAGGAGTCAGTATTACTTTTTGATTATTAAATAAAATATTTTCTTTTGTAGGCTCTTTTGAAAAAACATCTACAGCAGCCCCAGCTATTAGATTTTCATTTAGAGCATCATTCAAATCTTTTTCATCAATTATATTACCACGCGCAGCATTAATTATATAAGCTGTAGGTTTCATTTTTTTATAATGTTCCTTAGTTATTAATGGTTTACCATCAGCTGCAGATTTGCAATGAAAGCTTATGATATCGCTTTTGCTTATTAATTCATCAAAGCTAGCATTTTTTACATGAGGATAATCATTTTTTCTTGATTCTAATGATTTAGAGTTAACTAAAATATTCATATCAAAACCTTTAACTAAATTACTCAATCTAACACCAACATTCCCAAAACCAACTATTCCAAGAGTTTTTTTTGAAAGTTCTGTTCCTTTGATGTTTTTCTTTTCCCATTGTCCTTTATGTGTAGTTTCATTTGCAAATGGTATTTTTCTTAGTACTGACATAATTAATGCAAAAGCATGTTCTGCTGTAGCATTAGAATTTCCACCTGGTGTATTCATAACAATCATATTTTTTTCTTTTGCAGTTGGAACATCTATATTATCTACTCCTGCACCAGCTCTACCTATAGCTTTTAAGTTTTTAGCAGCTAAAATTATATTCTTTGTAACTTTTGTTGCAGATCTAACAACCATTCCATCATATTCTGGAATAATTTTAATAATTTCTTCTTCGGATAAACCTGTTTTTACATCAACTGAAATATTATTTTTTTCAAATATTTTTTGAGCAACATTACTCATCGAATCTGAGATTAAAACTTTAGGCATTATTTTTGACAGAATGATATGCCCAATCTATCCAAGGTAATAGAGCTTTCATATCATTATTTTGTACAGTCGAACCACCCCATATTCTTATGCTAGGGGGAGCTTTAGGGTAGCCATTGATATCATTAGCCACACCTTCTTTATCTAGAATTGAAAATAATTTTTTTAATACCCCTCTTTGTTCATCTTCATTAAACTTAGTAAACCATTCATCTTTAATTAACAAAGTAATACTTGTTGAAGATCTTATATTTTTATCTTCACACATGAATTTTACCCAATCACTCTTACTAACCCAATCTTCTACAATTTTTAAATTTTCGTTTGAAATTTTTACTAATTCTTTTGTACCACCTACAGATTCTACCCAGTTCAAAGCATCTAATGCATCTTCTACACAAATCAATGAAGGAGTATTAATAGTCCCTCCTTCAAAAACACTTTTAAGTATTTTTTTCTTATTTGCTAATCTGAATAACTTAGGAATTGGCCATGAAGGAACATGTGTTTCTAATCTTTGAAGAGCACGTGGAGATAATGCTAACATTCCATGAGCAGCTTCTGCTCCTAAAACTTTTTGCCAAGACCAAGTAATTACATCAAGTTTGCTATAGTCAATATCCATAGCAAAAATTCCAGATGTAGCGTCGCAAATTGTTAAGCCTTCTCTATTATCAGGTATCCAATTTCCATTTGGAATTCTAACGCCAGCAGTTGTTCCATTCCAAGTAAAAATTACATCATTTTTAAAATTCACTTTAGTTAAATCAGGAAGAATGCCGTAATCAGTTACATAACTGTTTGCATCTTTTATTTTTAACTGCTCAAGTACATCTATTACCCAATCTTTTCCAAAATTTTCCCAGGCTAAAACATCAACTCCTTTACAACCCAATAAAGACCACATGGCCGCTTCCAAAGCGCCAGTGTTTGATCCTGTCATTATGCCCAAAACATATGAATCTGGTAATTTTAAAACTTCTTTAGATTTAATTATTACTTCATTAAGCTTATCTTTACATTCTTTAGCTCTATGAGATCTTCCAGTTGGTGCGTTTTTTAAAACATCAATGCTCCATCCAGGCCTTTTAGAGCATGGCCCACTAGAAAAATTAGAATTCTTAGGTTTAATTTTTGGTTGTTCCATAGAAGTAAATTTTATTAACCAAGGTATAATTCTTTTCAATAACATTTATCATTATTTTTTTTATATATATTATTTAGAAGTAAAAAAGATTAATTTATAATAAAAAATTAAAGAAAAATTTTTTTAATAAAAATCATATGCAACCAAACCATCTAGTGGTTTTGGATCAAACCAAGTTGATTTGGGTGGCATAGTTAATTTTTGATCTGCAAAATCAATCACATCTTCTATTCGTGTTGCTAGTAAAGAAAAACCAACTTTAGCTTCACCCGAATCTACTTTTTTTTTAATTGAATCTAATCCATGAAAACCGGCTATAAAGCCAATTCTTTGATCATATCTTGGATCTCCGACTCCTAAAATCGGCTCAAGCAAATATTCATGTAATAAATTTATGTCTAAATTAATAATACGAAATAAATTTTTTTCACGATTTTTTTTCAATTTAATTGAATACCAATTTTTATCTAAATACATTCCAAATGATCTAGTTTCCTTTGGTTTATATGAAGTATCTTGTTTTTGAACAGTAAAATTCTTTTTGATTTGTTTAATAAAATCACCGGGAGAATAACCATACAAATCTTTTATTAATCTATTATAATCAAGTATGCGCGCCTGACTTTTAGGAAATATAGCTACCATAAAATAATTATAAGGTTCTTTTCCTGTGTGGTTTGGATTTTGATGTTTTTTGATTTCTGCAAATTTTGATAAAGCTTCAATTCTGTGATGTCCGTCAGCAACATAAATTCTATTAATTGTATTAAATAAATCACATATTTTTAATACTTTACTTTCCTCATTTATAATCCACATTTCGTGTTTACAGTGATCTAAAGCTTCAAACGAATAGGTAGGTTTTGAAAAAATTTCTTTTTTTATTAATTCCGTTAATTCTGCATTATCAGGATGAATTACATATATGGGACCAATCTGAGCATTTAAATTACCCATTTCTTTTTGTCTTTTTTGGGCTCTTTCTAAATAAATTTCTTCATGACCACGAATATGTAAATTATCATATGCTGACAGTTTAGCGGCACCAACTATTCCGACTTGTTCATGATCTTTTGTAGAAATTTTATAGATATAAAAAGAGTTTTTGTTGTCTTTTGATAATATTGAATTTTTTTTCATTAATTCAAACTGTTCTTTTGATTTTGAATTATTTTCAGCGTCAAAAACATTTAAATAGCTCCATTGATTATTTTTTCTATGTTTGGATATAACTTCTTTTGATAGATGATCTGTACTTGCAATAGCTACAGTTGAAGCATCTTTTTCTGTTGGTCTTAAACCTTTAAATGGATTTATAAAATACATGATAAAATGTAATTAATAATATCAAAGAGAACAATTCTATTTTTTAGTTATAATTTTTACAAATATAGATTATTTTTTTTAAGCAATTTTAGGCAGTTTTTCAAGAGCTTTGTTCACTGCTGCTTCATTATAGCTATCGTCTGAAAGTTTATTATCAAAATAATCTCCGTAAGCTTGCATATCAAAATGACCGTGACCACATAAATTAAAAAGAATAGTTTTTGACTGACCGTTCTTTTTACATTCAAGTGCAGCATCTATTGCTCCTTTAACTGCATGAGTTGCTTCAGGTGCCGGGATAATGCCTTCGGCATTTGCAAATTTTACTCCTGCTTCAAAACATTCTTTTTGTCCAAAAGCCTTAGCTTCGATTGCTCCTATATCTGTTAAGTGACTGACCAGTGGAGCCATACCATGATATCTTAAGCCTCCCGAATGGGTTGCTGGAGGCATAAAAGAAGATCCTAAAGTATGCATTTTAACCAACGGTGTAAAATTACC
>LUMJ01001274.1_pt1 | contig 10375 bp, 7 predicted proteins | sample 729631 | NCBI WGS metagenome assembly LUMJ01 (sample SAMN03860266, study PRJNA289734) | marine metagenome | biome: seawater column; feature: ocean; material: water; isolation source: Red Sea water column Station 22 - depth 500m | place: Saudi Arabia: Red Sea | collected 2011-10-15 | depth 500 m | reverse complement strand
ATACAAACCTGGAACATCATTTGGAGAAAATAGTGTGATATTACCATCAGCTAAAAATCGTTGATACATTAGACCGTTAAACTGCACTCCATAATCTAAATGTCTTATCCTATTTTCATCGGTACCGGTGTTATTCTTCAGTACCAATAAACCCTCTACTTCTAAGTGCCACAAAGGATAGAAGAGGGTGGCCGCTCCTCCTCGCACCCCTCCTTGGGAGCAAGATTTAACAGCTGTATGAAAATGCTTAAAGAATGGAATACATCCAGTATGGGTAGCTTCACCTCCCCTTATAGGGCTGCCAAGTGCACGAATTCTACCAGCGTTAATGCCTATTCCTGCACGTTGAGAAACATATTTAACAATTGCACCTGAAGATGCACTAATTGAGTCAAGATCGTCGTCAGTTTCTATCAAAACACAAGAAGAAAATTGTCGAGTAGGTGTGCGAACACCAGCCATAATTGGTGTCGGTAAAGAAATCTTGAAAGTAGAGGTAGCATCATAAAAACGTTTTACAATATCTAAACGTGTCTTACCCTTATAGTCCTGAAAGAGGCACATTCCAGCCAACATGTAGAGGAATTGTGGGGATTCAAAAATTTCTCCAGTCACACGGTTTTGGACTAAATATTTACCTTCTAATTGTTTAACAGCGGCATAGGAAAAATTCATATCACGCCAATGATCAATATAATTGTCAAGTTCTTTAAACTCGGTTTTATTATATTTTTTTAAAATATCTTTATCATAAATACCCAAATCAGTAAGATTAATTACATGATGGATAAGTGATGGAGGAGTAAAAGATTTGAATGCTTTTTTTCTTAAATGAAATATAGCAAGTCTTGCTGCTAAGTACTGATAATCAGGAACATCTGTTGAAATTAAATCAGCTGCGGATTTAATAATTGTTTCATGAATATCTTCAGTTTTAATGCCATCAAAAAAAGCTAACTGAGAGTTAATTTCAACTTGAGAAACCGAAATATTTTCTAAATCCTGCGAAGCCCAATGTACAACACGGTGAATTTTTTCGAGATCAATAAATTCTCTACTCCCATCTCTTTTTATTACTTGTATATCTTGATCTACTTTGCTTTCCTTAATTGCTTGAATATCCTGCTCCAAACTCCTCTCCTAGTTATGTACTACATTTAGTGTTGCCGACAGTTAATATACACTAAATATAGTATATATTTAAAATAGATGCAAGAACAAAATTTAAATAAAAATTAAAATGATAATTAAGAGATTGAAAGAAAAGGAAAAAGTAAAGAATAAATAAATATAAAATTTAGAAAAAAAATGTAATAAACAAACGTAAATAAAGGGAAGTTAATTTCTAAATCTTGAAATAAAAATACCAGAAATTATTAAAAGGAGGGCTAAGATATTTTGCAATAGTATTTCTTCACCTAATAATAAAGCACCTAGAAAAAAAGCAACAACTGGAATTAAATAGTTAATATTTGAAAGAAAAGTGGCACCATCAGAATTTATTATAGTAAAGTAAAGTAGTGCAGCAATTCCAGTTGGAAGGGCGCCAAGAAGAATCAAACTGATACCACTAATAAGAGGAACAGAAGATAAATTAAATAAGAAAAAATCTGGCCAAATACAAAAGGAAAGTAAGCTAGCAACTAATAATACCGCAGCACTTGAAACAATAGGATCATAAGGTGGCAACCGAGAAGCAATAATAGTATTAATTGCATATGCGCAAGCAGCTCCAAGAACTAAAAGAATTCCAATAAATGTATTGTTGCCGTTATTAATTGAAGGTCCCAATATAAAAAGCACGCCAGAAATACCAATAACAAAACCAATTATCTTAAAGCGGTTAAGCTTATCATTTGGTAAAAATATATGAGCTAAAATCAAGGTAACAAGGGGCATAAATGCCATTAATAGGCCAGCCATACCAGAGGTAATAGTTAATTGTCCAGTTGCAATCAAAAGATAAGGCAACATATTACCAATTACTGCATAAATGAAGAAATGAAACCAGGGAGTAATTTTCCTAGGAAGAGGTTTGCTATAGTAGAGGGCAAGAACAAGCATAGTAATTGCTCCAATAACTAATCTATAACCAACAACTTGCTCTGGTGAAAAAAATAAAAGAGAGCGATCAATTAGAAGAAATGAAGATCCCCATACAATAACAAGTAAACCTAAAAGGAAATAACTTCTTTTATTTATAGGCATAGTAATAGCTTAGGGACCAAGAAAAAAATAATAGATAAAAAAAGATATAGAAGGGGACTAAGATTGTTATTATCCATATCAAACTAATAATAACAATAGATACACAAAAATTCCTATATATTTATATTATTTAACATAATATAAATTATAAGAATAAAAATATCATCAAAATAGTCTGAAAAGTGTATAAATTTTAGGAAAATCAATAGGTTATGAGTTGAGCTCGAAATTCTCTATTTTAGGCAATATTATTAGTTGGGATAGGGATGATTAAGAAAAATTACAAAAGATAGAATAAAAGCAATTATGGAGGTACGTATTAAAATAAGTACAAATTTTGCTTAAAAAGATGTAATTAAATTGTTTTTTAAGATAAAGACTTGACTCTGCGTCTTACAAATTTACTTGTTAGCCTGTATTTTTGAGTTGGACTTTTAGGTTTGTCTGGATTTGTAAGTTCAATAAAACCATTTTCAACCAATGGGTTAATAATTGCATTTTTAAATTTTGATTTATTTGTTCTATTTAGAATTTTCATTAGTTCAAGAGCACTGCTTTCATTCTTACAATTTTTCAAAATTTTCAGATGATCTCTACTTAGTCCCTTCTTAGTCCCTAATATTAAATTATCATTGTTATTATCGTATAAAAATGATAATTGCTCAACCTCTTGACCTATTTTTTGGCTTCTTCTGATTTCCTTTGTCCAATCCTCCGATTGACTAATTTCTGGGGATTCTATTGATTCTTCTTTTTTTAAAAACTTAAACATTCTAAGAGGTCTGTATTGCTAATGTTTGAGCGAATTATATAGTTGATTACTTGTTTTTGCTATGTATTTATGGGATTTAATTTGCAATATTCACAATTTTCTATAGTTTTTTGATAGTCTTAAAAACAGCTGTAAACGATCTGATTCTGGATTCTTAAAGAAGTTTATCGGGTCATTTTCCTCAACAATTTGACCCTCATCCATAAAGATAATGCGATTTGCCATTTTCCTTGCAAAGCCCATCTCATGGGTGACGCAGATCATAGTGATACCCCCTTTCGCAAGTTCCACCATTACATCTAGGACTTCAGAGATCATTTCAGGGTCTAGAGCAGATGTTGGTTCGTCAAATAGCATTATTTTAGGTGATGTACACAATGATCTCGCTATTGCTACCCTTTGTTGTTGTCCGCCACTTAATTGATTCGGGTATTTTTCAGCTTGCTCTTTTATATCAACCCTTTCTAGGAATTTTAGTGCCTTCTCTCTAGCTTCTTCTTTGGTTTCATTATGAACCCATATGGGTGCTAGAGTGAGATTGTCTACAATTGTTAGATGAGGAAATAGATTAAAATGCTGAAACACCATTGCCACTTCGCTTCTAATTTTTCTTATTTTTTGTGCGTCGTCTGTTAGTTCTATACCAGATACGACTATATTCCCTTCTTGAAACTTTTCAAGGAAATTAACGCACCTTATAAGTGTTGATTTTCCGCTACCTGAAGGACCACAAACAACAATTATTTCACCCTCTTTAACACTCATATTGATGTTTTTTAGTGCATGAAAGTCGCCATACCACTTGTTTAATTCGCTTATTTCAATAATATTTGGTTTGTTGTTGTTTTCTGTTTCCATTTTTATTACCTTTATTAATCTTTATTTTCAGTGTTGAAGCGTATCTCTAGCTTTCTTGAGTAGCGAGACATTGAGTATAATATCACCCAAAATACTATTGTAACAAATACATACCCTTCCGTCTCTCTTCCCAACCAGTAAATGTCTTGACTCGTCATGTTTACCATTGCAAGCATATCCATCAAACCAATAATGAGCACCAACGTTGTATCCTTGAATAAGGAGATTGATGATCCGACAATGTTTGGAATTGAAATTTTCAGTGCTTGAGGCAAAATAATGAGCGCATTTTTTTGGAAATAGCTTAATCCAACGGCATCAGCAGCTTCATATTGACCTTTTGGAATTGCCTGAAGGCCTCCTCGTACAACTTCTGCAAAATATGCAGCCTGGAAAAGGGCTATTCCGATTAATGCTCTCAAAAGTTTATCGAAATTAGTACCAGATTCAAGAAATAACGGAAGCACAAATGAAGCCATAAAGAGAATTGTAATAAGTGGGACTGCACGAATAAATTCAATAAAAAGTGTTGAAAAGAGTTTAATTACTCTTAAATCAGACTGTCTTCCGAGCGCTAATACAACTCCTATCGGGAAAGAGATGATAATCCCAACAGAGGCGATTATAAGAGTTAACAGCAGGCCGCCCCACTGGTGTGTCTCAACAACCGGCAGTATGCCAAAACCACCAGCAATTAAAATGTATGAAACAATAGGATAAGTTACTATCATTGACAGAATGACTCTGTTTTTGTACTTATAGTTTTTAACTAAGCGCACAACCAAAATCAACAGCGCTGTCAAACCATAAAATACATCTGGTCGCCAGACCTCTTCACGCGGATAAAATCCATATATAAACATGTATATTTTTTCGAAAATAAATGGCCAACAGGCGGCCTCTTTACCACAACTATCATTGTCAGCCATGACCTCACTAAACTTAATATCGAATCCCAAGATATTGACAGTACCAAAATTAAAGTTTGCACTTAAGAACATCCAATCCAATAATGGTGGAATCGAGATGAAAAGCAAATACAATGACGCAAACGTTAGAAGCCCATTTATCCACGAGGAAAAGAGATTAGTTCTAAGCCATAGAATTGCTCCAATCTGGGTCGTTGGCGGTTTTCTAGCTGATTGTAGTTCGTTTATTGCCATAATTAGCGTTCTGGGATAGCCATTCTTTTGTTAATGATATTTAGTAATAATGAAATGCAAAGCGAGATGAATAGATAGACTAGCATTGCCATCCCAAGAATTTCAACGGCCTGACCAACCTGGTTTAGGACAGTGCCACCGAAGGCTCCCATTAGTTCAGGGTAGCCAATAGCTGTTGCAAGAGAGGAATTCTTGGTTAAGTTCAGGTATTGATTGATCGTAGGCGGTATTGCAACCCTTAACGCCTGCGGCAGAACGATTAATTTAAGTGATTGGGTTTGAGTCAGTCCAATAGCCGCTGCAGCCTCTTTTTGGCCCTTATCAACAGCCTCTATACCTGATCTGATTGCTTCCGCTATATAAGTTGCAGTATAGACACTGAGTGCAAATGTGAGCGCTATGAATTCGGGTACAATTTGCATACCCCCTTTTAGGTTAAATTTACCCAGTACTGCAAAATCGAAATGTAGCGGCGATCCAAGCAGAAGAAAGAAAATTGCTGGAAGTCCTATGACAAGCAACGTAGAATAACCTATTGTTCTGGTGTATACACCGGTTTCATCGTGTTTTTTCTTAAAGTAACGTTTCATAAAGACAGTCATAATAATGCCAACTACAAAGGCCATTATTACTAATAAAAAACCATCTTCAACAATAGGTTTAGGTAAGTAAAGACCACGCTGATTAAGAAAAACCATATCAAAAAAGTTAAAGCTCTTTTTTGGGTGCGGGAAAATGTTTATAAAAATGTTATACCAAAAGAAAATTTGCAGTAGGACGGGAATATTTCTGAAAAGCTCTATATACCCCCCTGCCAGCTTGGCTACCAAGTAGTTATTTGAAAGTCTGGCAATACCAATAAAAAGACCAAGTACGGTTGCGAGAATTATGCCAACAAACGCAACAATTAAAGTGTTTATAAGGCCGACATAAAAAACAGTTAAATTGCTCGACTCTGGGGTATAGTCCTGTAGGTAATTACCCAGAAACGGAAGAATATCAAAGCCAGCCCTGTTTTTCAAAAAAGAGAAACCTGTGTGGATTCCTCTTGCCTCGATGTTGTCAAACAAATTACCAATTATTGTATAAAAAAGGCCAGCAATTAATAGAAAAGTAGCGGCCTGGAAGAAAAAGGCCCTTGCCTCGTTGTTATACAACAATTCCCTAAAGGTTAAGCCTTTGAGTTGAGACAAGATATTTTGTTGTTTCATGAATATAGAAGCAATAAATAAATTAGAAATTAATCTTATATTTTATTGAATTTAAATTCAATAAAATGAAATTTTTTTTTGATTGGATTAAAAAAAACCAGCCTGCTAAGTATAGCAGGCTGGTTTAAAGGTTAACTAGATAATTGCTTATCTAAATGGAGGCGAATAAAGAATACCGCCTTGTGTCCATAATGCGTTAACGCCACGGGCAATACCAATCGGTGTATTAATACCGATGTTACGCTCGAAGCTTTCAGAGTAGTTACCTACTTGGCTAATGATGTTGTAAGTCCAGTCTGGTGTCAAACCCACATATTCATGAGTATTTCCAGAACGACCCATTAAGCGCTCACGCTCAGGGTTATTAGTAACTTCATCAACAGTAGCGCTAGTAACGCCTAGCTCTTCAGCTGTGATCATTGCATTTAAAGACCATCTTACGATGTTAAACCATTGATCATCACCTTGACGTACTACAGGGCCTAGAGGCTCCTTAGAGATGATTTCAGGCAATACAACATGCTCTGATGGATCATTAGAGGCTGCACGCATTGAGTACAAACCTGAAGCGTCAGTTGTTAATACATCACAACGTCCTGAGTCATAGTTTGTCAAAGTTTGTGCATTTGTGTCCGAGACAACCGATTGATAATCAATACCATTCTGCTTACCCCAGTCAGCTAGGTTTAGCTCAGTTGTTGTACCCGCCTGGATACAAACAGCCGCGCCACCAAGCTCTAGAGCACTAGAAATGCCTAAATCAGACTTAACCATAAAACCTTGACCGTCATAATAGTTAACACCGGCAAAGTTCAATCCAAGAGATGCATCACGAGTAATTGTCCAAGTAGTGTTTCTTGACAACATATCGATCTCACCTGATTGAAGTGCAGTAAATCTTTCTTTAGCTGTTAATGGTACAAATTTAACTTTTGTTGCGTCACCAAGCGTTGCAGCAGCAACCGCACGGCAAACATCAACATCAACGCCTGTCCAAGTACCCGCAGAGTCAGCAGCAGAAAATCCCGCCAGACCTTTGGAAACGCCACAACTAACGTAGCCTTTACTTTGAACATCACTCAACGTAGAAGCCTGCACAGCGAGTGCGCCGACGAGCAAGAATGATGCGACAAACAATTTTACTAATTGTTTCATATATTTCTCCTAATGAGTTTCTAAAGTATATCAATCCATCACAATTGAATGAGGATTACAGAAATTTTATCACTAGTTTGTAACTATGTTGAAATTATTTTATAAAAAACAGAAATAAATTTTAAACAAAATAGGCTTCTAAAGCTTTACTCTATAGTCAAATATGCTAGTTCTATTCCTCAAAAATAAGAACTCCTTAATTTAATTAAATTCAATTTACTAACTATCAACCTGAACAATCAGATTCACAATTAAGTCGTCATTATGAAATCAATTCAAACAAATTAGATTATTTGAATATATTATATTATTTATAGTTAAATCAATAAGTTATGAGATTAATAGTTATTTATTACAACGATTATTTAAATATTTTTTAACTATATATAGTTATTAATTACCTGTAGTGGTATAAAATAACTAATATATACTTAAATTAATAATCAATGATGAATAAAAAAACGATTGAATACCTTGCTATGGTGCGAGATAAGACAGGGTTTTCAGACTATAAAATTGCTAAGAATTATGGTATTAATCAATCAAATCTAAGCAAATATAGCTCTGGTAAAGCCGCATTGAGCGAAACGCATGCCTGGTTATTCGCTAATATCCTTGATATAGACCCTGCTGAAGTCGTTGCTCATACTAAATATGAGCATGCCGTTAATACTGGTAAAAAAGATAAGGCCATATTTTGGCAAGAACAGCTTAATAAAATTTTTTCGTCATCTGAGCCCATTAAAATTCAAATCGCCCAATTTAATGCAATTGTTGGTGATATTAGAAAAAATACTCAAAAAATGTTAAATTTAGTTACAGAAGCTTCTGATGCTGGAGCACATCTCATTGTCTTTCCTGAAATGTCTCTTACTGGCTATCCTCCTGAGGACCTTTTGTTTCGGGATGGATTTATGACTCAAGTTGAAGATGAGATAGATTATCTGTGTGATTCAATTCCTTCTACAATAAGTGTTTTGTTTGGCGCTCCCTCACGAAATGACGTATCACTTTTTAATAGCGCTTATTGTATTCAAAATAATAGAATTTCGCATATTTATAATAAACAAGAATTACCTAATTATGGTGTCTTCGATGAAAAGCGCTATTTTTCTTCTGGTAACCAATCTTTTGTCTTTGAATGTCAAAAAACTAAAATTGGTGTTTTGATTTGCGAGGATCAATGGATTGATGACCCTATCACTAGACTTTGTCAATTAGATGTTGATATTGTGATAAGCCTTAATGCATCACCTTTCCAAGCTAATAAACATAAAGATAGATTGAATATTTGTAAAAATTACGCTTCTAAGTTCGAGATTTCGTATATTTACGTCAATATGGTTGGTGGTCAGGATGAAGTGGTTTTTGATGGAAACTCCTTTGTTCTTGAATCTGATGGAACTCTAGTTCAACAACATACAGACTTTATGCAAAACCTTGACTCTGTTGTTTTGGAGGAATCAATATACTCCGCTTTAGTTTTAGCTACTCGTGACTATATTCAAAAAAATTCTTTTTTCGGAGCTCTTATTGGTCTTTCTGGAGGTATTGATTCTGCATTAACACTCGCTATTGCAGTTGATGCTATAGGTGCGGAAAATGTCCATGCTGTGATGATGCCCTATCAGTTCACTTCTAGCATGAGCTTAGAAGACTCCGAATTACAGGCGCTTAGTCAAGGCGTCACTTTTTCAAATATTGATATTCATCCAATGGTTGAATCATTTAATCTTGCTTTAAAAGATCTTTTTAAGGATTCCTTTAGTGATATTACTGAAGAAAATATTCAAGCAAGGGTTCGTGGAGTGTTATTGATGGCACTATCAAATAAACATCATAAAATTGTTTTAGCAACAGGTAACAAATCTGAAATGGCCGTTGGATATGCGACTCTTTATGGTGACATGTGTGGCGGCTTTGCTCCCCTTAAGGACATCTCGAAAACTATGGTCTATCAACTTGCAAATTATCGTAACACATTATCAAGAGTCATTCCCGATCGCGTTATAACTAGACCCCCTTCTGCTGAACTTTCTCCTAATCAGCTAGACCAAGATTCTCTACCGCCTTATGACATATTGGATGATATATTAGTAAGATTCGTCGAAATGAAGCAATCTGTTAATGAAATATCCGAACAAGGACATGATCTAGCATTAGTTAACAAGATTACTTCAATGATTCTAAAAAATGAGTATAAGCGTCGACAGTCAGCTCCAGGTCCAAAGATAAGTAGTAATGCCTTTGGTAGAGAGAGACGCTACCCTATGACATCAAAATTTCAACCCTAATCTTGATTGCTGATATAACCACTATCAGACAGTATAGTCTTGAAAAATCTTAACCAATCCAGCAGCCTTATGTTTAGTTTCTGCCAATTCTCTTTCAGGAATTGAGTCATATACAATTCCTGCTCCAGCTCGAAAAGTCAGCTTTTTGTCAGTATGCACAAAGCTACGGATAAGAATATTAAAATCCATTTTTCCATCCTGACTAAGATAGCCAAGAGAGCCAGTATAAGGACCCCTGGACATTTGTTCTAGTTCACTAATGATTTGCATACATCTCACTTTTGGACAGCCAGTAATAGTACCTCCAGGAAAGAGAGCCTGAACTATATCTTTTATACCCACACCCTCTTTAAGTTTTCCCTTAATATTTGAAACGATATGATGAACATAAGGGTAGGTTTCTAGTGTCATAACTTCATTGACAAACACACTACCGTATTCACACACCCTTCCCATATCGTTACGCTCTAGGTCAAGAAGCATGATGTGCTCTGCTATCTCCTTTGGATGACTAATTAAGCCCTCTTTTTGGACTTCATCTTCAGAGCCTTCGCCTCTTGGATGAGTGCCGGCGATAGGTCTGGTTTGTAAAATACCATCTCGAACACAAAAAAGCCGTTCCGGTGAAGAAGACACTATACTGAAATTTTCATATTGAATAAGAGCTGAAAATGGTGCGGGGTTAGAATTTTTTAAAGCGCGATATATATTTAC
>LUMJ01001485.1_pt1 | contig 10378 bp, 10 predicted proteins | sample 729631 | NCBI WGS metagenome assembly LUMJ01 (sample SAMN03860266, study PRJNA289734) | marine metagenome | biome: seawater column; feature: ocean; material: water; isolation source: Red Sea water column Station 22 - depth 500m | place: Saudi Arabia: Red Sea | collected 2011-10-15 | depth 500 m | reverse complement strand
CTACCACTATAGCCATAATATTCCATAAGCTCCTTTTCATTGAGCTTTACTGCGTCATCAAGTAGATCCTTATATTTACTCACACCGGTCAGATTTTCTGAATCTATCTAAATATTTCTAACAAAATGCATTGATAGAAGAATTAGTAACAAATACTAAATTTAGCTAAATTGCAGTAACGATAAGATGTTTGACGAGGAAAAATTATCCACATATCTCAATAAAGCAAAATTATTATCCGATATAGATTTTGAAAAGAAAATTAGAATCGCAATTCTAGGTAGTTTTACATTAAATGGATTAGAAGAAACCATTAGGGTAAAATGTACTGATAAAAAAATTCAGTCTACTACCTATGTCTCTGGATATAATCAGTATAATCAAGATATTTTGAATGAGAACAGTGAATTGTACAGAATTTCTTCAGACATTGCATTTTTAATTATAGATACAAGAAGCGTTCTTGGTGAATTATTCTTTAATCCATATTCTATTTCTGCCAAGTACAGAAAACAATTTGTACAAACAAAATCTGATGAAATAATTAATTTAGTAAAAATTTTTGTAAATAAAACTAAATCAAAGTTGGTTCTCTCAAATTTTGTTATACCAACATATTCACCTTTTGAAATAAATGAGGCAAGAGAAGAATTTGGTCTTCAAGATATGGTAAGAACGTTAAATCAAAATATCAAAACTGAATTAGGTCACAATCCTGAAATTTATATTTATGACTTAAATTCATTTGTTACTAAATTTGGGGAGAATAATGTTTTTGATTATAAACAATTTTTTTATGGAGATGTGAAAATTTCTCTTGATTATATACCGTATTTAGCTGAAGAGTGTATGGGTTATATCAAGGCTGTATTAGGATTAAATAAAAAATGTATTGTACTAGATTTAGATAACACACTTTGGGGTGGTATAGTCGGTGAAGATGGTTTTGAGGGAATCAAATTGGGTGATGACCCGATAGGTAGAGCTTATGTTGAATTTCAGCATCATCTTCTTGCATTAAATCAACGAGGTGTTATTCTTGCAATTAATAGTAAAAATAACTTTGATGATGCTATAGAGATCATCAGAAAGCATCCCAATATGGTTCTAAAAGAAGATAATTTTGCATGCTTTAGAATTAATTGGGATGATAAGGTAGTTAACATTAAAGAAATTGCTGAAGAGTTGAATATTGGGCTTGATAGTATTGTATTCTTTGATGATGATCCTATAAATAGAGATTACATGAGAACAGCTTTACCTGATGTTCTTACAGTAGAGCTTTCCGATTCTTCCAGTTATTCTAGAACTCTGAAATCTATGAATGATTTTCAAGTACTACAAATTACTAATGAGGATGTCAAGCGTAATAAAATGTATTTAGATCAAAGAAAAAGAAATGAGCTTCAAAAAAACATAGGTAATCTACAAGATTTTCTTAAGCAGCTTAATATTTCTGTAAAAATAAAAAAGGCAGATGAATACACAATTCCAAGAATTTCGCAACTCACACTTAAAACAAATCAATTTAACCTCACAACTAGAAGATATCAAGAAGAGGATATTAGAAAATTTGTTAGTAATGAAAATAAAATAGTTGAATGTGCCCAAATTCAGGATAAATTTGGTGATAATGGAATAACTAGTGTTTACATACTTAACAAAGAAAATCAGCAAGAATGGCTCATCGATACATTTCTTTTGAGTTGTAGAGTTATGGGTAGGGGTGTAGAGGAAGCAATACTAGGTCAAATTATTGAAAGAGCAAAAATGAATGGAATAAAAACAGTCAAGGCTCAGTATATTAAAACAAAGAAAAATAAACCGGCAGAAAATTTTCTCTCCGATTTTGGAGAATATACCAACATCAGAAATCAACGATCAGTCTGGATCAGAATCAATACCGGATTGGGACTCATTTAACTTGTATGTACTTTTGAATGAGATTGAAAAAGAATTTAAAGTAAAATTTTCACTTGAGGAAACACTTGAAATAAAAAATGTTGGTGATTTTAAAAAACAATTAGAAAAACATGGTGTAAATATTAATGGATGAAATTTATACGGAGAAAGGTGATCAAAACAATTGAAATTACATCATATAGGACTCGTAGTTAAAAATATTCAAAAATCACTCGGAGAACTAACTCAATATTTGAATTTCGAATCTACAACTATGCCTTCTTTGGTGGGATCACAAAAGGTTAACATTTGTTTTCTTAAAACAAATAATGTGTTCCTAGAATTAATAGAACCTGCTGATGAAAACTCACCTGTTTCTAAATTTGCTGAATTGGAAAAAATGGAAAAAAACGGTGGTCGTATCATAGTAAACGTCGTGAAGGGTTTTGAGGATCGCTTAACGGCATTTATTATGTTAAATATGAAAAATACTAATTGTAATCTTATTGAACTAGCAGAGAAGAAATAATATTGAAAAAACCACTCGAAAGTTTTGGAATAGGCATAGATATTGTTGAAATTAAACGATTTAGAAAAAAAATCTATAAAAAAAATGCAAATTTCTATAAAAAGATTTTTTCTAAGTCAGAAATTGATTATTGTTTAAAATTTAAGGATCCATATCCACATTTTGCGGGAAAATTTGGTATAAAGGAATCAGTAATTAAATCAGTTGTGGATAAAACTACCTTTAAAAATATCTTGAGTTCTAATTCTAAAAACCAGCCAACAGTTGAACTAGTTGGAAGTTTATCAAAAAAATATTCTTTCCTAGCTTCGATTACTCATGAAAGAGAATATGCTGTAGCAGTTGTAATTTCATGTAAGTTATAATTTCAGTTATTCAGCAACAGCTTTCTTTGCTTTTTGACTTAAGTGTTTAATCAATTTATTAAAAACCGTGTTAGTATTTTTTCCTGACACATTAGATGGTATATGAATAGCATCAGGTAAACCCATTATTATATCCCTATCTGATATTTTTTTTAGATTTTCAAGTTGTTTATAACGGTCTGATATTTTTTTTCTATTTTTTCTTAGATCTAATTCCGCTCTGATTTTAGCACCTAAAAACCCTTTTGATAAATAAAATAACCATACCAAAAGATCAACTAAGACTAGTGTTGGATAAATTTTTGAATATGTATTCTTAGAATAATGTGTCTGTAAACAATATTTTCTATTTCTTTCAAGCCAAAAAAATTTTTCAGAATTCCATCCGAGCATATAGCTTTCAGCATGATAAATGATTGAAGAAGGTACGTAATACGATTTTACTCCTAATTGTGCGGCTCTCCAACCAAAATCAAGATCATCATGATACAAAAAAATGAATGGATCTAACAAACCTACTTTTTTGAAAACAGAACTTGGTGCGAATAAGCACGTCCCAGAAGCATATCCTATTTGTTCAACTGTATTATATTGATCAATATCTTTTTTACCCTTTTCTCTTGCATAACCAAAACCAAAAATATTCATCATATTTCCTGCACTCATAAAAACAGATTTTTTATTTAATGAAAGATGTTTGGGCTGATATAGTGCTTCTCCATGTTTATTATACACGCTAACTAATTCGCTTAACCAATTTGGCTCAACAGTAGTATCTGGATTTAAAATCACAATAAATTTTCCTTGTGCATTTTGAATTCCTATATTATTTCCTTCACAATAACCCAGATTTTGTTTATTTTCAATCAAGTGAATTTTCTCAAATTTTTCTTTACATTTTATGTGACTACCATCGGCAGACGCATTATCTACTAAAATTATCTCAAAATTATCATAATTGGTTTTAAACACAGATTGACAACAATCAAAAAGTAACTGACCCGCATTATAGTTCAAAATTATTATACTAACTAATGGTTGGGATATTTTATTCAATTATAATCAAATCATAATCTAGATTTTATAAAATCAATTGAATTAACTGGTGAAGGATCAATTCCTGACATAACTGCATGGTAAATACTTGTTAAATCCAATTGATAAATTAAGCATACAAGCTTTGACAAAATACTTCCATCCTTTGAAAAAACTTCTTGATATTCAATATCTTTATCATTAAAAAATTCCTTCAAAATTTTCCATCTTTCTTTAGTTTTAATATGATCATCTGCACCTTGAATCAATATGGGTTGTACATTAGTAGATTTTTCCCAAGCAACAACCCCATTATGAGATGCTTCAACAATATTCTCAATTATAGTATGCATCTTAGCATTTTCTTGCATTGAATTCTTAAATCTCACAGCTGTTGCCTCCAATCCCAATGGATAATATATTAATGGAATTCCAGATATCCATTTGGCAAGATTTAACGTATAATTTTTCTCATTTAAATTTGAAGAACTAATTTCATTTTTGACTTCATCAAGCTTTTGTAATGACTCGATTATATCTACACGTTTTAATGGTAATATGTCTTCTAATACGTTAATAATTGAATAAAGGAAGGCTAGAAATGATGCCCTTGGAGAATGGTATTCAGAAATAGTATAGTGAGAAATATTATTTTTTTGTGACATCTCTTGTAATTTTCCACCCGAAGAGAATGTTACGAATTTTGCATTTGATTTCAAGTTATCTGTTAGAATTGTTAGCATTTCATCTGTATTTCCAGAAATACTGGTAATAACTACAAGGGTATTTGCATCAACTGTTTTAGGTAAAAGATAACCCTTTACAACACTTGTGTGAATATCAGCTTTTGAAAGTAGTGATGACATTACATCACCAATTGTACCAGAACCACCCATACCGGCAAAAACTATATGATCAATATCCTTCACATTAAATTTCTCTAAGTTAGATTCAAAATTCTCTTTCGCTATTTCCGGCCATTTATCATAAATCTTATACATTTTTTTAGAGTCTATTTTTTGAAGTTCTTCAGAATTCATTAATCTGAATAATCAAATATTATTCAAATAAAATACTTAACTACTAAATGCTAATAGATAGTGACTTGGAAGTATGATTTTCTGGGTTTTTTGTATTAAAAAAAATATTTGATTAAAAATTATCTTTTGATGGGTCTGTTAGTATTACAACAAAAATTTTTGTACTTTATTATTGAGCCAAACTTCTTTATTACAAATTACTGTTTTTCTATTTTAATAATAGTTTGCCAATCATCATCTCTTCCCTCATCCGCTACTTTTATTGTATCAAAAGAATATTCTTGTTCTTGTAATCCCATATCTAGTAGTTTTCTACTTACTTGTTTTATAGAAATATCATTATAATACGAACCCTCTGTGTTATTACGTCGTAATACATGTTTTTGTAAATCGGGAAAATATCCTCTGTATGCCGTAACATATGCAAATCTATCAGTTGCTCTTATAATTTTTTCAATGAATAAATCTACATCATAAACATGATCTATTAAAGCATGAGAAAAAACTAGATCGAATTTTTTATTTAAGCTATTTTTGAGAAAGTCAGTACAAATAAAATTGAATGATGATTTTGATTTACAAAATTTAATTGCAGTTTCCGAAATATCAGTTCCTGTATATTCCGCATTTGTAAAAAGTTCTTTTAAATTTCTGGGATAATATCCAGCTCCACAACCAACCTCTAATACAGTCGATGGTGATCTTTCAGTAAGAAATTTTTTGAAATCATCATGCATTTTTAAACAAGAATTATGCATTTTTTCATACCACTGGATCTGTTCATCGCCAAATTTTTCTTGCCATATTTTTCCATATTTTTCTTTGCCGATAACTCCCGAATTTTTTATTTTATTTTTTATTTTTTTAAACATTATTCATATCGTTCCATTAAGTAATTTTTGTACCTTTCGTAGTATGAAAACACATCTAGTCACACTATCAAATTTCTAAAAAGACTAATCAATGAGAATCATTGGTGGTTATTTGTTTAATGTCTTACACATCTAATTCATTTTTTGAGAAATATCATAAAAAAATTATTTTTTCATGTATATCATTTTTTGCCCTACATTGGATTTTCTTTATTTGGGCACATAAAATCAATGTACCCTATACCATGGAATTTCTTCCGATAAGTATTCTGTATAATTTTATGACATCTGAAATTTCTTTAGTGGATCAGATATTTACTCCTTTTAACCAGCATTTACTCGTCTTCCCGTATTTAGTAATGCTTGCAAATTTGTATTTTAATTCTTTTGATGTTGTCAACTTGCATTTTCTTCAATGGCCTGTATATGGAGGAGTTTTATTTTTTACATATTTACTAGTTAAAAAAACACATGACAAACTTTTATGGCTTTTAATACCAATTTCTATATTTATTTTTAGTCCATTAATCAGCAGTTCTGAAAATGCTTTGACGGGCTGGCAAATGATTTTACCCCAACTTGCGGTAATTTCAGTAATATTTCTATTTAGTAAAAAAACAATAACTATTCCGATATTTTCTATCTGCATTATTCTTGGGATAATTGCTACTTTTTCAAGTATTTTTGGAATTGTTATTTGGATTGCTGGTATTTTCAGTTTGATAAATTACAAATCAGAAGAAAAAAAATTCGTAGGAAAAAAATGGTTGATTATATGGATTACAGTGATGATTGCTATGGGAATTGTATTCTACCAATTGATTCCAGAAAATGAATTGAGTGAAATAGGAAAATCATCTCCAATTTCTCTAAAAGGTCTAGATTTTATCACTGTGTTCCTTTCTGCTGCTTTTCGCTTGAAATATGATCTACTGATGAATTTAGTTGGTATAATTTCAATTTTTTTCTCAGTATTTTGTGTTGTCTATTTTACGAAGTTAAAAAAACTTGCTTCAGTAAAACCGTGGCTTAATTTTCTGTTGGTAGGAATCTCATCTGCAGTCATAGCTGAATTAGGAAGGGGACATTTAGCTTTACACTATGGTAATGAACCATACTACATAGAATTTTCACAATTTTTCCAAATTGGTCTTCTAGTTTTAATCGGATTAGTAATTCTTAATCTAAAAAAAGATATACAAAAAAACCGTATCAAGGTTTTGGTTATTTTTCTTCTAATTATGTTAATTACTCAATCAATATTATTAGTTCCATCTTACTATGCCGGATGGATAAGAGCAGACAACTATTATGAATCTAAACTTTCTATCATGAATTGTTATTCACTTTCAAATAATCCAAATTGTATAAAACCTGGTGAAGCAATGAGTTCCTCTCTTAATAATAAGATATTCAATTATTTTCTAATTAATAAGGTAAGTTTCTTTAATGATGATAATTTTAATTCAAAAAACGAACAGGATCTTAGATATTTTAAAACAGACTTAGACGTAAAGACAGAATCAGATCTAGGCTTTATGGAAATTGAAACTATAAACACTTCACAAGTTTTTGAAGATGAACCTTACGTTATTGAAAAACCACTTGTGATAATGAATGGTTGGGCACTTGACGAAAATAAGAGAGAATTGGAGAAATACAGTTATGCAAAAATTAATTATAATACTAGTCTTGAATTTTCTAATTTTCAGATTTTGTTAATAAAATATGCTAATTGATTTTTATGAGATTAAGTTAATGAATTGTAATGATGAATGACAACAAAAATAATCAAGTTATTGATCTTAGTATAATACTTCCTACATATAATGAATCATTAACAATTGAAAAAATGTTAGATGCTATTGTGGCAGCCGTACCACCTAAAATAAATACAGAAATACTTGTAATTGATGACGACTCGCCTGATGGAACAAGCAAGATTGTTGATTCCTACATACAAAAATCAAAAAGAATCATTTCGTTTAGAATTCATACAAGAAAGAACAAACGAGGACTAAGCTCAGCAGTAATTGATGGAATTAGTCTAGCTTGTGGTAAATTTGTTCTCGTCATGGACAGTGATTTTTCTCATCCACCACAAATGATCTCAACTATGTATTATGAGTTAGTAAATAACGACTTAGATATTGTCGTTGGTTCTAGGTATGTTAAGGGTGGAAAGTATGAAGAATGGCCTCTCACCAGAAAACTGATTAGTAAAATTGGAAATGGTCTAGCTGGTTTGTGCTTGGGATTAGATGTAAAAGATTCTATGACTGGTCTTTTTGCATTAAAAAAAGATCTAATTAAAAACTTATCATTTGAGGCTATTGGTTACAAAATTCTTTTAGAAATTCTGGTAAAAACCAAAGGTGCAAAGGTAAAGGAAGTCCCGTTTGTATGCATAAACCGTCAGGAGGGATCAAGTAAATTTAGTTTTTCAATAATAAATGATTATTTCAAGCTGTTGAAAATTCTTCGGAAAAATAGTTCCTATAATAGAAAAAACTAATCAGTTGATTTCTGAAATAAATACCAATCTTTTTTCACGGCTTGAAATACGTATTGATTCCATTAATTTAGCCTGTTCTAACAGATCATTCTCAAAATCATAAGGATTTTTAGTATTCTTTGTTATCACATTACAAAAAGTGTCAAACATTATGGCAAATTGATCTACTGGAGGAATAGTTGTCTCAAAAATTTTATCATTTTTATGAAGGTAAACACTCGTTTTATAATCACGCGGAACTGCGTATGCTCTTTTTGTAGAGATTTTGGCTTTACTACCCCAAACACTATATTTCGATTGATAATAATTGTTAAAACCGGATGATACAAATGCAGTCTTTTCATTTGGATATTTTAAAATTATATCTGCTGACTTGTCAACATCAAATTTTTTATCAAATTCTAAATGAGACAAAACACTGATAGGTTCGGATTGAAATACAAGCCTGCTAGCATAAATTGGATAGCAGGAAACGTCGTTAAGCACACCACCACCCAATTCTTTTTTCCATCTTATGTTATCTTCCGGTGGAGGTGGAAATCCATATATTCCATAAAAATTATGTGGTTCACCTATTTCCTTACAAATTAATTGACGTACTTGTTCATGCTGAGGATGAAATCTAAATGCAAATCCTTCTAAAATTCGTATATTGTTTTCCTTACTAGTTTTTACCATTTTTTTAGCTGATTCATATGAAATAGTAGAAGATTTTTCACATAACACATGCTTACCGGCAGTTGCAGCTTTTAGTGTCCATTCTTCATGTAATCCAATTGGAAGTGAAATGTATACAGCATCCACATCACTATGTATCACATCTTCATAACTACCAAATTTACTACAACCATATCTTTTTGCCCAGTCTTGAGCTTTCGTTAAAGATCTACTCCCGATATATTCTATGTCTGCAAGTTGTGATGATTTAATGTATGGGAAAAAATTTTTTTCAGCTACGATTGAACAACCTATTACACCGATCTTCAGGGTCATTTTTTATTAGAAGTACTATTTGCCTTTATAATATGGAGAGTTAGGATCACCATGATCTCCCTTTCCCATTCCTAAGTTTTCATGTACAATTGGTGTTCCACAATCATCCCATTTCTTTGTAAGCAATACAACTAACGTACAATCAGAAATAGCTAAGAAAACATGACTGGTTCCTTTTGGTGTTCTTGTACACTGTCCACGGGATAGATATAGAAACTCTTCCTTAGATTCAGGAGTATCCTTACAAACCAATACACCCTCACCAGAGGTTAACACATAATATTCATCAAATTCTGGATGATGATGATTTCCACGAACCTTGCCAGCTTTTACTATATTGAAGTTAATCTCGACAATTGGATCTTTAGGATAAAAGGTAAAAATTCCACCTCTACCATCTTTTACAGTGTTTAAATTACATGATGGAGTAATTCTTTCTATTTTCATAATTTATCGTAAAATAACTTCCCGAATTTATCCTTTACATATCAAAAATAAGCTCAGCCGTGACTAGTTTCATTATTAGAAACTATCTTAAATTTTGGCAATGGAACAATGAATTTCCCACCATTACTAAGAAATTCTTTTTCTCTCTCTTTAAAAAATTCTACTAGATGCCAAGGTAATATAAGAAAATAATCAGGCTTTTCTTGCCTTGCTTGCTCTTCGGAAATTATTGGGATATTACTTCCAATTGTTCTTTTACCATGTTTTATAGAATCTCTATCTGCCGCTTTTTTGATTAATTTGTCATTTAGGTTACAAAATTGCAATAATGCATTACCTTTTGTAGATGCACCATAAACATAAATTATTTTACCATTAGAATTTTCTTGATTTATAAAATCATATAGTTCGTCTTTAATTGAGTTTACTCTCTTGGCAAAGTCTAGGTAAGTTTGTTTTTCTGATAATCCAAATTGTTCCTCTTTCGCTAACCATTCATTCACAGAGTTTTGGGTTTGGATTTGATCATTCGTTTTATTCTTAACAAACACACGAAAACTTCCACCGTAAACATCGTTTAGTTCAACATCAAATATCTCTAAACTATAACTTTCTAAGAGATTTTTTAGTGATTTTAACGAATAATACTGTAAATGTTCGTGTACTATGTTATCAAATGC
>LUMJ01002365.1_pt1 | contig 10381 bp, 8 predicted proteins | sample 729631 | NCBI WGS metagenome assembly LUMJ01 (sample SAMN03860266, study PRJNA289734) | marine metagenome | biome: seawater column; feature: ocean; material: water; isolation source: Red Sea water column Station 22 - depth 500m | place: Saudi Arabia: Red Sea | collected 2011-10-15 | depth 500 m | reverse complement strand
TACCAAAGGTGATTTAGACAAATCAATTGCAGCTTTTTCCTCTACTTACAAGGAATTATCAGGTTGAAGAAGAACTTACAAGTTATGTTGAGAAGAGGGTTACAGAGGATGGAGCGGTCCCCCTTTATAATGGCCTATTTTTTTCACTTGAGTTTAGTTATTTTTTGAATTAACATTTAATTTTCATTATTTTTTATTTAGGAACCCATTATGAAAGATCATGCAAGAGTCGTTGTGATTGGCGGTGGTGTTGTTGGCAGCTCTATACTATTTCACCTTGCAAAGATGGGTTGGAAAGATGTCGTTTTACTTGAAAGGGATGAATTAACTTCTGGCTCTAGTTGGCATGCTGCTGGCTCATTTCATACAGTGAGTTCTGACCCTAATGTGTCCAAGCTCCAAGACTACACAATCAATTTATACAAAGAAATTGAAGAGACTTCAGGTCATTCAATTAGTCTTCACAAAACGGGAGGTTTCTATCTAGCTTCAAATCAAAGTTGGCATGATTACCTTAAGCGTGAACGCTCAAATGCAAGGTCACTAGGACTAGATCAAGAATTTGTGACATTAGATGAAGTCGTAGACAAGCATCCATTAATCGACCCTAAACATTATGTTGCAGCACTTTGGGATCCATCTGATGGCGACCTTGACCCGTCTGGAGTAGTTTATGCTTATGCAAAATCAGCACGAGTTCATGGTGCAGAGTTCTACACCCATACACCAGCAATAGAGACAAACCAAAGACCTGATGGTTCTTGGGATGTTGTTACTGAAAAAGGCAATATTCATGCAGAGCATATTGTAAATGCTGGCGGTCTTTGGGCGCGTGAACTTGGTCGAATGTCTGGAATTCATTTGCCAGTAGTGCCAATGGAACATCACTATTTAATTACAGATGAAATTGATCAAATTGCGAGCCTTCCAGAGGGCCAGCGTTTGCCAAGCTGTATTGACTTTGAGGCAAATATCTACACTCGTCAAGAAAGTACTGGCATGTTATTGGGGACTTATGAGCCTAGATCTACACCTTGGTCATTAGATGGCACACCACAAACTTTTGGGCATGATCTGCTTGAGCCAGATTTGGATCGTATTGCCGATCGATTGGAGTTAGCGTTTGAGCGTATTCCTGCATTAGGGACTGCTGGTATTAAAAATACTATTAATGGGCCATTTGTATTTTCTCCAGATGGAAACCCGATGGTTGGCCCTGTTCCGGGTATTAAAAACTACTGGACAGCTGTCGGTGTTATGGCTGGCTTTTGTCAAGCTGGCGGTGTTGGAAAAACTTTAGCCGAGTGGATGATTGAGGGGGAGCCTTCAGTGGATGTTTGGGCGATGGATATTGCACGCTTTGGTGATTTTGCAACGCCTGAATGGGGTGTTATAAAGTCTTCTGAAAATTATGAAAGGCGCTTTGTAATGACTTTTCCTAATGAAACGCTACCTAAGGGAAGGCGCCAAAAAACAACATCAATATATGATCGTTTAACCCAAAAAGGTGCGGTATGGCAAGATACATTTGGATTGGAGAATGCACTTTGGTTTGCCGATTCACCTGAGGATGCTTATGAAGATCCAACTTTTCATAGGTCAAGATCACATGACTATGTAGCCAAAGAGGTGAAAGCAGTTCGTGAAAATGTTGGCGCAAGCGAGGTTGCTAGTTTTGCCAATCATAGGTTTACTGGCAGTGGGGCACGAGCTTTCTTGGATCGTGTTCTTGCGGGAAAAATTCCTGAGCGCGGAAGAGTCAACCTCTCGCCAATGCTTCTGGAGAGTGGTAAATTGAACGGCGACCTAACGGTCGCATGTATTGATGATGAAACTTACTATTTGTTCGGTTCAAGTGTCGCCCAAAATATGCATCTTCGTTGGTTTGAAAAACACCTAGAAGGAGTTGAAGATGTTATTTATAAAAACATGACAGATGATTTTCATGGTATTGCAATTTCTGGGCCCAATTCTAGAGAATTATTGTCAAGACTGACTCGAGAAGATGTCGGCTCTGAATCTTTCAAGTTCCGTGATATTAGGGACACATTTATAGGAGGTGTTCCAGCCTTATGTGTCAGACTCTCCTTTACAGGCGAGCTTGGTTATGAAATCTATGTAGCCCCTCAATACCAGTTGAAGTTATTTGAAGAGATTGAAGAGGCCGGAAAAGATTTAGAATTGAAGTGGTTTGGTGGAAGAGCGTTAATGTCAATGAGGCTAGAAAAGAGCTGGGGGGCTTGGACAATGGATTTTAGACCTGACTTTACTGTAATGGAGTCTGGGCTTGATTTTTTTGTGGACTGGGATAAAGACTTTATAGGCAAAAAAGCGGCTTTAAATGAAAAACACAATGGTATAACTAAAAAGCTATCAGTCATTGAGATTGAGACAGAAACTGATGTGACTGGAGATGAAGCGGTTATGCATAAAGGAAAATGCATCTCCTACATAACCTCAGGTGGTTATGCTCACTCAGTTGAAAAATCTCTTGCAATGACTTATCTTCCAGTTGAGCTTATAAAAGAGAATACTGAATTTGAGGTGGAAATATTAGGAATATTCCATAAGGCAAAGGTTGTCCTGAAACCACTATACGATCCAAGTGGATTGAAAATGCGCGAATAAGATGGAGTTAGAATATGAGTTTTAATCAAAACAAAAAGTATCCAACGAAAATTGCCTCTCAAGCAGCAGGTGATGAAGATATTTATAGTTTAAATAAACATGCGCTCGGTCCAGGCGCTCTTGCTGAATCCGAATGGGCAAGTGCTGGGTTGGCAAGTCCGAACATGACAAGTATTCGAGAGTACCGATTACAAAGGGTTCGTGACAAATTGATTGAGTTTGATTGTGCCGGTATTCTGCTCTATGATCCTGTCAATATTCGCTATGCAACCGACAGTACAAACATGTCTGCCTGGACATCTCACAATGCAGCACGATATGCTTTAGTTATGACTCAAGGTCCTGTGATTATTTTCGAGTTTGATGGTCATGAGTTCCTTTCTAACCATACGCAAGGCTAAAATTTGGGCCGATGAGATTACAGAAGTAGTTACTCAGTTCGGTCATGGCAACAAAAGATTGGCTCTAGATCATTGCGCAACTGAAGGTGTCCATGAGCTTGAAGAGCATGGTTTGGAGTTGGCTAATGGTGAAGAGGTGATGGAGTTGGCCAGGTTGATTAAGTCAGAAGAAGAGATCGTTGCGATGAGGCGCTCTATATTTTCCTGCGAAAAATCTATTGAGTTGATGCGTTCACATTGCGAGCCTGGAATTACTGAGCAAAAACTCTGGAGCCTTTTTCAAATGGAGGCTGTTGCTAGAGGAGCTGAATGGATCGAGACGCGTCTACTTTCAGCTGGCCCTAGGGCTAATCCATGGTATCACGAATGCTCATCACGCCCTATTCAGAATGGAGAGTTAATAGGTTTTGACACAGATTTGGTTGGTGCATACGGTTACTGTACCGACATTTCTCGTACCTGGATGTGTGGTGACAAGTCGGCAACTTCAGAACAAAAAGAAATCTATACTATGGCTTACGAACAGGTCCAACAAAATTTAGAGATATTACGACCAGGCCTTACCTTTAAAGAGTTAACATTTTCTTCCAGAGAGTATCCGAAAAATCAGTTTCGACATTATTCAATGTTATATCATGGAGTCGGATTGTGTGACGAATACCCCGCCATTCTCTTCACATGGGAGTGGAATGAAAACAGTTGCGACGGCATCATAAGACCGGGAATGGTTTTAACTGCGGAGAGCTATGTTGGGCGCTATGATGGTGGACCAGGCGTCAAACTAGAGGAACAGGTGTTGATAACTGAAAAGGGCCACGAGGTGCTATCAAACTACCCTTTCGAGTCTGACTTGTTGTTGTAATGTTAACTGAATAGTGTTTTAGGGATTCGGGAAGATGAGTATTCCAAAAAAAATGAGTGCAGTCTTGACAACCGGCCATGGCGGTTTTGATGTTTTGGATTTCCAGACTGATGTTGAAGTTCCTAGTCCAAATTCAGATCAGGTGCTTATTAAGGTTTTGGGTGCAGGAATTAACAATACCGACATCAATACTCGTACAGCATGGTATTCAAAATCGGTAACGGAAGCAACAAGCGGCGGCGGTGCTGGCGGTTTTGATAATGCTAAAAACGATGACGGTAGTTGGTCGGGTGTTCCACTTAGGTTTCCCATCATTCAGGGGGCTGATTGTTGTGGAGAAATTGTTCAAGTGGGAGACAAAGTTAATCGAAATAGAATTGGTGAGAGAGTTTTAGTACGCACAATGCAGCAATATGGTGTTGACTATAAGTCTTTTGAGTGTTGGACTCTGGGGTCAGAGTCTGACGGTGCATTTGCTCAATACATGGTTGCCTTTAGTGTTGAAAGTTATAAAATCGAGAGCGACTGGAGCGATATTGAATTAGCCTCTATTCCTTGCGCCTACTCAACAGCTGAAAATCTCTTGGAGCGCTCAAATGTTAGCAAGGATGAAACTGTTTTGATTACGGGATCTTCTGGTGGTGTTGGATCTGCTGCAATCCAGTTAGCCAAGAGACGCGGCGCTAGAGTTATAGCAGTAACTAGCGAAGAAAAAATCAACAACGTCAAAAAGATCGGTGCTGATAATGCTATAAAACGAGAAGACAATTTAATTGATATTCTGGGCAAAGAGTGTATTGATGTAGTGGTTGATCTCGTTGCTGGTAGTAAGTGGGGAGAATTACTTGAGGTGCTTAAGAAAGGCGGTCGCTATGCAACAGCAGGGGCAATTGCTGGACCAATCGTAGAATTGGATGTTAGGACTCTGTATTTAAAGGATTTAACCTTGATAGGATGCACTTTTCAGAGTAGAGAAGTTTTTAAAAATTTGATTGGTTATATTGAGAGAAATGAAATCAAACCTTTGATTGCTAAGAACTACCCTCTCAAAGATATTGTTCGAGCGCAAAAAGATTTCTTGGCGAAAAAATATGTCGGAAAACTGGTTTTGGTGCCACCTAAGTAAAATTTGAGTATGTTGTCTTATAAAAAAATAGGAACCGGTTATCCTCTTGTATTAATTCATGGATATCTTGGTGGTCAAGCCATGTGGAAATTTCAGGAAGACTTAAAGAATGATTATGATTTAATCATGCCATCCTTGGCAGGCTATGGAGAAAGCTCTCATATGACTGCACCATCAACAATAAAAGAAAATGCAAATCAAGTATTTGAGCTTTTAGATTATTTAAAAATAGAAAACTTTAATTTACTCGGACACTCTATGGGCGGGATGGTAGTCCAAGAAATGGCAGTTCTTTATCCAGAACGTATAAATAAGTTAATTTGTTTTGGAACAGGCGCTATTGGAGTTTTGCCAAACAGATTTGAAACCATCAATGAATCAAGGACTAAAATTAAAAAATTTGGTTTGAATAAAGTTAGACAAGACATAGCGAAAACATGGTTTGTTGATTATTTAATTGGCGATGGATTTAAATTATGTATTGATGAAGGTAAAAAAGCGTCAACACAAGCTTCACTGGCCAGTCTTGATGCCTGGGAGTGTTGGGATGGAAGGGAGCAACTAAAACATATTAAGTGCCCAACCCTTATTATATGGTCAGATAAGGATCGTTCCTATGATTGGTCTCAGCAAAAAATATTAAAAAAAGGCATAGTTGATTCTAGAGTGGAGATTATTGAGAACTGCGCCCATAATTCACACATGGAAAAACCAAAATTATTTAATAAAATAGTGAAAAATTTTCTATCCTAATAATTTTCATTTCTCAAAACACGTAAATTAAATTAAACACATATTTTTTTAATGGGTTTTATTGTAATCAATTTCATGTTAGTATCTCACTTCCACATTAAAAAAATTGCTTCAATTTATTAATTGATTCAGGTGATTTATTTTCTATAATGAAAGTTTTTGTGGTTATGAGACAATTAAAAAAAATTAAGGAGAAGTAATAATGAAAATTTTAAGTAAGACTTTTATAGCAGGATTAATTGCATTTTCTATGTCAATGTCTAGCCATGCTGAAAAAGTTAATATCGGTGATCCAGGTTGGACAGGGGCAACGGCAATTGCTAACTTGCTTTCTGCAGTTATTACCGACAAAATGGGCGGAGAAGTGGAACTTGTTCCTGGAAACAATACAGCTATTTATGCTGCTATTGATAGAAGCAAAGGTGAAATTGAAGTTCACCCTGATATCTGGCTACCTAACCAAGAGGCCTACACTAATGACCTTGTACCTAAAGGAACACTTAAGTTAAGTCCTCTAAGCTACGAAGGAAACCAAGGCTACTGTGTCTCTCAAGACTTTGCAGCAAAGATGAATATAACTTCAATTTTCGATCTTGGCAGACCTGAAGTTGTTGAGGCCATGGATAGCGATGGCAACGGCAAAGGCGAGTTTTGGATTGGTGCTGATGGATGGGCATCTGCAAACGTAAATGAGGTCAAGGTAAGAGATTACCAACTACTTGATGCTGGAATTGAGCCAATTAGAGCTGCTGAAGCTGTAAAGAATGCTCGAGTTTTAGACTCAATCAAGAAAGGCGAAGGCTATGCATTCTACTGCTATAAGCCGCACGCTATTTGGGGAATGGCTGATGTTGTTATGTTGACTGAGCCTACTCATGACCCAGAGAAATACATAATGATTCAAGATGTTTCATGGCTAGCTTATGAAGTGTCTGTCAATAAGAGAGACCCCGCAGAAGTTGCTAGAGATTGGATGTCTCAAAACGAAGGTACTGTTGATGGCTGGTTAGGTTTATAATTTAACTAGTTCGTCTTAAAACCGGCGTTTTAGGCGCCGGTTTTTTTTCATTAAAAATAAATACTATGTCGTCTGAAAACTCTGGAAGCTTTATTGAAATTCAAAATATCACTAAGGTATTTGGAAACAATTCTCCTGAAGCACGAGAAGCAATCACCAAAAAGCATATTTCTAAGCAAGATGCTTTAGAGAAGTATAACTCAGTAATTGGCGTCTCCGATGTTTCATTTGATGTTAATCCAGGGGAAATATTCTGTGTCATGGGGCTCTCTGGAAGCGGTAAATCAACCCTTGTAAGACATATTAATAGGTTGCTCGAGCCCACACTTGGGAAAATCTTAATCGATGGGCAAGATGTAATGGCGTTAGAAAAAAATGAACTACAAGAATTTAGAAATAAAAAGATTGGTATGGTTTTTCAAAATTTCGCCTTAATGCCCCATCGATCTGTAATTGATAACATTGCTATGCCATTAGAGATTAGAGGTATTAATAAAAATAAAAGATACGCACAGGCAAATGAAATTTTAAATACAGTTGAACTTACAGGCTGGGGTAATAAATATGCACATGAGCTATCAGGAGGCATGCAACAGCGGGTAGGATTGGCAAGAGCTTTGGCAGCAGATCCTGAGATATTATTGATGGATGAGCCTTTTAGTGCCCTGGATCCGTTAATCAGAAGGCAGCTTCAAATAGAGTTTATTAAGCTATCAAAAAAATTAAGAAAAACAACAGTCTTTATCACTCATGACCTAGACGAGGCAGTTAAAGTTGGCCATCGTATTGCAATTATGAGGGATGGCAAAGTTATTCAAGTAGGAACCCCTGAAGAAATAGTCATGAAACCAGAGGATGATTATGTGGCAGACTTTGTGAAAGGGATTTCAAGGCTCCAAGTTGTACAAGCGAATACAATTATGAAGCCAATAGATGAATTTGCTAAGAGTTATGGCGATATTCCAAAAGATGCGATAAGAATGAATGAAAGTGATGTTTTAAGTAGCTTAATTGAAAAATCAGTATCCAATGATAGCCCTATTATTATTACTAACTCAGACGGTAAAGATATAGGGGCTATATCTCAAAAAGACTTACTGGTTTCTGTTGTTGAGGGTCAAGATGAGTGAGAATAACTATCTAAATACAAATCGAATTAAAGATTTTGTAAAGACCAATCCTGACTACTATATTCATGAATTTGAGAGAATAAATAATGCCTCAAAGTTTATTCTTTCATTTAATTTAGCAGCATTTTTATTTGGCTCAATATGGTTTGGAATTAGAAATATATGGAACTGGTCATTGGCATTTTTAATTATTGAAACTTTTGCTATTGTTCAAATTGTTAGAGGCTTCTTTGGAAATATTAGTATAGAAGCTTATAAAAAAATTGATCAAATTCAGTCAACGATTGATTTTCGACAGAAACAGCTACAAGCTGCAATAGAAAGCAATTCAGACAAAGTAGACATGTTCAAAAGAACAATCAAGTCACTGGAAGATTCAATAGCTGGCTACTTACAAGAGGCTCAACGTATAGAAGCCTCAGGAGTTGCAATTGCCATTAGTGGAATTGTTTTATTTATTCTTATAAGATCGCTACAAGGAGTATTAGCTAATTCAATTTTAGAAAAGAGATTTTCTGAATGGCTTTCAAATAAGCTTATCAGTCCAGGAATGGAATTAAAAAATTACCTGCTGAGTATAATTTTTTCATTGATCATTATTATCTTTTCGACCATTCACTATAGTTTTCCAGATTTAGTGAAGTTGTTTGCTGACTTTCCTACGCATCCAGATATAAGGCTTGCCTCAATAGATGGTGTAGAAGGGGCCTTTGATTATGCAGTTATTAAGGGTGACGCTCTTTTTAGTGCAATCACATATGGAATAAGAAGTGTCTTGGATTCACTTGAAATGTTATTTGTTAAAACGCCATGGATTGTGGTCATAAGCGCAATAGTATTAATGACCGGACTCTCTGCAGGACCGCGTGCAGCAATCTATTCTCTCGCATTTTTAGCTTATATGGGCTTTTTAGGGTTTTGGGTAAAGGCCATGACAACTTTGGCTTTATTGGGTACGGCTGCTATATTAAGTATATCTATTGGAATCCCGCTTGGTATTTATTGCTCTACAAGACCTAAATTTTATTCTTTCATTAGACCCATAATGGATTTTATGCAAACCATGCCTGCATTCGTGTTTATGATTCCTGTAATTGCTTTTTTTGGAACTGGCAAGGTTTCTGCTGTAATTATTACCATGATTTTTGGGGGAACTCCGGTAGTCAGGTTGACAGTTTTAGGTTTGAAAGGTGTTCCCGAGGCGATAAGAGAGGCTGCGATAGCCTATGGTGCCTCTAAATGGTATCTATTAACAAAGGTTGACTTGCCTCTTGCTATGCCAACAATTCTTGCCGGCGTTAATCAGACAGTTATGTTGAGTTTAGCAATGGTTGTTGTTGCCTCTCTTATTGGCGCAAAAGGACTTGGTCAGGATGTTTTAGAGGCGCTGCAATATGCAAATGTAGGACAAGGAATTTTGGCTGGTATTGCCATCTTGTTTTGCGCTTTAATACTCGACCAAGTCATCCAAGGTAAGAAAAAAATGTAAACGTTCTTTTATAAAATGATATATTTAGAAAGCCCATTCATATGCATGCAATGAAATGGCGCCTCCAGTATGAATAAATAAAATTTTATCTGTATCTGTAAAATATTTATTTTGTATTAAATCAATCAGACCAGCAAATCCTTTTCCTGAATAAACGGGGTCTAAGAGTATAGCTTCTTTTGTTGCCATTAGATTAACAGCTTCATTCATTCCATCCGTTGGAACGCCATAACCGCCACCCACATAGTCATCAAAAACAAGTACATCTTCTCGTTTTGGCTCGTCGCATTGAACATACTTGCAACCTTCCTTAGCTAGATTAAATACTTTTTCTTCTTGATCATGCTTGTTATCTTTAACGCTGATGCCAACAATTTTTATATTACTTTTATATAAGGTTTTTCCTGCTATAGTGCCCGAATGCGTTCCTCCACTACCGCTTGCCAGCACAATATGAGTAAATGAATTGTCTTTATCGTCTTCAATAATTTCTCTCACACATTCAATATATCCGAGTTCACCAATATGATTGCTACCACCAACAGGAATGTAGTAAGGATTAGCGCCATCATTTTTTCTTTCTGCCATTATTTCTTCAGCGTGTTCCTTGACGTCTTTTCCTTCAGGACATAGCACAACTTCAGCGCCAAACAGCTTGTCCAAGAAAACATTTCCTGAGGTCATGTAAACATTTGGAGCATCTTTTAATCTTTGCTCTAAAACAATGAGACATTTCAAACCAAGTTTTGCGCATGCAGCAGCGGTTTGACGGGTATGGTTGGACTGAACGGCACCCACAGTAACAACAAGATCAGCCTGGTTCTTAATGGCATCAGGCATTAGGAATTCCAATTTCCTTGTTTTATTTCCACCTGTTGCTAAACCAGTGCAATCATCCCTTTTTATATATATCTGAGGACCATTTAAATATTCGGTAATATTATTTAAATATTCTATAGGGGTTGGAAAATGGC
>LUMJ01000669.1_pt1 | contig 10391 bp, 9 predicted proteins | sample 729631 | NCBI WGS metagenome assembly LUMJ01 (sample SAMN03860266, study PRJNA289734) | marine metagenome | biome: seawater column; feature: ocean; material: water; isolation source: Red Sea water column Station 22 - depth 500m | place: Saudi Arabia: Red Sea | collected 2011-10-15 | depth 500 m | reverse complement strand
CCATTGGAAACATGAAAATTTTAATTTTAACAAAAAGAAAAAATTTAGAAATTAATCAAAAAAATATTAAGATTGTACATAATCTGAAAGATGCATTAAATGAAAAACCAGATTTTGCGGTAATCACAAATGAAACTAGATATCATATACCAATTACACTAAAATTAGCAAAGTTTGGACTAGATCTTTTTATTGAAAAACCATTATCAGATTCGATGAAAGACATCAAAAAACTTAAAAAAATTATTTGTGAGAGAAAATTGATCACACAGATTGGTTGTAATCTAAGATTCTATCCACCAATAAAAAAAATTAAGGTATTAATTGAAAAACAAATTGTCGGAAAACCAATTTCAGTTCAAGTAGAAACTGGTAGTTATTTACCGGATTGGCATCCTTGGGAAGATTATAGAAAAGGTTATGCGGCTAAAAAAGAATTAGGAGGAGGAATTTTATTAACTGCTATACATGAAATTGATTATCTATACTGGATTTTTGGAAAAATCACTAGTGTCTCGTCTATTACAGGAAAATTTAGTGATTTAGAAACTAATACGGATGATTTGTCTGTTTCTCTGATTAAATTCAAAAATAATTTAATCGGCGAAGTTCATTTAGATTATTTTCAACGTCCATTCTTTAAAAGATGTAAGATTAGATGCACAAGAGGGATTATTTTATGGGACTCTGAATCAAATAAAGTTAAGATCTATAATACAAAATTAAAAAAATGGGTCGATCAACGGGTAATATCAAATTATAAACTGATATCAAAGAAAGTAAATATTATGTATATGGATGAAATGATACATTTTTTACATTGTATTGAAAATCGTAAAAAAACAATTAATGATTTTAACCAGGGTCTTGATGTATTAGAAATTGCTTTAGCAATTAGAAAAGCTTCAGAGAAGAAAAAAACAGTGCTAGTCTAACTGTGTAAAAATTCTATGTTTATTTTCAATTATTAATTTAACTAATTCAAATTCAAAATTCGTGTCTATCATGATACCAGTTTCAATCGGAATTTCTAACGGTATAGCCTTTGATATTTCAGTTCTAACCTTTCTCTCAGGATAAAGAAATTTCTTAACATCATATGTGTGAAGTCCATTCATTTGGAAAACTTTTGGTGCTTTCTGTCTAGATGTAGGTCTTCTTGCTAATTTCTTACATAATTTCAAATTTTTAGTTTTTGTAAATTCAACTACATTATAATATGGATTTAGATGTTGAACATAAACTCCCATCACTAAATTTGGTTTTTTCTTTTTAAGTAAGTTGATTGATTTTTTAATATCAATATTTCTAATAAATGGAACAGTACAATCACGACAGACCATTATATCAAAAACATAACCCATTTTGAATAATTCCTTAACAGCATGGATTAGTACATCGTCTGTTGTTACATTGTCAGCTGCCAAATACTTAGGTCTCATGAATGGAACTTCTGCACCATATCTTTTAGCAATTGAAGCAATTTCCTTATCTTCAGTGGATACAATGATATGGCTGAAAATCTTGGATTTTTTTGCTTTCATTATTGTGTAAGCGATTAATGGTTTGCCTCCAATTTTTCGTATATTCTTCCTTGGGATTCCCTTAGAACCGCCTCTTGCAGGAATAATACATACTGGTTTCATAGAATTTGATGAAAATACAGATTAATAATAACTACTCTGCATTTTTCAGTGTTGAACGCCAGAAAATTATTTGATGTTAGCAAAAAAGTAGTTATTATAACAGGTGGTACAGGATTGCTAGGCACTCAATATATTGATGGACTTAGCCAAATGGGCGCTAATGTTGTTATTGCAGATCTTGATTATAAAAAAGAACTAATCCACTCGCAATTAAGCTAGACATCACACAAAAAGATTCGATTAAAGAAATGATAAAAAAAATCATGAATAAATATTCAAAAATTGATGTTTTAATCAACAATGCAGCATATCAAGGTGATGATAAACTTAGAACAAAAAAATTTGAAAATTTTCCCAAAGAAAGCTGGGAAAAAGCTATATCGGTTAATTTAACTGGTATTTTTCTTTGCTGCCAAGAAGTTGGTAAAATTATGAAAAAACAAAAAAGAGGAAATATAATCAATATAGCGTCAACTTATGGTATAGTTGCACCGGATCAAAGAATTTATGGAGAAAGTAAACAAAATGCTGCAGCGTTTTATTCAGCCACTAAAAGTGCAGTAATTAATTTTACAAGATATTTAGCTTCGTACTGGAGCAAATCAGGTATTAGAGTAAATACACTTTCACCAGGAGGAGTTTTCAAAAATCAAAATCCTGATTTTGTTAGAAAATATTCTTCTAAAACTATGTTAGGTCGAATGGCTAGAAAGGACGAGTATGTAGCAGCAATAATTTTTCTATGTTCTGATGCATCATCATATATGACTGGCTCAAATCTAATAATTGATGGTGGTTGGACTGCATGGTAATTACTTTAATTTAGTTTCTTAAGGAGATTTTTTTCTGTTAATAATTTACTGGTTTGTTTCAGTAAATCCAATGATAGACCAGATTTTTTAGAGATATCATTTAATGAATGATAACCGTCTGAAAAATTTAATACCCAACATATTGAAAGTTCAATTTGATTTTGAGAATCATTTTTATCAACTAATCGACTCTTTGAAATATCACGATATAATTTTCTTCTCCCTAACTGTGGTTCACACTTTGGATTAAGATTGAGATAAACATTTGATTTAGACTTTTGGATTTTCCCTTTTTCAATATTTTTATTCAGTGTCTTTTCATCCTCTAATTTAGAAATTATCTTACAAAGCATTACTAATGAATCATTTAATGCATGTTTTTTTACGGCTTTTAAATTATCATCTGCTGTATGATATTCTTTAAATTCATAGTATGGTGTTCGCATGAAAACTCCTACTGGTAGATTTATTCCGGGGGAACTAAATTGCCTCTCATCGCTTCCATACGGAAAAAAATTTCTTATTTGAAATAGCTTTTTAGAATTTTTTAGGACATCCATAGAAATCCTATCTATTATAGAATTATCATGCCTAGTTTTTTTGTATGTAAAAATTCCATCACCAGCAACACACGAAATTACTAACCCGCACTTAATTTTTGAAAGATCTTTTTCATTTTTTGACAGCCAAGTAATTGCCCCTATTGTTTCTGGAATGAAAAGAAATCTATATGAAAAATGCGTCTTAATTTTTGATAAAATTTTAGCAAGCATGGTTGAAACCACAACGCCTGAAATATTATCATTGCATAATGATGGGTGACAAACATAAGTCGAAATCAAAATTTCGTCAGTACTATCTCCTTTCTTGAAAAATTCACCATATGTTAAGAATCCTGGCTCAAGCCTAGAATTAATCTTAACATCATAATAATCATCATTAATTAATTCAAGTTGATTATGCGCAATACAAAATCCCCAATTTTTTTTATAATATGACGTGACATATGGGATAGAATTTGGTTTGTCAGGTAATGTATGTAAATGACGTTTCAGTTCTTCCCGTGATACTCTTTTGTTAATTGGAATACTATAATTTAGTATATGAATATTTGATTTCTTAAAATCAATAATTCTTTCTCCCTTTAGATTCTTAACATATGCATCTGCTATATTCCATTCATATGGAATTTTCCAATCAAAAACTTTGGAGCCAGTAGGAACTTCAATTATTTTCAAATCAATTTGTTTTTTCAAAATTTTTAGGGTCTTTCTAAGACCATTTCCAGTAATACTTGTACATATAGGGAAAAGATTTTTCATTAATGAAAAAAGTTCATTTTGAGTTTTTAGATCTGCCTTTACAGACACAGATTGTTGTTTTTTCATTACGCTAATTAATTATTTTTTAATTCTAGTATTAATTGTGTTGTTTCCATACTTGTTTCATATAACAATAAATCAAATTTTTTTTTATCAAGAACATGCGAAATAAAAAAATCAAATGAATTTTTTAGTGATAAAGAATAATCGTTTTGTATATCAAATTTTTTTGAAAATAATATTGGTGGTGAAATAAAAAAATTATTTTTATCAAAAGTATTTCTTGGTGTTCTAACCTCTAACATGTTATTTTTAATTGAGATATATCCATTAGTTCCAATAATGGATAATTCTCCAATAAATGGAGTAGCATATGAATTGATAATTGATACGTTAAATCTATCATATTCTAATATTAAATGACCTGTATCATAGGATGTACCATTATCTGAAATTAATTTTGGAAAATAAAATTGATTTTTACTATTTCCAAAATATTGATTAATTAAATCAAGATAATGAATTGTGACCGTATCTAAAAGATTAAATCTATTATTTGTGCCATCTGCACGCCAAGAACTAACATATTCCTGTTTAAATGCTAAGCCTTGTGATGCAACAATTTCAATATAAACAATTTTGCCCATTTCTTCAGAATTAAGATATTTTCTAAATATCCCATTTAATTCACTGAATCTATAATTAAAATTGAAGAAAATTTTTCCTTTTTTGGTGTCATCTATTATTTTTAGTTCGTTTAACTCTTCTAAACTAATTGCTGGTGGTTTTTCACAGAAGATATAACCAGTAAAAGATTTTAATTTTTTTAAATATTCATAATGTGTGGAATTGGGTGATGAAATCATTATGACATCACATTCTAACAAATCAGAAAAACTATTTGTCCCTCTAATATCATCAATCTCTTTGTTCGGATGAAAAATATGTTCTAACTTACATTCAGAATTAGTTTCTATTAAGGAAATCAGACGTTGTGCATGATTACGATATCCTATTATTCCAACATTGACTACCAATTTGAACAATGATCACAAGGAAAACATTCGTTTCGTTTTCCGGAATGATGCAGGTTACGTAGTTTTTTGTACTGTTCACCATTCCAGATTTGTTTTATGCTGTTTTCCTTGATATTTCCAACAAGTAATTCGCTCTTATAATCAACATCACATGGATTACATTTTCCATCATACCACACATACATCTCTCCCCAAAGAAAATTGCATGGATGTACTCCCGCATTTTCTATTGGATTGTTATAGGTATCCCATCGTTCTGACATCTCAACCATAACTACATGATCAACATGGTTCTTCCAAAATTTTGTAAATTCTTCAATATTCTGACTTTTATCAATCTTAACTCCACTGATTCGTGTAGCACATTTTGAATCAGAATGTCTATCATTAATCTCTTTAAATTCTTTAATATTTTTTAGTACTTCATCAAATTTTCCCAAGACTCTAATTTTTTCATATTCATCTTTTTCATACGAATCAACGGAAAAAACTAGATCAGTAACTCCTGCTTCAATAATTTTATGCATTAATGTTTCATCAAGTCTTGTCGCATTAGTATTCATTTTTAGATCGAAGAATTTTCCCTTACAATAATCTAACATATCACCAAATCTAGGATGTAGTGTCGGTTCGCCTCTACCACTAAGAGTTACCGCTTGAATACCAGCATTTTCTGCGTCATCAATAACTTTCTTGAATAATTCGAAATCCATATTGCCCATAAACTCCTTATTACCACTAAAAGATTCATCTACTTGAAAACACATTATACATCGAATATTACAAGCGGATACTGGTTCTACAATCAAATGAGATGGAATTTCTGAATCAATATGATCCTTCGAAAAATTTGTAAATTTGTATCTAAAAATAATATATTCTGCCCAGACTGGTTTAGGATTTTTGTTTAGAAAATGAACCTGCTGTGGAGTAATTAAAGAAAAATCATCCTTTTCAAAATCCGATAGAACCTTTTCAAGAATAATTTTATCTGCTGCAGAAATTTTTGTAACTGAATCTTTTAGAACATTAATGAGTTCTGGTTTATCAAAACTTCCTGATGTTAGAAAAGTGGCACCTACTCCCATTATTCATATCAAATGCTTAAAATCTATAAATCTTGTTTATATATTATCATTAATTCCATAAGTAGTATTAATTTTTTGGACAACCCTATCCACTCCATATAACAAATTAATCTGTTTTAAGTTATTTTGAAATTTTTTTCTTGTATTATACTGTAACATTTTATTGAATGCTTTTAGAAAACCATGAGTTTTCAATTCGTTATGTAATTGAACAATATAACCAACATTATTCTTTTGAATGAATGTGTGCTTTGTCTCTCTCTTATTTACAGGAATTACAATCATTGGAACGTGAAGAGAACCCAATTCAAATACAGTTCTTCCATTGGATGTTATAGCAAAATCTGATTCATGAAATATTTTTGATAAGAAATCTATATTTTCGTTTAATTTTATTCGAAAATTATCTTTTTGCATTCTTGATATTAGATGTAATAATTTTTTACGTTCTTTATAATCCTGGCCAATAATAATTGAATAACTTACATTTTTTAAATTATACAACTCAAGAAATTTCAAAACCTGATACGTCTTGTTGGTAGGATCTAAGCCCCCAAAAATAATAACCACATTTTTTGGAGAAGTTTTTAATGTTGCTGGTTCCCACATCCTAAATTCATCTCTGACACAGGCAAAACTTGGACCAAAGTATTCATTTACATTATTTCTGCTTGAATGATAAATTGGATTAAAAACTAAATCTGCGTATTTACGTCCATCTCCCAAATCTTCAAAATTTACTACAAAAATTTTTTCTTTCTTCAGTTTTCTGATATAATTTACCGGTGTATCTAAAATATCATTAAAAATCATATGTGGGCAAAATTTTTTTATTATTCTAAATAATTGTAAGTCATTTTTAAAAAAATTCACTTGATAAAGGTGTTCTTGAAATTTTTTATGGCCCAATTTATTTCGAGAATTCATGACGATCAGTATTTCGTCATTTCTAAAGTGATTCAAAATCGTTAGCGCGTTATGAACATGACCTAAACCTATTTTGTCACTTCCATCAACTCTAACTAATATACGTCTTCTTTTTAGAATTTTTTCCAAAACTCCAAAATCATGATATGAGTTTAATGCTAGAGGCTCATTTTCAGTTAATTTCAAACCAAATTTTTTAGTAGAGAATTTTCTTGTCTGAAGGAATTCTTTACAATTAAACGCAACAATTTTTTCGGTTATTACACAATTAGAAATATCATTGATGAACTTACCAAAACTGTTTGTATAAAATGATATCTGTTTGTATTGATGATGATGTATTTGTTCAAATCCATATACAGTTTGTATTTTTTCATTCAGGGTGGAAAAAAAATTTTTAATCGTAGAGAGTTTGATAAGAGGATATTTAGGATTTAGAATCAAACATTTTTCGAATGGGCGATTTCGATTAATTTTAGTAAGTACATCAAAGGCAATTTCTTCTAATTTTGTTGAGTCCTTGGTAAGATTTTTTGGTCTTTGTATTACTTTGGCACCATAAAGTGATGACACATCTCTTATTTCATCAGAATCTGTTGATACGTATACGTTAGTTGTATATTTTAGCGCATTTTTAATAACGTAATAAATTAGAGGTTTATTAGCAACTAATCGTAGGTTTTGTCTTGCGACATTTGATGTACCACCTCTAGCAGGAATAATAATTACATTATTGTTTTTCATCATAAAGATCAAGATCCTCCCAAGTAATTGGTTCGTCTTCAGAAATATCACGAATGGTTTTTGAACCTAAAATCTTATCATAAAATTTTGGAAGAATTCCGGTTCCTGGTCTTTTTATGTCAATCATATCTTGAGAAATAATCGAATTTTTTGGAATTTTTCTTGTTGATACTAAACTTCTTCTAGCGAATTTTACAGCCTCAGCTTCTGCATCAAATGAAATTCGAGTAGATGATCCACGGCTTAAATCTGATAATTCTAATTGCCTAACCATCTTTGCAAACTCTTGAGGATTTAAAGAAAGTTTGTGATCAGGACTTGTTGTTAAGCTATTATCAAATGTAAAGTGTTTTTCAATAGATTTTGAACCATAAAAAGTTGAGAAAACAGCTATATCTGTACCTAATGTATGATCTGAGAAACCTATTATATTTTCTGGAAATTCATTTTGTAACGTTCTAATCATCTCCAGATTTGCATCTTCAGGTTTTGTAGGATATGATGTTATACAATGCATTATGATAATATCATGATTTCCTTTATTCTGGATAATATCTATTGCCTCAGAAATCTCTTGTTTATTTGCCATACCTGTTGAAATAAAAATTGGAATATTTTTTTCTGCAATATGTTTGATTAATGGTATGTTTGTGATATCTGCTGATGCAATCTTAAATGCAGGTACATTCAAAGAATAAAGAAAATCTACACTGTCTGTATCAAACGGCGTTGAAAAACATGTTATATTTTTCTTATCAGCATATTCAAAAATTTGTTTCCAGTCATCATTTGTTAGAGTATCTAATTTTTTAAAAACATCAAATTGTGTTTCTTTTGGATTACCATCATCCCAATATTTTGGTGCATTTTTTGTAACTAATTTTGAAGCCTTGTACGTTTGAAATTTTACACTGTCTGCCTTACCTTCAATTGCAGCATCTATTAGCTTTAATGCCTTCGTCAGATTTCCATCATGGTTAGCACCAGCTTCTGCTATTGTATAACAGGGAAATCCTTCACCAAGTTTTTTATCTCGAATTTTTATATGATTCATATTTTATTTACTATTCAATTTTTGAACATATCCAGAGATTAGTTCAGAAAAGTAATTTTCATGTTCGTCTAAAAATTCTTTAAGTTTGCTTTCATCAATATTAACATCAAATAATCCTGCATCAAAATAGAATCTATGATTAAAACGATTTAGAAATTCTATCATATCAAATTCGATTGTATTTTTATCATATAATTCAATAAATTTATCCAGATCAGAAACTTTTACCTCAGTTTTCAATGCATGGAGGATAAGTTGTGGCAATTTATTAAGATCTTCTACTTGAAAAACAGAAGGAAGATTACTATGGATTACTTTTCCAAAAACAATAGATGGTTTCTGATAAAATGCTGCTTCTAGAGATGATGCACCAGCAATTGAAACCACCAACGAACAATTTTGAATAAGTTCACGACCTAAAACAGTAGGTTGGATCATAGTTACATTGGGTATTTTTAAAATTTCATTATATTCTGCTGGAGATCTCCACTCACGGCTTGCCTGTGCAGGATTTTCTTTTACATATAGTTCATAATTAATAGGAAGTGACTTGGCTATTATTCTAATTATTTCAGGTTGGTTAGTGTATAGGGGAGAATCGATTAGAAGATTTCTTTCCATATCAACGGACATTGGAAAATAAATAAATGGTGTTTTAAGATTGACACTATCCTTTAGATTATTTTTAATGAATGATTCTCTGTGTTTTTTCTTAATTGTATTTTTTGCAGTAAACAGAGCAACATTAAATTTGGTTCTTCCAAAATACGTATAATGTGTTTTCTCATGGTTATTAGGAGAAGTTATGTATTCAATCTTAGATTTTACACTACTGCTTGAATTGGTTTGTTTATCCCAATAATTTTTCCATGCTTTATCCGGAACTCTTTTTTTTAGATAACTTTGTAATTCTTGTATTGTACGGTTTTTAATTTTAATATTTTCTAAATCATTTATGCCATCAAATTTGTCTATATACCTTGAAATCATAGATTTTCCTGCTAATTTAGGCATACTCAAAATAAGATTATCAATTCCAATCTTACCGGACATTTGATAAAGTAATTCGGTATGGTGTAAAACAGGAGCCTCGGCGATAATAAAATCAGGATTTACTTCATGAAAAATTTTTTCAAATAACTTGGCTGATTGTTCCATTATAGAAAGTATTTCATTTCTTGAAAATCGATGAAAGTCAAAAAACCTGTAAAAAATTCTTTCATTAATGGCTAATTTCCATAAATTAATTTCATATTTCCTTTCAATTTCTTCTAAATAAGAAATAGTTGATTCCTTATTTGCCTGAATATTATCATGGTAATACCAGATTTTTTTGAAATTTACGAGTTTTTGAGTTTCAAAAAACTTCTTTGGTTTGTTTGTTATATCAACAATCGCATAAAGATCACAGTCATATTTTTTTTGTAAAAAATACGCAATTGCAAAATGAGTAAAATCAGCGTTTAGATAAAATAAGATTTTTTTTTTCATAAAAAGATCAACAGATAAAATATTTTATAGTTACTGTTTGTAGAATAAAGAAGTTAGCCTGATCTGAATAAGTCTCGTGCTCATTCTTTCTCATATCGTAAATTAACATTTTCGTACTGATAATCTGTAGCGATGTTTTTTAAAATTGAAAAAGCATGGATATCTATTTTCATCAGCTGTTCTAATTAAATTAAATTGTTCGGCAATGGTTTTTTGAGGATCCAATTTACTATCGTTTGGAGTTCTTTTTGGATATACAGACGTTTTGAC
>LUMJ01001044.1_pt2 | contig 10392 bp, 13 predicted proteins | sample 729631 | NCBI WGS metagenome assembly LUMJ01 (sample SAMN03860266, study PRJNA289734) | marine metagenome | biome: seawater column; feature: ocean; material: water; isolation source: Red Sea water column Station 22 - depth 500m | place: Saudi Arabia: Red Sea | collected 2011-10-15 | depth 500 m | reverse complement strand
ATATATAGTTTTTATGAGGACTTCTGTTCCTGAGGCTGTTCGTGACATAATTACCCGAAATAGGTCAATCCATGACTGTATGAAGATGGACGTAATCAATTATACAGCCCTGGCAGTGAAAATTCAGCCTGATGTCGAAAAGCAGTTAGGAAACCCGGTTCATCTGAATACGATTGTAGTCGCAATAAAGCGATATGCCGATTCATTTGAGGGCAGCGAGGACATTACAGAAGAGCCAGTGTTGAAGGATGCCAGACTTTCCATGACTGACCGCATAATGGGAATACAGTGGACCATGAAAGATCTCATTGATCAGGATGTGGCCAAAATGTTTGGCGAAGCTGAAAAGGCATTTTCCAATTCTGAGTTTTTCAGATTGGGCGATTCCTTTAGAATTTTAACGGACGACTCTGACGCTACTAGACGGATTTTCCAATCATTCCCAAAAGAAAATTTGTATAGTTCTGGATTGGCGAAAATCAGGATTCAGGTTCCGGAACAAAACAGGGCTGATATTGTTTCATATGTTACTGATATTCTCCATCGAAATGGAATCGAACTGGTGGATGCATTATTTAGCCATGATGGTATTGTGTTGATATTGAAAGAAGACCAAGCTCCATTAGCTTATGATAAGTTGAGATCTGAAATTCCCAGGTAGCTGAAATGATTAAAGGTTTTGTAACACCAGAGGGAACCACGGATTTTGCCGCTAAATCTTCAGCGCATAAAGATAATTTTAGGAAAATTCATGATCTTACGTTGTCAAACGTCGGCATCGGTACTTATCTTGGCAACCCAGATTTAGAAACTGATAAACAACAAAAAAATGCAATAAAGCAGTCGATTCTAAATGGTGTGAATGTAATTGATACTGCAATAAATTATCGCGCACAAAAATCCGAAAGAACTGTAGGAAAAGCGATTTCTGAATTAATTGAAGAGAGAGAAATTACTCGTGAGCAAGTTTTTGTTTCAACTAAAAACGGCTATGTCACAAACGATGCTGACGTGCCGGAAGATTTTATGCAATATATTATCAGGGAGTATGGGAAAAAAGGAGTTGTAAAAGAAGGTGATATTTCATCACAGTATAATTGTATTACAATACCATTTCTTGAAGACCAATTGGCACGTAGCCAGAAAAACTTGGGGTTAGAATGTATTGACCTGATGTATTTGCATAATGCGGTTGAGGGACAACCACAAATGTCTCATGATGAACTTATTGCGCATCTAAAAAGTGTTTTTGGTTTTTTGGAAAAGCAAAGAAAGGAACAAAATATTAGATTTTATGGATTAGCAACTTGGGAGTGTTTTAGAGTTTCAAAAGATAAACCGAATTTTTTATCGCTGTCTCAAGTTGTTGAGCTGGCAGAACAAGTTGGTGGAAATGATCACGGGTTTAGGTTTGTTCAGTTGCCATACAACTTTAGTTTTGATCAGGCATTTATGCAGAAAAACCAACCATTAAATTCCAACCAGGTTACGTTTTTGGAATTAGCACTACATTATAACATTGGGGTTTTTACCAGTGTACCGTTGATGCAAGGTAAGCTGCTAGATTGGATCAAAAGTAGGGCTGAATTTAGTGAACTAAGTCCATCAGTAAACGCCCTTCAATTTATTAGATCAACGCCAGGAGTTTTGGCTCCGCTTATTGGTCAAAAATTAGAATCTCATGTTGAGGAAAACCTGCGGGTATTAAAAATTCCCCCTTATTCTGAACATGAATTTTCCAACATCATTAAGAAACTTACTATCTGAAATAATCATGAATGGTTAAAAACTGGCTCTGATTAAACGCCGGAACTTTCAGCCTTTGTAAGATCCAAGAAAACTTTATCGCCCACAGAAAGACCGAGCTTCTTGTACTCTATCATATCTAGTTTTATGGAAGTAGTATTACCTGTCATTCCAAAACCACCTCCTGACATCATTTTGTTTAGTTCCTTTGCCATATCATTCATGTTACTAAACCCCATCACATTTGCTTTACCAAAAGGGGAAGATAAAGGACCATTGCTTTCTTGTACGTCCTTTTTAGATGATAGCGAAACTACCACAAAAGGTGCTGCGTCTGGGGCTGCATCTATACGGACCACAACATACTCTTTTCTCATATCCATTATCAGTAATTTTAGGTATTTTATTGTAACTTGTAAAAACTTCTAACCCTCATTATCAGAACAGCTGGAACAACAAAATACATTCCAATATTTAGTAATATTATACCAATACCATATCCCAGCATCTCAGATTCAGAGTCAATATCGGCAAATTGTAATAATGTGAGTGATGTTAGAAGTGGAGTTAATGCCAATTTGACAACTTCCTTGAAGGTCTGGTTCTCCCTTTCATAATCAGCTATTATAGGTGAAAACGAATAGTAGAATTGGTTGAATCCTGCCATAAACGATATTCCTGATTCAGTTTGAAGTACCGTGTTGTCACGAATCTCTCGCAAGAACTGAACTTGTGGTGCCATTTCAGAACCAAATGCAGCTGTTGCTATTAGGCAGCCACCGCCAGCTTTCTCTTCAGATTCCATTTCTTGATATTTAGCCTCGTCACGTGGTAATACGCCGACTTCTAAAACTGTTTTTGCTCTGTTCTCTTCAAATTCCTCCAGTTTCAATTCTTTTTGTTCGTCAGAGAGTATAGTGAAACTCAGTAATGTATTTTCATAGCTTTCAATTTCATCATAGAAATTTTTACTAAGATTAGTATATGTTATTCCGTACAAAAATGACGTACCTTCAATCAACATTTGTCGAAATTTCACTTCCACTTGTTGTCCAAGTATAACATCATATTGAGTACCAATAATCTGATATGCTTGATGATTGTTTATGAGAGCGGTGTCTTCAGATATTATTTCAAGCAGGTTACTGTCCTGAAGTGTGTGGTATATGTCCATGCGTTCGGAAATAATTTCTTGAAACGTGGATTTTGTGAACTCATTTGTATCAAAATTAATTTTTTTGTAACCGGCAGCATTTACGTATATAGATGGAGCCACACCATCTTTCATTGGACCAAACAGTGTAACAATGCGATCACTAACATTATCAGGCGTGGGACTTTCTTCAATCAGCCATCCTTGTGGAGCATTAATTTTAAAATCCAATACTGGATTCCGATATGTTACATCATGAGTTGTTGAGGTTGGCTTTGGACCAGTTCTGTTTGGCTCACCAAACTCCAACAGATTTTTTATTTCTGATTTTGAAACAATCTCAGTTTTATCGATTGTGGTTTCTGAAAAAGCTAGTGGGGTGTTTGAGCTAGGATGACAACAGGGAAGGTTTGTTATGTAATCAAGTGTATCAAAACTTTCTTGTGTTGCTAGCCGACCAAAAACGGTATATTTCCCATCTAAATGATTTGAGTTTTTATGAACGATAAAAAATTGGGAGCCAGCGCTGTCTGGGTGGTCACTTCTAGCCATGGAAACAACTCCACGATCATGCTTGATTGAATTGAATTCAGCAGGTATAGTATAACCCGGTCCACCGCCTCCCCATTTTCCTGGATAAAACGTGGCGGCGTCTTTACTACTCGGGTCACCTCCCTGAATCATAAAGTCTTTAATCACTCTATGAAAGACTGTGTTATCATAAAATCCAGATTCTGTTAGGTGTAAAAAATTTGTTACATGATTAGGCGCATCGTCCGGGAAGAATTCTATTGCTAATTCCCCATTTCTGGTATGAAAAATAACAACACAATCAGAATCATAGCTATGGCTTGTTGATCTACATTTTTCGTCATCAGTCTGTGATTTTGATATGCTCAATAAAAAGCTAATAGCAAGATCAGTTTTTATCAAGACAAAATTATGATGGTTTATGGAATTGGAAGAAAAAATTCAGGCACATGTTCTTTCGGTCTGGAGAGAGCCTAAGGAGTTTTTTGGTGGCCGTGGTAGAGAAGGAATGCTGATTTTGAGTAATAAGCGTTTGATGTTTGTTAAAAAAACGGAAGCTGGTATGAGATGGTGGGGAGCTGTCAGAACTAGGCAGACAGTTAGATTATTGCGTTCAAAAAATATTATGTTTACTGAAGATGGGTATGATGAAAAAAGTTTGAGTGTTGATGCAGAAAATAAGGCAAACCAAGAAATTCATTTTGATGATGTTTTAGATATTCGGTTTGAGGAAAAAGTGTGGGGTAGTGTTTTGTTTTTAGAAATTTTAGAAGGTGGTAAAAAAAAGAAATATCAGTTTTCAGTAGTTCAAGACTGGGTAAAATATCCACTTAGTGGACCCACCAAATACATGAAAGTTGATTGGTCTGATTTTGTAAAATACATTAAAGATAAACAGCTTGTGACGAAATAAAATGGGTGTTGTTTATGCGGTGGGATTGGGTCCCGGTTCCCCAAAATATCTGACGGAAATAGTAAAAAAAGTAATTTTAGATTCCGATGTTGTTATAGGTTACAAATACACATTGAGTGTGATTTCCGATTTAGTTCAGAACAAACAGGTATATGAAATCACAATGGAAAACCAAGATGAAACATACCAAAAAATTAACCGAGAATTGGATGGTAGAACTTTGGTTATTCCATTTACTGGAGATGTTAATTTTTCCGAGTCAGAAGTTGTAGATAGGTTAATTGAGATTTTTGGAGATGTTGAAATAATTCCAGGAATCAGCTCAATTCAAGTTGCTGCCTCAAAAGCTAAAATCCCGCTTGATAAATCTAAGGTAATTACAATGCATGTATCTACATCAATCGAAGATAAAAAATTAGAACTACAAAAAGCGCTTATCGATGGATATAATGTAATATTAGTTCCAAGACCGTGGCCTAAGGATCCTAAAAAACACTTCATGCCATCTGAGATTTCAAAATATCTAAAGCAAAATGGGTTTGATACATCAAAGATGAAAGTCCATGTATTTGAGGCGTTAACAACCGAAAATGAGACTAGTTTTGAGGGTATGGTTAATCAATTAGAAGGAAAAAAGTTCTCAGAACTTTCTGTGATGGTGTTCAATCAGGCAACACTTGAATCATATATCAATTTTGAATAGTTATGCGAAAGATGTTATCTAATGTGGCTCTGAAAAAGATTCTCGAGACTGCTAACGAACGTGATCTATTCATAGTTGGACATATGTATATTGAGAATACAATTGACCGTATATTAGAGAAAAAATTCAATATTCCTTCCAAGTCAATTGATAGTACGTTGTTTACCTTAAATCTGAAAATGGATGTGTTAACAGAATCTGGTTTGATTAAGGGTAACGTGAAGAAAAATGTCGAGTTGTTAGCCAGAATTAGGAATAGATATGCGCATAAGCTGGAGCCAAATGAGCAAAGAATCACAAACTACATTCGGGAATTGCAGTATCTTGGACCTATACCTTCTTGGCAACTTGGTCGTAAATATGCAAAATATCGAGTCTGTGTAATAAGGACGTTTTCGGCTCTAGATAAAATATTAAAAAAATAATTCTATGATTATAGAATTTCTGTGAATGTTTCTTCGGATTTTAGGGTGTTTTTAACCAATTCTGGTGATATTGTGAGATTGAACTTTTTTGTGTTTCCATGAATTCCTTGGTGTATCATTCTACCCGAAATGAGACCAGATAGTTCTATCTCACTAAGCATTTGGGTTACACGCCTTTGTGTAAGTTCGTTTTGATGAATTATTTTACAAAGTGATTTGTAGGCGGAATAAATATCACCTGTTGAAATATTCGGAGATTTCATAATGGTAATTACAAGTAGTTTTTCATGAAGAGAAAAAGCATCAAGTTGTTGTGATTCTTTATCAACTTCAATCCTTTGAGATGCTAAACGTACATGCTCGTCTGTTATCTCTTCGTTTTGGTTTAGCTCCGCAGTTTTTGCTGCTACGTTTAACAACTTGATTGCTCTCCTAGCATCACCATGTTGTCTGCACGCCATGGACGCACATAAATTCAGGGCGCCAACCGAAACAACATTTTTCTCAAAAGCTATAGGTATTCTGTCCTCTAAGATTTCTTTTATTTCGTTTGTTGCATAAGAAGGAAAAACAATTTCTTCCTCACTGAGAGTGCTGATAACACGAGGATCTAATTCCTCTTTAAATCGAACATCATTTGAGATGCCAACGAGTGATAGGGATCCATTCTTTAGTTTCAAGTTTGCCCTTGTAATTGAGTAAAGTATGTCCTTTCCTGTCTTGTCTACAAGTTTAGCAAGATGATCAATTTCGTCTATTACAAAAACTGTGTTAATTTGTTTTTTTTCAACAATGTAAAGAATACGATTAAAGACCTCACTGATTGATAGACCGGTGCTTGGTAGCCAAAGTTTGTCATCGGGTGTTTTTTTCGGTTTTAATCCTAGTTGCCTTCCCAGGTCCACTAGTACGTTGTATAGATTAGATTGATCCTTGGCGTTTGTTATAGCTATTTTAATTTGATATGAGTTTTTGTCTACTTTGTCTTGAATTTGTTTTAACACTTTTTTTATAACAAGTGTTTTGCCAGTACCCGGTTTACCATAAACAAGCAGGTTTGGTGGTATTGATTTTTGATATAATGGTATTAATGATTGTGTTACCAATTCTTGTTGTCTGTCTCTGTGTATAATCCTGTTTGGAATGTAATCGTGTCGTAACACGTTTGGGTTCTTAATTATCAAATGGCCTTGATCTGCTTTATCAAGTAGTTTTTCAACTGGATCTAAAGTTGTTATACTCATTTTGAGATCATTGTTTATCTTGTATTATCACTTCAATGGATCCAGTGATAGTTTTTTACAACATTGATCGTTCTGGTTGACATACTCTGATCGGTTTGATCGATGCGCACACACCATTGTTTCTCATCTATTTTATAGAAAACTAAACTATCCTGGTTTACTTTACATTAGATTAATTCTGTCATAAAAAAAAATAAAAAGAAAAAGACTAGAAACATAGGTGTGTGGGTTCACAACAACATGTTTTGTTAATATTAGAGTGTATTTTTAGAAAATAACCATAAAACATACCTATTTTATCATTCTGAGTGTAAATAAGGCTGTTAACATATATTAACATCCTAAAAACACCCCCTAATTTCTAGTCCAGTCATGAAAAACAATCATACCCCACTATTTCCAGTCCAGACAGTGTTAATGTCTAAAAACACGAAAGCGTGGTTCAGGCAGTCAATCTTAACAAATTCGTTTGTTAACAAAACTTGTAGGATCAATTCAAGTGTTAACGCAAGATCCTCATAGATCTCAATATGAAACAGAAGCGCATACGAATAGATGTACGGGATAAAGACGGTGCCAAATATGACTTTAAGATAGAAGGTAATATCACTAAAGAGAAGGCTCTCAAAATCTTTGAATTAATGGATTTGATCAATATTGAAGAGGAACAAGCGCCAGACCTAGATACCGTAGGAGGTAAAATATGGAATATTATAGAGAATTCCTTCCCTGTAGGCAAGTTTACCTCTTCAGCAGTGCTTGAAAAGTATGAGGACGAGTATAATGAGCCCATCAAACTAAGTGTTATTTCGACATATTTAGCAAGATTTGCCTCACGAAACAGGATTGAGCGTGCGCGTGTGGGCAGGGAATGGTCTTATCAAATCATACGAATAGCCCAAAAACACCGATAATTCAAATACTTACTGCGAAACAGCGTATACAACATTTTCTTTAGAATTAACTCGTTGACGACCCTTTTCAGTAATCATGTAGGTGTAAGGCCTACTAATGGTATTTCTATCAACAAAGCCATCTCGAAACAGCTTTTTCATAAACCGCGAAACATGCTCACGAGATCGTCCGCCAAATGTCACTTCAATATCACGTGATGTCATTGGCCCTTTTATGATTAATCCTAACACATGTTCTACAGAGTTTTCAAAACTCATATTCGGGGTACGTGACTGTGGGCTTGGTTTGGTTACAAACCTTGGCTTTGGAGTATTAACAATGGGATTTTCTAATAACCTGTTGGTTTTTTTGCCCAAATTCGGTTTGGTGTAACTTTCACCCTCTAATTCTATAGCATCTAGGCGTATTTTCATATCAATTAATTGGTTTTCATAAAACTCAATACGCTCAAAATTAGAAGGTTTGATTTTTTCTGCTATACCTGCCACCCGTAGTTTGGTATACAAGTACAACGTCACAATACCTCCCAAAAACGCTAGGACGATTCCTAGGATAATGGCAGGATCCGGAACTTCTACTAACATCACACAAAATTACATTCTAAATGATATATCATGTTAGGACAACAATTTTTCACATTTACGCAAACAATCACTCATGAATATCACATTTTTGCTTAATATACGTCACAATCAAATCACAATACGGCCATTTTCCTCACGGCAGTCTCTATCATGCTCATTATTTGTTCCTGATTTGCAGGCACAGATTTGAGATCTTTTAGCCTTGAAATCACACCAACAAGTCTTGTGACATCATCATCATTAGGAAATATCACATCATATGCCTCCAACAAGATGATTGAGTAATACAACCCCTCAAGTTTTCTTCGTGACTGTGTTACCTGCCTGAAGTATGCACCTTTAGAGCAGCCAAACTCCACACGCAACACATCCTTCTGTTTTAAAATAATTTCAATTTGACGCTCTGTAAACAGAGATTTTTTCATAATTTTACGTATAATTTCATTAAAATTAGATTTTTCATACTCGCTCATAGCTATACAAATCTGTATATTAACACTCCAATTAAGTTTTAATGAGCGTAACTATCGTACCGTAGGTATGCGAAATAAGGTCGAAACTAGGCTAAAAAAGTGTAAAAAGGGGGGTAAAACAACAATATTTTTGCTAGTTGACACTGAAAACTTTAGTTCCACACCTAGCGTCGAAAAGATGGCAAAACAACTTTCCAATGCAACTAAAAACATGAAGAAACTTTATCCCGTAATTCTAGTTGGAGGCTCTTCCGCCACTGATCAAATTGGGATGGATAGAGCTGTTAGGATTTTGAGAAGAAGGACCAAACTCGACATTGTATTGTTTCCTGGAAACATTACAGGAGTAGTCCCAAAAGCACGCGCAATACTATTCAGCTCTTTGATGAATTCAGAAAACCCATACTACATCACGCAAGCACAAACACTTGGCGCGCCGCTGGTTAGAAAGTTCAAACTTGAGGCACTTCCAACTGCATATTTGGTAATTGGTGAAGGCACATCGGCGTGGTTTTTTGGAAATGTTAGGGGAATTCCCTTTGATAAGCCGAAAATCGCAGCTGCCTATGCAATGGCAGCCCAATACCTAGGCATGAGATTCGTCTATCTTGAAGCGGGATCAGGCGCCAAACAAAGCATTTCACCAGAAATGGTCGCCACAGTTAGAAGCGTCTTTGACGGCTTTCTCATAGTTGGCGGAGGCATCAAAGCTGCGAAAACCGCTAACTCCATCATCAAGGCCGGAGCAGACGGAATAGTGATCGGTACGTTGTTGGAGCAAACCAACGGTTTAAAAAAATTCACAGAAATGGTCAAATCAATCAGAAGATAAATTCTGACTGGGGGCAATTATGATTTGTAAAAAATGTAATGTAGACGGTAATTTTTCCTGGGACCAAAACTGGTTTGGCAATACCGGAAGATGGCGGCTTTTTGATCATAACATGGAAAGGCCTCATGACTGCCCAGGAACTAACATACAAGCCTCAATCGAGGAACCGATGCGGGCACAACCACGCGTAAAATGCCCACAATGTGACCCTCTGAAGGACAGCGCCTGGATAGCGCGTGAGAAGTTACAGGAGCACATCAAGACCGCACATTTCGGCTTTTGGTGACTTTTTACCTGTTTTTAGTACTAAAAATGACCAATTTTACTGCTTTTTAGACTCTTTTTTGGTCTAAAAATAGCTATTTTTACACATTTTTTGACTGATTTTTGTACCTAAAAATCATTATTTTTACGGATTTTTTAGCTACCAAACAATCCAATTTAATTAATCATAAAAGACCCTAAAGTAATGAGAGCCCATCATCTCCTAACTCTTGTAGTTTCTCTAATTGGAATTTTTGCCATATTACCATCGGCTTTTGCAGAAGATGATACATCTGACGAAGATAGAATACGTCTTCCAGGCTGGATTAAGGATATAGCAAAAATGTGGCATGATGGTAGGATAGGAGACGAAACTTTTGTTGGTACAATAGAATGGCTTATTGATAACAAGATAATCGTTATTCCTGATACGGACGCTAAGTCTGACACTACTGATCATGTTCCTGCCTGGGTAAAAAACAACGCAGGGTGGTGGGCCAGTGGACAGATTAATGATCAAACATTTGTTAACGGGTTTCAATATCCAATTCAAATTGGATTGATTCAGGTTCAACAAGGAGGCGGTGGTGGCGGCGGCGGCTACTAAAG
>LUMJ01000499.1_pt1 | contig 10395 bp, 13 predicted proteins | sample 729631 | NCBI WGS metagenome assembly LUMJ01 (sample SAMN03860266, study PRJNA289734) | marine metagenome | biome: seawater column; feature: ocean; material: water; isolation source: Red Sea water column Station 22 - depth 500m | place: Saudi Arabia: Red Sea | collected 2011-10-15 | depth 500 m | reverse complement strand
GTCCAAATGCTAGGGAGTATCCCCATAGAACCCACTGGACTGACATCAGTCCCATGACAATGAATGTCATACCAATTGTGTTAACAGCGTTCTTTGATCTTGCAAGTCCTCCATACAAGAAGGCGACACCTGGTGTCATGAACAAGACGAGAGAAGATGCTGTTATCATCCACGCAGTATCACCTGTATCTATCAGGCAATACATGTCTGGAACGCCATCGTCATCTGTATCATGCCAACATTCGTTGGGATTACCAGTATAGATTCCGGCGCCTCCATCAGGATCTCCGACAACATACCCATCCATTCCGTCAGAAATTTGTTGGGCATATGCCTGAGCCATTGCTCCTGTCGCGGTTATTGCTACTGCGACCATAAGTAATAGAGCATACTTATGGTTTCTAGAGTTCATCTCGCTTTTCGCGAGGTGGTGTAAATATAAACCAAAGGTTGTATTATTAATAAATGAGGTTAATTACTAAATAAATGAAAATAGAGATAGTATCATAATATTATAATATTACGATATATGTATCTAGGCATGAAAATAAGCCAAAATAGGAAAAATCTAGACGGTGATCTACCTTAAAGATTAAAACTCCGAAGATCTCCATATTTGAAACCTTCAAAACCAAAACCCATCAATTGACAGGTGAGGCTAAAAGACAAAGGAATATCATAACTCATCTTGCCCAGGCAAATAACTCTGCATCAATGACACGTACAGCGATAGCCCAGAATATTGCAGAAAAAAATGGTCTCCTTTGGAAGAATATCTATTCTGGAGTTTTTCATGACATGGATGAAGTTCTAATTCCATTAGATATTGTTTCAGAAGCTGGGCGACTACCTCTGAAACGTGGACCAAAGGCATTGCAGGAGAAAGGTATTCCGTTCTACAAACTTACAAAAAATGGAATTCTTGTGGCATTGTCAATTAATGAATTAGAAAATAAAAAGTTAGTTTTGGATCAGTTTTTATCAAATATAGAAATAAAAGAAAAAGAATTTGTGGATGCTATCAAGATGTTGATGAAATTATCACCAAAATTAACATACTCAGTTTTTGAAATTTATGTCAAGGCATATTGTGCTGGAAAACTAAAAAGTCTATTCCCGCTTAGCATTCCTGAATTTAAGAAGATATCTGGAGATGCTTTTGCAATTCAAAAGGAATTGTTAGAAGGATTTCAAAGATTACAGAAATCTAACAGGGCAGATATTCTAAAACTATTTTCAAAATTTACATGATTTGGTAGTTTGAATTAGTAAACTGTAAATTTTCTTGAGATGTATTATGGTTTTATACTGTGTCTTCCTTACCAAACTTACCAAATAGTGAAGATATTGTTATCTGTCTTCCCTGTTTCTTTCTGATAAAGCATCTTTCATAGTACTGACAGTCTAAGCAATCATGTGACGGCTCTAAAATAGGTACTTTTTCTTCCTTTAGAAGGTCATGAAATATCTTAGTTCGTCTAACTACCTCTTCAAACATCTTTTGGTTTCTGTTTGTTACAAATGAATCCTCTTTTCCGTCTGGTGTGATATACACTATAACTCCTTCAATTTTTTCGAACATCCACATACAGGCATTTACGTATAAGATATCCACAGGTAACGGATTTTCTGGAAACTTATCAATGGATCTAAAGATCATCACGACATCATCCTTAATCATGTCTACTTGCCCTTTCACCGCAAGACCACCTTCCATATCGTATTTACCAATAGTAGAATGAGATTTCATTTTTCGGAACAGTCCTCCCAGTACCTTGTTGAAGTGGGTTTGTTCTGTCGTCAGGGGATCCCTTCTATCGTAATACGAACGCCGTAAACATTTTGCCACTTCGTGTAGGTGAATTGTATTATTGTCCTGAGAATCTATCTTTAATTCAATATTTTCGCCTATCGAATCTATGGCATCACTTACAATCTGTTTATAGTCTCTATCACCTACGCTCATAATAACTCACAGATCCTAACAACATAAAAATTTAAACAAAAAGCTAAAAACAAGAAAAGAATGTAGATTACTCTACTTTATTATGCGTCTGGTGCCCTAGAATGTCCCTTGCCACGCAGTCCAAATACTACAACTGCCATAGCAATTAAAACACCTACTGCTGCGCCGAATGCCGACATCGCTGCTTCTGCCATTTCTAAAATGCGAGGTGCCAAGAATATATACTATTGGTAATTTTTTTGATATTTTTACAAATAATCACAATTTTAGAATTTTATGATATGAATCAATCATATTTAGAGAAATCGAAACTTAGTATGTTTTCTTGCCCAGCAGTGAGTGAGCTCAGATTGAAAAAAGCGTCACCAGTAATTCTCCAATTCAATTCCACACCTGAATTCTTCCAATTAGTCAGTGACTCCCAAAGTATTGGAGTGTTACCTGAATTTTCAATGGTGAACTTTTCGCCAACTATAAGTGGTCTTTCATTTAAGACGATAAAGTAATTCGGGGAATCAAGAAATCCTTCTGGGGTGGAGCCAATCCCACCTGCGGCAATTCGGAAATCATCATGGTAAACTGAATATTTCACATGCTGAAGCATTACAGATTTGAAATTTGGATTCGTAACCTTGAATTCTAACTCTAATGTTGCCTGTCTTTCATCAATCTCTAATATCAGGAAATTAAATAATTCAATATTAACTGGTAAGACTGTTTGTTCTTGAGTTGCTGGTGACAAAAAACCTTGTTCGCCCACATCACTAATTATTGAAGTACCAGGAAGTGCAAATATCATTAAAATTGTTATCATACCTCCAACTGCTACACCAACAAAGATTTTTGGATTCATTGGTTTAGATTCCAGATTACATTTCTTAAATGTTGAGATAAAATGCATATAGTGCTTATTGTTTCATAAAATCATGCAATACTTTCAAGCGGTTCAAATTGGAAAGCAGAGAGCGAACAAGGCACAGATGGCTTTATTTGAAATATCTGGTTTTGCCATGCTAACTCTAACTACCAAGAAAATTGATGGGAAATTTTTTCCCGTCGGAGAGGAATCATTTGTTACGGTAATAAAAACAAACGATGGCTATGTTATAATTTTAGTAGATAAGGATGGATTTACTAAGGCACAAACAAAGGCACTAGAGAAGCAGGAAGCAAGAGAAATCTACAATAAAGTTTTGGGTTCTGGTATCGCTGTATTTTCAGGTAAAGAGATAAAAATTTGGAATGATGCGTATCCAACAGTACAAGATGAGTTAAAGTGATTTAGTTTTGTAGAATTATTTCCGTACCAGTAGGCAAACCATTTATAGCCTTTTCAATAGTTTTAATCTCCGATTTAATAATTTTTGTTTTAATTTTTGATCTTTCTATTACCTTGAGTGCTACAATATCCATAAGATCATAACCACCGGCCATAGAATCTTCGTGTACTAATAAACTACGTAGATCTTTTAGTTCAATCCGCTTGAATTTTTTAGCTTTTTTATTTTTGTTAGGATCCGAGTCATATATTCCATCAACATCTGTCGCATTTAGAAATTCTGCTGCGTTTATTTTTTCTGCAATAAGTGCTGCAGTACCATTTGTACTTTGACCTGGGTGTAAGCCGCCAGTAACAACAATAAGACCACTTTCAACTGCTTGTTTTACTTCAGTCAAATTTGTTGGTGGGTGTGGGTAAGCCTTACCTTTTAGTGCATATATCAATAGTTTGGCATTCAATCTTGATATCTCAATTCCAAGTTCATCAAGCGTAGACTCATCCGCTCCTGATGATCTAGCATGATTAATAAAATAGCGAGCTATTTTACCCCCGCCAGCAACTAATACAGGCTGACAAATTTTGCTTTGTTTTACAAAGAATGTGGCATAGTCTTTTAGCTCCTTTGTGTGCTCCATACCAAATACTTGACCAGAAAGTTTTATCACAATTCTTTTTTTCATAATTTCAAATCACCTAGAATTGATTTGGCGCTAATTTCAACTTTTTTCCGATTGCTTTGTTGAGTATACACCCTCAGAATATTCATTTTACCGGACATTGTAGAAACCAACGGTATCTTTGAAATTAAAAATTCCTCCGCCTTGACCTTTGGCTCCTTTGTTATCAAAATTACTGATTTTGATTCTTCATTTGTTGGTGTCATTGGAATTGAATGGGTTATAGATGTATCAAGATGAATTTCGCCTGCATTAACATTTGATTTTTTTGCAATACTTTCCTTTAGATCTTCGACCAATTTAATACCAAGATTACGAGTTGAACTCGTGGTCCTTTCAAATACACACTTAAACAAATTCCTATTCAAATAATCCGTTGCGATTTTTTTTGAAGTTCTGAGCTGAGAATTATGTTCGGGTAGATCAAGCAGTTTAGTTATAACTGATTCGTCAGAAAGTTTTAGAAAATCATCTAGGTCTAACGAAGAAAGTCCTAATTCATCTTCCGCCAAACTCATCGCCTCGAGTAACATTACCTCACCGGCTCTTACAGTTTTATGGAAATATACTGCCTTGAACATTTGGTATCTGGAAATCATCATGGTTTCAAAATTTACCAAAGCTGATCTGTCCAGTGCAAGTTTGTTTTTGTAGACATCTAAAGAGTACGTCAGTCTTTTATGGTCAATCTTTGCATGCTCTGCACCAGTAAAATATCCATCTCGAAGCAAGTAATCCATTACATCCGCGCTTAATGCACCAGAAATTACTTCATTAACAAACTGACGCTTAGAATATCCAAAGGCAATGTCTGCAATGGATTTTTTACTGAATCCATTTTTTGAAATTAGGTCACCAATCTCCGTCTTTAGTATAATATCCCTTCCAATATCTTCATGTGAAATTTTTTGATTTTTTTGTAATATCTCTTCAAAAAGATGGGAAAATGGACCATGACCTATATCATGTAACAAACCTGCAAATCGTAAATTTTGAATTTGATCCAATGGGATTATTGATTTCTCAAGTAATGATTGACATGCCATTGAAGCAATATGCATAACTCCAAGCGAGTGTTCAAATCTAGTATGCTGAGCGCCTGGATAGATTAAGTGAGCTCCTGAAAGCTGCTTTATTCTTCTTAATCTTTGAAAAATTGGTGTATCAATAATTTCCAGCTCACTCTGATTTACTCTTACAAAATCATGAATTGGATCAATTATGTCTAAATATGTTTTTTTCATATTCCTATTTTTTTGAAAATAATTTTGAGAATTTGCTTGTGAGTTTCTTGCTTGGTGCCAGAAGCATCAATCAATTTCCATCTATGCTTTTTTGCTAGTCTACGATAAATTTGTGATATTTTTTTTGAAAAATTTTTATTTTTTTCAAACTTGTCTCTTTTAGATTTTTTGCGCGAAAATGATTCGCTTTGTGAAACATCTAAAACAATAACAAGATCAGCTTTTGGGAGACCGGCATCTAGACTTTGTAACCACTTTTCCTTCAATCCGTTTGCAATACCATAGACAAGATTAGAATGATAATATCTATTCATTATTAAAATAGAATTTTTTGCAGCTGATTTTTTTATCTCCTCCAGTTTTTCCCATCTGTTTGCCGCATAAAGATAATGAATAATCTCAGGAGGAAATTTTCTTTTGCCGTGAAGATAATTATTGATCTCTTTGCCAATGATAGTTGAATAATCAGGAAAATCAAACACGGTAGTTTTGACTTTTTGTGCTTTTAGTGCCCTAGCTAACATCAAAGTTTGTGTTTTTTTTCCGGCCTGATCACTACCCTCAATTGCAATAATCATGTTGTAAAATTAGTGTCTCATGATTAAAAATCTATCAAAATTTATAACATAAAAAAACTAATTTAAAAAATGGGTCTAATAAAACACATGGCGAAAGAGTTCTTTAAGGAAATAGATGACAAATCAAGGGAGTTTTTTGAGTTTGTGTTGCCGCCTATTGATTTGCATGAGAAAAATGGCAACCTAATTGTTACGGTAGACATACCTGGCTTTGACAAGAATGACATTAAGATATCAATGAATGGAAATGTGTTATCTATTAATGCAGAAAAAAAAGATAACAAAGATGGTAGAGCGATAATGAAACAACGACCGCATGTAATTGATAAGAAAATGCGGCTTCCAATAGCTGTTAAAGAAGGAGAAGAGAAGGTAAATTCTGCAAAATACTCTGATGGTGTGCTAACAATTGAAATTCCAATTACAAAGAAAGGAAAAGAAATCTCACTAGATTAACGATTTCTAGACGCTGCAAATATTCCCATAATTGCTGCAGATGTAATCATTCCAATTATTCCAATGGTTTCATTTGACTGGAATAGGAACGCAGATCCAAAAAACACAGCACCAGACAAGATGCTTCCTGACAGTAATGTGTTAGAACCTCGTTTGTTTTTTCGCTGTAGAACACGATTCTCATCCATGAATTTTTTTATCTCAGGTGCAATTGTAAGAGTATCGTCAAGCGTCTTTGCAAACGTTTTGAATGACCGTTTGATCTCTTCTATGTATGCATCCTTGATCAATCTTTCCTCTTCTAGAATTTGTCTTAGAACCTTGATGAACTTGAAATCAACCTTATGTGTATGGTAGATTCCCTCTATGATGGTTGACATTCTAAGGTATAATGCAAGATGTTTTGGAAGCTTGAATGGGAACTTTGACATTGTTCTGTTTGCAAGTGACATTAAAGCCTCTACTTCCATCTCATCCGGCTTTTTTCCATACATCGATTTTATGGACATATTGATTCCCTGCTCTATTACTTCTCGGTTAAAGTCAGGTGCTAACATTCCAAGATCATCCATTGCATTTACAGTTCTTGGGGGATTTTTTTCAACAAGAGCCAGATAGAGGCGCACGAGGCGTAATCGAGTTTCGTTGTTTAACCTTCCAATCATTCCAAAATCGTACAGGATCAATGTTCCATTATCCTTCACTGAGATATTTCCCGGGTGTGGGTCCGCATGGAAAATGGAATGTCGCAAAAGCATAGTAAAGAAGACCTTATGGACGTCTATGACTAGTTTTTGTCTGTCAATTCCCTTTTTGTTAAGCTCCTCAATGTTGGTAACCTTGATTCCCGGAATGTACTCCATTGTAAGGACATTTTTTGTTGAATAGTCGTCATACACCTCCGGAATTACTACATTATCGTATGGCTCCATGTTCTCTTTTATTTTTTTCAGATTTTCAGATTCTTTGGAATAGTCCATCTCCTCATGAATTGACTCGGCAAACTGTTTCATTATAGGAATGATTGAGAATCTCAAATTTTGGTCAACAAACTTCATTGCAAACGGAATTATCTTCATCAAAACTTTGAGATCTTTTTCTACTTGCTTTTCAATTCCTGGTCGCTTTACCTTAACAATCACCTGTTGTCCATTCTTTGTTGCCAGATGTACTTGACCAAGTGATGCGCCGGATAGTGAGTTTTGATCCAACTTATCAAACTTTTCTTCAATCTTGCCAATATCTTCCTCAATTATCGGTCTTACTTTCTCAAATGAAACAGCTGGTACGCTGTCTTGTAATTTCGATAATTCCTCTAGATATGGTTGTGGCAGGATATCTGCACGTGACGAAAGCCACTGTCCAAACTTGATAAAGACAGGACCCAATGAGATACACGTGTTTAGAATTCTTTGTGCGTTTCTTCGAAATCTTTTTTCATCTATGTTTTTTCCCTCTTGGGAGCTCCAAAGAATGCGGTCTTTTCTTAGAGCTAGTATTACTGGAATCAGTTTGATGAACACATGAATTGTTCTTGCAAGTACCAAAATCTCACTCCTTTAGTTTTTTTGAAACAATGTACGACACATAACCTGTTACCAAAGAAGCAATTAAACCAGAAAAGATTGATGATTGTTTTGTGCTTTTGTTTTGGTTGTAAAGATAAGATCCTACATTACTGCCACCAATAATTGCGCCAGCCAAGCCAATTAATACTTCTGGAGCATCCCATACCAAATGGCGTATTGGGTCACTTCTTGGGTCGTATTTGTCCATGTGGACAGTATACTTGTCATCATATTCGCGGATGTGAAGGTTTCCATAACGATATTGTTTCTTTGCGCCCTTTTTGTCGCCAAGTTTTGTTTCCTTGGCATCTTCTAACATAAACTGTCTTAGATGCTTTGGGATTTGAATCTCCTCCATTTTGATGATCGGGTATTACTGTAATTGCTTATATTTTTAGCTGGCTTCAGTCTCTGTCTCTGTCTTTGGTTTTTTACTAATGTATGGAATTTTCCCTTTTTTCATAAATGGAATCTTATCTTTACTATACAGTTTGTAACCTATTGTAACTACAATTGCTAGAAAAATTAGACTGCCAATCATCGAACCATAATCCGTATTGTCCGCAAATGGTGTGATAGTTATGGTAGTATCATATGTGATAAAATGCTCATCGCGCACCGAATCCTTGTATGAAACTAGAATCCTAATGTCATGTTCGCCAAAACTTTGTACCCCATCAAACTCTATAGGTATGTTAAATGGAACCGGTGAGTCAGGCTCTATTTCGTCAATATATTGGGATGATTCTCTAATGTTAGAATCTCCTTGTGCCTGCAATTTGACAAACCCAAATAATCCATCAGTATTTCCCTCGTTTAATATCTCGCCAACAACTGTTTTTTTCCCAGATAACTCAATAACTTTTACTCCGTAAATTGTTGGGTCAACCAAGCCATTAATGTAAAGATCTGCAACTCTCGTTACAGATTTTTGTTCTCCATGTCCATCAAAATAAGTAATGCTCAAAGGAGTTCGCAATGGTTCATTTTTCAAACTTTCTGGAACAAATACATTAAATGAAAACGTCTGTGCAGAATTCGGTTCAATATTTCCTATGTTCCAATGATTTTGATCAAAAATTACTTTCTCTATGTTTGTAGTAGATGCACTTGTTGAGGAGGTTGTTGTTGCCGTGTTTTGTAGAACTATGTCAACATTTGATAGAGTAGAAGAGCCAGAATTAGAAATTTCTAAAACAACATTATTGTTTGTAATTGATGTTATAATCGGTGTTACTGCTTTGAGATTTACGATGCTTTCGCCAGTAAGCTTGAAAGTAAAATTAAATGTGTCATTACGTTCTCCTGTTTCCCGTAATCTTGAATAATCAATTACTACGGTAGCAGGATATGTTCTGATCTTTGTATTTTCAGATATGTCAACGAAAAACGTTAATTCAAAATTACTACCTGTTGTAGCCCTTTTCTCACTATTTGCAAAAATTGGGAGAAATTTACCATTAGGAGAAGTAAAATCCATTGGTACAAACATCTGTGCCTTAATGCCTACTGCATCATTGCTTCCTATGTTAGCGAATACTACAGTCAACGGTACATTCTTGTCCCCAGGTCCAACTTCCATCTTTGTGGTTGAAGTTCCAAAATAAGCATCAAGGAACTTTATCCCTGTTATTTTATTATTAAAAACCCCCTGAGGTTGTGTTTCAATTTGACCAACTGCATCGGATACAAATGCACCAACTAACAAAATCATTAACAGAAAAGAAATTTTGTGATTCATACAGTAACCTCCATTGGATCCATTTGTTCACCTTCAAATGCTCGACCATCCTTGATGGTAACAATTCGATCAACATCTCCAAACTGGGCTCTCTCATGAGTTACAACAATGAAGGTTTGTCCCAAATCCTTTGCCATATTCTTCATTAATTGTACAATATTTCTTGCAGTAGCAGAATCCAAGTTTCCCGTGGGCTCGTCTGCTAAAACTACCGCTGGATTGTTTATCAGTCCTCGCGCAATGGCAGCCCTCTGAGCCTGCCCACCAGAAATTTTGTTTGCCCTTTTGAATAATTGGTCTTTCAAGCCAACTTTTTCAAGAATCTCCTTTGCCCTATTATTGGTTGTAGAATCAAACTGTATTTGGCTAGGAAGAAGTACATTTTCTAATACCGTAAGATCAGCCAGAAGATTGGCAAACTGAAAAACAAAGCCCAGTTTTTCATTTCTGAAAGCAGAGATCTCATTATCAGTCAAATTACTTGTGTCAAAGCCATCTACCAAAACTTTGCCCTCCGTTGGTCTATCCAGTAATCCAATCATGTTTAGTAAGGTAGATTTTCCAGAACCGGATCTTCCTACCACCAATACAAATTCACCTTTTTTTACAGAAAATGAAACATTATCAAGTGCCATAACCTTGGTTTCTGCTTCCCCATAGATCTTAGTCAAATTTTCTAATTGTAATACAATATCAGACAGTCCTCATCGCCTCCACTGGTTGTTTTTTCGTAGCACGATACGAGGGATATATTGACGCAATCATAGCCAGAATGAATGCAAGAAAAGCTGTCTCACCAATTTTTTGCCAGTTATAGTTAACCTCTAGTGCCAAACTGCCCTGAAACTCCATCTTTGTTATTTTTGCATAAGTAGTATAACCC
>LUMJ01000948.1_pt1 | contig 10406 bp, 13 predicted proteins | sample 729631 | NCBI WGS metagenome assembly LUMJ01 (sample SAMN03860266, study PRJNA289734) | marine metagenome | biome: seawater column; feature: ocean; material: water; isolation source: Red Sea water column Station 22 - depth 500m | place: Saudi Arabia: Red Sea | collected 2011-10-15 | depth 500 m | reverse complement strand
ATTCACGGTATACAACAGCCTTCATGAATATTGTCGCCTTTTTACCCTTAATTATATTTTCTTGAGATCAGACTCTATTGATCTTAAAATCACGCTTAGGCTGTTGAATAGATAGCAATATTTGCTTAAGCTGTTCATCAGATATTTGATCAGTCATTTTTCTTTGTGTAGCTAAGTTAAGAAGGTAAGTTTCTACTAGGTTAGCCATATCAGGTTTTACCATTCTTATATTATTGAGTCTGAGTCTAGCATCTGGTGACAGGATCTGTTTCAGTATAGTTTCTTTTTGTGCTTTTAGTTCAGAATTTTTTTCTTGAGAAATATTATTTACGTCATCCGAGTTAGGATAGCTCATAGTACCACTATCTGTATATACTCAAACGTGGTTCTTCTGCAATTTTTTCTTTTAGTATTTCAGTAGCCAATATATCCAGTTTTTTTATACCATGTTTTGTTAGTATACGACCTTTTTTCTCAACTTTTTCAATATAACCTAGTTTCTCTAGTGAATGAATTATGTTTCTTACAATTGCACCACTTGCATCTTTATGATGTGCAGCACCATATCCAACTGGCTTACTACCACCATACATGGTGCGTAACTTGCTTATGGAAATCGGACCGTGAAAGTAAACTTTCCTTAAGATTGAAGCACATCTTGTATGCCACCATTCTGAATTTTGTGGAGGTTTTTCCGCATGGGCTCCAGTCTTAACAAATGATGCCCAGTCTGGAATAGAAATATCTTCATTTTTTAAAATTTCAGTGAGTTTGGTAATGAAAATATCAGCTGGTACATCAAAGACTTTCGCCATTAGATGTTAAACCTGTAAATCGTCTTATAAATCATTGAGCTATTACTTTACGATATGTCTTCTCACAAAAATTACATGTTATTCGAATTGATTTTAGATTAGTTCGTCCAAGTCTTATTCTAGAATTAATACCCGGAACGATAAAACTTTTACATTGTTTACAAAAGTTAATTCTTAATTCATAAGGCAATTTGATTCTATGATGTGTACTAATTCTTCTTGCTAGATTAGCTTGCCTTTGAGCTAAAATTGGATTTGATCTAGTATTAGAAATTGCGCTGTTTATGAGGAGATATATTCTTTCAAGTGCAATTTTTTTTTTTGTCTGTTTCATGATTCTATGTTTTCATACTTCTAAATAATTTAAGATGCGGTCAGCGGGATTCGAACCCGCGTCACAGGGTTGGAAACCCCGAATACTAACCAGGCTATACTATGACCGCATGGTTGCAAATTTCTATCCTTACTTAAAAATGGTTTTTTCATATTCGTAAAGAATTCGTGCAGTAACAATGTGTGATTCCAAAGGTTTTGAATCAATACTTACTAGCTCATCAATCTTACTAACTATCGAGTCAGAAAAATGAGATTTTTGAAACCCACCTATTACAAGACATGAATCCTCAGTAAGAGAACTTACAATATCACAGCATGAGCTAGGTTTACCTATCCTAGAAAGACCTACAACATTCTTTGGATTGATATCTTGCACTAGTTTCGAAAAACTCATATCATTTATTTCAAGTAATTTTTTTCCTTCAGATTGTATTTTTTTTTCATAAAACAACTTTTCAATTAAACCTGTGAATCTGTGAAATGATTTTGGAGGATGTATCTCATCACCAATTTTGATTACTTTATCGTTCAAAGTGTGAATATAGATGGAAAGTTTTTTTTCAAAGTATAGTGGAATGCTACAAGCTTCTAATAGACTAAAATGTACAATATCCGGTCTACCTCTTTTGTTTTCATTTTCCATTCCTTTCATTGCAGCGTAATGCCATGAATTATCAAGCAGTATATTTGAGGAAGATTTTCCAAGTTTTTTGCTATGGGATATTACTGACGGGTGGTTTTGAATTTCCTTTGGTATCATCTCCAATGAAGATTCGGCTAGTATGAGTGATAGATTCTTGCTCATTAAATGGTAAGTTTCAAAAAGTAGGTAAAAAGTTCTGTCTTACCCTGATGTACATCCACTATACCCACAATCTATGCAGATATTACATCCTTCAGCAAAAATAAGATTATTCTTACATGCAGGACATAAAGTTTCTTCTTTTTCTTCCTCTATCACAGCTTGTGTTGGTCTTTGTACATCGTCTAGTTTAGCAGCTGATAATGCATTATCAATTTGAGATTTGATATATGGATTTTTGATATTATTTGAAATATAATTTGTAATATAATTACTTGGTACCACATTAAATATTTTTTCTGAATTTTCACTTGTCATATGTAACACCTGCTTGTGCCTTGAGCCATCTCTATAAACTGTTATTCCTTTTAATCCCAATTCATGTGCTAAAAGATATGAAGCCTTAACATCCTCGACGGATACATCATTTGGCATATTAATTGTCTTAGCAATTGCATTTGAGATCCAATCTTGCCAAACAGCTTGTGCTAGGAGATGATCAGACCAATGTATGTCCATCGCTGTTACAAAGATGTTTTGGATCCAATCAGGAATTTCTGAAATTCCCTTAATAGAACCATAATTATCTGCTACTTTTGCTAGTAGTTCATCACTATACAGATTATTTTCTTTTAACACTTCTTCAAAGATTTTATTTGTGTAAAAGAATCTACCTACTGTCACTCTTTTTTCAAAAACTAATGCAAAATTTGGTTCCATACCATTAGAACAATCAGCTAGCATAGACAAAGTACCAGTGGGAGCTACAGTTGTAGTTAAAACATTTCTAATTCCATACTTTTGGATCTTTGCAATAAGAGCATCCCAATCGTATGATTGTTCCCCTTTTGGTTTTTCATAATATCCTGCAACCGGAATCTTAGATTCTGGGTATTCTGTTTTTGAACATAGTGGGAACTTACCCCTGCTTTTTGCAAGTGCAACACTTTCTTCCATAGAATAGTATGTTAATGCCTCAGCTAACTTTGATTGAAAATCATATCCTTCTTTTGAGTTGTATGGAATACGTAGTTTGTATAATAGATCTGCTACCCCCATAACTCCTAATCCTATTCGGCGAGATTCTTTTGATGCCTTATCAATTTCTGGTATAGGATACAGATTGACATCAATTATGTTATCCAAGTATCTTGTAGTCTTTCTAATAGTTTCTTCATATCTCTGCCAGTCAAATTGGTACTGACCATCAGCAGTCCTCTTTACAAGATTTGCCAAGTTGATTGATCCTAGGTTACAAGATTCATATGGATACAAACTCTGCTCGCCACAAGGATTAGTTGTACGAAGTGGTTTACCACGTGCCTTCGCAAATACATTGTTTTTATTTATATTATCAAAGAAAATAAGCCCAGGTTCTGCACTCTTCCACGCTGACTGAGCTATCAAGTCAATTAAGTGATGCGCGTTTATTTCTCTTGCCGGTGAATTATCTCTTGGACATCGTAGTGTGTATTTTCCGTCTTCTGAGCCTACAAGTATATCCCAGAAATCCTTCCAAACACCTACGCTAACATTAAAGTTTTCTAAGACTCCAGGTTCGGTTTTGTTTGTAACAAATTTTTCAATATCTGGATGCCAAACCTCCATAATGCCCATATTTGCACCCCTTCTCTTTCCACCTTGTTTTACTACTTCAGTTACACTATTGATAATATTCATAAAAGATACTGGCCCGGATGCTACACCAGAAGTAGATGCTACAATCTCCCCCTCTTCACGCAAATCAGAATAATTAATTCCTACACCTCCGCCAGATTTGAATATCAACGCAGCATCAGAAGTTGATTTCATTATTCCCGCCATATCATCAGGCATTGCCAAAACAAAACATGCAGAAAGCTGACCTAAACGTCCTCCTGCATTCATCATCGTTGGAGAATTTGGTAAAAAGTCCTGAGATGTCATTAATTCATAGTATTCCAATACCTTCTCAGCATATCTATCCAGGCTTTTGGAAGCAATCATCGTTAATAGTTCCTTAAATGATATCTTCATCTTTCCTTGGTTTGCCAGATCAACGTAGGAGTTTATCAGACATCTAAAATGCCACTTATTAAGATAGTAATTACCTATCTTGAATTTGTAGTTAAAATCATCCAGTTTTTCTAGATATCCCACTGCTTCCTCGGCATTTTGTGAAATATTACCATCAGTGACAAAAAGTTCACTATCTCTTAGCATGTCAGAAATTGCAACTAAAACAGCAACTCTTTCAAATAATTCTGATGGGCTTTCATTTATTTCATTTTTGTTATCACGCATGAGATAACGTGATGCCAAAACCCTCAAACAGTTAATATCAAATGATTTTGCTACCGAATCGAGTGTTTTAGTATTTAAAACCTTCATCTTTTCTTCTCTAATTTTTCTGCGTTCGTGACGATATAGTATATAGCCTTTGGCAATATCACTATGACCTTGATCGATTAGTGTAGATTCAACCAAATCCTGGATAGATTCTACACTAGGTGGATTGGTTGCTGAAAACCCATGTTCAACCAGTTTCGTTAAAACACCATCAGAAAGTTCAGTTGCAAGTTCTTTATCCGGCTTATTAGATGCCGAAAATGCCTTGTAAATAGCAGTTAATATTTTATCTCTATTAAAATTGGAAACCGATCCATCTCTCTTACGAACTTGAGCGATAGAATTCTCTATTTGCGATTTTACATCTTCCACAAGTACTCCCCATTCAACTAATAATCGATATAGAATATAACTTCTCTGGCAAAAAAGATTTAGAGCTCAGATCTATTCTAGCTTAATTTTTCTGATAAGAACCAGGTCTCATAATAATAGGTTACAATAAACCTCAGAAATATTGGATAAAAATTTGATATATTTTTAGATAATGTATGAAGATTTGCAGATAGGACATTTCTCCGCTAGTTTTTCGCCTTTAAATCCACAATTTGCACAGATCGGTATTTTGATAACTGGTTTGAATGAGTCAATAACACTGCAAGATTTCTCAATAATTTTTTTGATCTGAGTTGCTTTAGTACCCTCTGGTATACTTAATGGCACTAATAAACCTCCACTGAGAATTTTAGAAATTTTATTACATTCAATAATCTCAGCACTCTTTGGAGTAAGTTCCGTTATTGTGTTAGCATCAAGTGTAATTCCCTGTGAATAAGTTTTATCATCAATAATTTTAAGTATAGAATCTTTTCCATATTTTTCTTCATCAAGAGAAACAAATCTATCAGTACCATCACTATCACTAATACATATCATAATGTTTACTCCAAGCTCTTTACCCTTCTTTGACGCAACATCTACCGCTGTTTGAAGTACTTTGTGTAATATTTCCTTTCCATCTTTATCATCACTGAATCCTAGTATACCATATATTGCATTATGTAAACCAATTAGGTTAATCACTAAAGATACAGAGCTGCGTTGCATGTACTGCGTGTTATCTGCAAGAACTGGATTAACACCAAGCCTTACAAGATCAGAAATACTCTTTTGACGTAAGCTCATGGAAGTTAAAGCAGGTTTCATTAATAATGCAAGTCTTGCTCTAAAATAAGTTTCATCTTTATTAGATTCAAATGCTAAACGTGGTAGATTGACAGATAATGAACACAAATGAAGTGATGTAGAGCTTATATTTTTTGAATTATTAATTCCTTTTTGAGACACAGAATGCTTTGAAAACATTATCTTGCCGCCAAGAGTAATAATTTCAGATAGGATCTCCGATACATCTGATATTCTTCCCTTATCATAATTAATAACAAGTCCAATCATTGGAATCGGCGTAAGTTGTGTATATGTTCTGTATGCAGAAAGAATGGTGTTAACAATCTTTTGTTCTGTACCTAAAGGAATGGTAAACGAGACTATCGTTGGTACATTGTTATATTTCATAGTTGTAGATGACTTTACAAAGGCATCCACAATTTTTTTTTCTAGTTCAGACAAATTTTTTGAATGTTTTGATAACAGAGGAATTAAACCATCCATAACTACTTCCTGAGAAGCTTCTTTTGAGATCATGGAGATCATCATGGATAATGCAGAAGATAAGCTATCTAGTGTCTTTACCACTGGTATTCTACTAACATTAAGAGATTTTCCTCTAGGATTGATACCGTCTTCTATGAGTTCTTTTACATTTACAAAAATAATATCAGGTAAAAGTAACCATAATCCAGGATATGTGATGTGAAGATCACCTGATAGATGTGAATCTGCTACATCTTTTGGAAGCGTATTAGTAAGAAGATGTTCAGCAAACATAATTTGACCTGTTTTAGACAATAAACCCTCTATACCATTATCTAGTTTTTCGGCGTTTGAGATCATTTGCTTCACTTCGAATACAGGAAGCCCAACTCGTGCAAGTTTATTCCTATAATCTTCAAGACCGTTTTCTAATAATACAGAATTAACCAATTCACGAATCAATGAGCCAGTCAGATATGTAGTCTGATATTTGTAAATACGGTTTTCAACTTCCTCCGTTATTTTTTGTGCCAGCTCTAATGGTAAACCTCCCTCGCGAACTAGCGATTGAATTATTTTTTGAGAATTAAATTCTTCAATAGAATCATGTGAGCTTCTTACATACATCTTGCCACTTTCAATAATTGATCTTTCTTCAATCTGCCTTGCTAGGCTTAAGACAAGTTTACCCAGATTTGTAATAGTATATCTTCGTTCTGATTTGTTTAGCGCTACTAATGACTGTCTTAGCAATTTTCTTAAATGGTATGCAAATTTACCACTTTCTTTTTTTGACTTGAAACCGGCAAGGGACTTAAGTTCAGAATATGTGAGTGGTCCTTTTGAGTTCAATATTCTCAAAATATCAATTCTATTTGGACTTGCCATAACAGAAAAGATCATTCTTACACGTTTGGAGGAAGACTGTAGAACCTTACTTCCCGATACTTCGTCGTCTAATTCCAGCTGAGTTTTAAAAAAACCCAAAATAAGAATTATATAAAAAATAGTTATTTTTTTTCTGCATCTAAAGAAAAATCACTTGTTGACAGTCTTTGCCCACAAGAAGGGCATTTATTATCGTAATGTTTCAAAGTATCTTTAACTGACTTTAACATCTTCATTGTAGAGATTTTTTTTCCACATTTTCCACATTTTACATCAACTGACATTGTAGAATATTTGGTCCTAATCATATTAAATTTTTAAAAAAAAAAAATTACAGTTATACTAAAATTGATTTACAATTTTTCCAAAACTATTCCACGTTCATCAAATCCAGTTACTTTTGCCTTGGTACCAATTGGAAGATCTTCTGGCTTTGCTATATTTGGTAAAAATCCCGAGATCCTTAAATCAGAATTATTAAGATTAATTACCACCCAAGCATATGGTGCATATTTTTCAAAACCTGTTGGTGGAACTGTCATGATTGTATACGTCTCTATCGATCCTTGACCATCTAATACAGTATCATCAAATCCTTTCTTTCCACAGATTTTGCAAAAATAAACAGTAGCAAGATGTAAGTTTCCACAGTTAGTACATTTGTGTGCTAAGATCTTTCCCTCTTTGGCATGCGATATGAATTCTTGCTTTTCCATAAATTTACACACTTTGAAAAATATGAACAGCACAACTTGCACCAGTGGCACCAAAGTTATGAGTTAATCCAATTTTTGCATTTTTCACTGTTCGTTCTCCCGCTTTTCCAGTTAATTGATCGTAAACTTCTACAACCTGACCCACACCGGTTGCTCCGATTGGGTGTCCTTTTGATTTAAGACCACCTGATGGATTAATTGAGATTTTACCATTCAACTTAGTTTGATCTTCTCTAACTGCCTCTATCCCTTTACCTTTTTCGAAGAACCCAAGATCTTCAGTATCGACAACCTCAGCAATAGTAAAGCAATCATGAACTTCAGCAAAATCTATGTCTTTTGAAGTGATACCAGCCATCTTGTAAGCAGACTCTGCGGCTATCTTTGTACTGGGTATAGTAGTAAGATGATCCCTTCCTTGTAATGCAGCTGGGGATCCACCCCTACCCGAACCTATAACATCTATAAAGTTACCACCGTGTTCTTTTGCAAATCTTTGATTGCATAATATTACTGCACTAGCTCCATCAGAGAATGGACAACAATCATAAAGTTTTAGTGGACTTGCTACAACATCTGAATTCATTACATCATCAACCGTAATTTTTTTTCTTAAATGCGCTTTAGGATTTAACAAACCGTTATTATGATTCTTAACGGCTACTTGTGCAAAATCTTCCTCAGTTGCATTAAACTCATGTATATAGGCTCTAGCCATTGACGCAAATAAACCAGGAAAAGATACTCCAGCTTGACCCTCATACTGTACCTGTATGCGTTACTTTTTCAACTCCAGTTACGAGTACGGCATTATAAAATCCTGCCGCTACATTTGCAAGAGCTTCTCTAAACGATACAGAACCACTCCCACATGCGGATTCAATTGAAAGTGACGGTTTATCTGAGATACCAAGATTACTCATCACTACGGGTCCGATATGTACTTGCTTGTCTGCAACACCAAAAACATTTGAGATGTAACCAGCTTCAATCTCTTTTGATTCTATTCCTGCGCTTTCAATTGCATCAACTGATGCTTGAAGAGTAATGTCAGTAATGCTATCCTCTAATTTGCCATACTTTGTACTTCCAGCACCTAAAACACAGACCTTTTCCATAAAAAACCCTGACAAGTTCCTTATAAAAATTCTTCATAAATTTTGATTAATGAAAAGTTTTTAGAGACTAATAGTTTTGCAAAAAAAATCTAAAACCATCTGTATGAAAAATGGAAAAATATACCCTAAGAATCTAAGAGTGACAAAGAAGAGAGTAGAGAGTTTAAAAGACGATCTAAAACAGTATTTAGATTCAAATGGTTATCTATCATATTCTACAAAAAAGAAAAAATACATAATTCTTGGAACTAATTCTCCAAAAAATAGTCTTGCTCAATGCCCTCAATGTCATATTGGACAACTAGTGATAATACATTCACCAACAACAAAAAAGAAGTTTATTGGTTGTTCAAACTATACTAATGGATGTACTGCATCTGCACCTCTTCCACAAAAAGCTAAGCTGCGTAGAACAAAGAAATTCTGTGATATTTGTTATTGGCCGATAATTCAATACAGATATTCCAGAAAACAAAAATGGACAGAGCAATGTACTAACATACAATGCAAGACATGAAATGCTAAATCTTGAAGTTAGAATAGATTTTTGGCTTACGGTTTTTAAGAAGTGGTAATTTTTTACGTGTTTTATACAACTTCTGAAGAGAAATGTCAACAAATCCAATACCAACCTTCTTTTTCATGTCAAGTAAGATTTTGCCGAATGGATCCACAGCCAGACTTCTTCCACAGTAAATATTCCCTACATGATCAGGCGCAATTAGATAACATCCATTTTCAATTGCACGAATCGTATTGAATGTCAACCAATGTTCTTCTTTAGAGGGACCATTTACCCAAGCAGATGGAACAAATAATATTTCTGAGCCAGCCAATGCTAACTTCCTTGATATCTCTGGAAATCTCAAGTCATAGCAAATCAGCATTCCTAATGTACCAATTTTGGTCCTTAGAGGCTGTGCAATTCTTGAACCAGCCACCATCTTATCTGATTCTTTGAATCCTAATGCATCATACAGATGAATCTTTCTGTACGTCCTCGTTACTTTTCCCTTTTGATTAACTAGAAAGCATGTATCGTATACACGGTTTTTTTTTGTACTTTTCTCGTATAGTGTTCCAACAACCATGATAGAGTTACGCTTAGCCGCATTAGCAATTTGAGTCACAAAGTTTCCATTGATATTTTCGGCTGCATCTGCCAGCTGTTTAGGTGTCTGGGACGATTTAGTGTAAAACATCATAAATTCCGGAAATGCGCACACATCAGCTCCGTGTTTTGCAGCTCTGGAAATATAATCAAGAATTTTTTTTAGGTTTTTGTTTTTATCAGTGGATGCTTTTAGTTGAACTACCGCAATTCTTACCATGATATTTGTAAACAAGATGAAAATAAAAAGATAGACAAAAAATAAATGAAAAAAGGTTATAGCTGTTCTCCAGCTAAAAACCAGTTTCCTTTTGGGTTTTCATTAAAGACCACAATTACATCCTGTTCTTTGGCAACTTTTAAAATCTCAACCGCAGATTTCGTTATCGCCTTGGCAAAATCGTCCTTTTGCTGTTGATCTCTGCCTGGATACATTGATACTGTTATCAGTGGCATGAAGATTTTTTTTTAACGTACAATTTATGTTGATGCTATCTATAATCTCCTCTATAGCCATAACGCGTTCCGTACGTAAACTGAGATCCATGAGATTTTCTGTATATGTATCCAACAGCAAGTCCTAGTACGAAGCCACCAATGTGAGCAAGATAAGCAACTCCACCTCCTGCAACACCAAATCCC
>LUMJ01001661.1_pt1 | contig 10415 bp, 13 predicted proteins | sample 729631 | NCBI WGS metagenome assembly LUMJ01 (sample SAMN03860266, study PRJNA289734) | marine metagenome | biome: seawater column; feature: ocean; material: water; isolation source: Red Sea water column Station 22 - depth 500m | place: Saudi Arabia: Red Sea | collected 2011-10-15 | depth 500 m | reverse complement strand
CATATTAAGCATATATCCTGTCCAATCGATGGACTTTGCCTTAAAGCTATAACTGACACCAAATTCATCCCATTCTGTCATCACATCTCGATCGATGAATGGGAGATTAACATGAAACTTGGAGACATTTTCGATCTGTGAGACTTCTGTCTGGATCACTTGAGGAGTAGAAAATTCTCCATAGAATACATTCTCGATCACTTCTGCTTTCGAAATCTGACGATCCTCTAAAAATTCTCTATATTGAAAATATTGGATCTCTATTGATTGGTCATTTGAGGTTAATAATCCTGAAAGAAAAATGGCTACCATGAGGATCAACACCCATATCATAGATGTTTTTCCAGCTCGTTTCCATTGAAATTCATTTTTATTGTCACCCTTTGGCGGTTGAGGATCATTGGGTGATCTCTGTCCTTTATTTTCCTCCATTTTTGAAATAAGATCTAGTAAATACATTCTATTCCTCTTCTATGCGATAAATTGCCGGTAAATGGCGCATTTTCTGGTCATAATCCAGCCCATATCCTACGACGAAATCGGGTGCAATTTCAAACCCTACAATATCCACTGGAAAATCCATTTTTGCTACTTCCGGCTTTAATAATAATGTTACAATTGTTAACGAACTTGGGGATGCATCTCCCATCCTGTCTTTTATGAATTTGATGGTTAGTCCAGAATCTATGATATCTTCCACGATTACAACATGTCTTCCTGTGATATCAGCCGATATATCTTTCAGCAATCGGACGGTTCCGGTGGACTGGGCTCCTTTATAACTGGCTATTTTGATAAAATCCATTTCACAATCAATATCCAACGCTCGGATCAAATCAGCCATAAAGATAAAACTCCCATTCAATATACCGATCAAAATGGGGACTTCACCTTGAAATTTATTTGATAGCTCACTTGCGATCTCCTGGACCCTGTTTTGGATCTTTTCTTTAGAAATCACTTCAGTTAGGTTAAATCCGTTCTTAACCATGGTTACCCTACATTCCATCGAAATGAAAGTTCCAGAAAACGAGTTGTTTCAGGCGTCACCTTTACTTTGTCACTGATACGCTGACCGCAGAGCCAAAAAACTTCTTTACCATCTGCCAGTACGTATTGGTCCCGTTTTGTAAATCGGTCCATCTTAATATCTGTCAAATAATCGCTGACACTTTTCATACCTTTCATCCCTAACGGTCTGAATTGGTCTCCTTTGTTCCACGGTCGTAATGTGAGATCATTTGGAAGTGAATCTCCATCGATAGTTTCATTTTCCGACCGATCATTCAATAAGTGATCCGAAATATATTTCTGCTCGAAGGTAAAATCTTTATCCATGATCAATTGCTCTTCTTGAACCTTATAAGTATTCTGCGCTTTTTTACATTTTTCCTTAATAATGATGGTTGATCTATCCTTGAGTATTTCTTGATCCTCAATCACAAGGATCATCCCTGTATTGCCTTCATTGATCAGATACTTCAGGTTTTCCCATTGATGCTTACGCATTGAGATATTTTTTCCAATTAGATATTTAACCAAATAAAGTTTATATGCGTTCGGCTCATTTTCTAACAACTCCAGGTTTACAATTGTTCGATCCTTTTCCATTGATACATAATGATCTACCCATTTAGAAAAAGAATGATCCAATGCTTCATTCACTTCATGGATATGACGTGATGTTGATAAAAACGATGAATGAAGATGAGGATAGCTTTCCCTTAATTTGGGAATGACCTCATTTCCTGATCTTTCACGAATTCCTTTTAACCCATCCAATCCAGTTCCTTCAGACAAATGCATCAAAATAGTCTCAACTTGATCATCACCATGATGGGCTGTCATAATAAGATCTGCATCGATCTCTACAGACAATTTTTTAAAATGATCATATCGTTCCATTCTTCCCCACTCTTCCACAGAACGGCTTTTTGATCTTAAATGTGGATCTAAATTGATTGAATAAAACTGAATGTCATTTTTTTCACAATATTCTTTAACAATCATTTTATCTTCACTTGAATTTTCACGAAGGTGATGATCCACTTGAACAGATGTGATTGTAAACTTCAGATCATCCCGACATCGGTTCAAAAGGTGTAGAAGGGTCATTGAATCTATTCCTCCGGAAACGCCCAGAAGAATATGATCTCCATTTTGGATCAAATTTTTAGATCGAATATGTTCAACAAATTGGGTGAGCATGATCAAATAAACTCTTTCACTACGTTTACAACTTGTTTGGCTGACTGCATGATGTAATAGTGTATGCATGGTACATATGCTTCATATAGCTCTTTTGTTTGTTCAATAGCCCAATCTACTCCAACACTTCTTACTTCATCATCAGTCTTTGCATTTTCAATCCTCTCTGCAAGTTCTGGGGGAATGTCTACATAAAAAATATCTGGAATGAGTTTCAAATGCTTTCTTTGTGTCAGGATCTTTAACCCTGGAATAATAGGAATATCAATGCCAATATCTCTGGCTTTATCAACAAATTCAAAATACGCTTTATTATCGTAAAACATTTGAGTCACAATATAATCAGCACCATTATCCACTTTTCGCTTTAAGAATTCAAGGTCTGTATCCAGATCATTTGCTTCGAAGTGCTTTTCCGGATAACCACCCACACCAATGCAAAAGTCTGTTGCACTTGCATCTAACAGTTCATCTAAATAATTACCATTGTTCATAGACCTTATTTGTAAAACCAGATCAGAAGCATATTCGTTTGCTGTCTTTCCATTCATGGACATATTCCGTCGAAGATCGTCACCACGCACAGCCAACACATTATGGATCCCAAGATAATTCAGCTCAATCAATGCGTCTTCTGTTTCTTCCCGTGTGAACCCTTTACACAAAATATGTGGAACTGTTTCTACATTGAACCTGTTCTTTATGGCGGCACTCAATCCGATGGTCCCCGGTCGCTTCCGTCGAACCTGACGTTCAAATTTTCCATCTGGTGTATCCAAATATTCCACTTCAGCTGAACGGCTGGTCAGATCAATAAATGGTGGATCAAAAGGCATAAGTTCTTCCACCATTTTGAATATCTTATCTGCACTGCCTCCACGGAGTGGCGGCATGATCTCATAGCTGAATAGCGGTTTCTTGGCTTTATTCAAATAGTCTGTAACTTTCATAACTCAGAATTTAGCTGTTTTTCCAAAGGAATTAAAAATGGGTTTTCCTGTCTTTCTTTCTCTAAACTCGTTTCAGGGCCATGGCCGGAATGAACAATATGATTACTGGGGATCTCTTCGATCATTCTCATTAATGATTCCTCTAATACTCCCCAATTTCCGCCCGGTAGGTCAGTCCTCCCAACAGAACCCCTGAATAGTGTATCCCCTACAAATACATGATTCTCAATAATAAATGTGGTCCCTCCTGGAGTATGTCCGGGAGTGAACATTACTTTAAAAGTCAAACCCTCAAATTCTAGATCTGATTCATTACTTATCCAACGATCTACAGTTGGAGTTGACTTTACCGGCATCTGAAACATTTGACACGTGACCTCATAAGAATCCAAAACCATTTTTTCATTTTCATTGAGATAGAATGGAATGGAGTATTCATTTTTCAGTTCTTCTACTGCACCGATGTGATCTAAATGGGCATGAGTATTAATAATGGCAACAGGTGTGCAATCATTATCTTTGATCATGTTTGAGATCAATTGAGATTCGTCTCCAGGATCAACACACACTCCATTCCGGGAATGAGGATCAATGATCAAATAGGAATTTTCTTGAAACGGCCCTGTGACAACCGAATGGACTTCTATACTCAAATATCTGAATAAAAAAGGTCAGCCAAGCATTGGATCTTGTCATCAAAGGCATGTGGATACAAGAATCGTTCTGCAGCTGCAATACTACTTAAAATAGAATTTCCGTCTTGAGGTGTAAAGCAAAATCCAGTGACCTCATGCTCATTTCGAACATTGAGCGTTTGCTCTACCATTACGGTCTGGTTCAGGATCCGTCCATAATGGCCATGGTCCCTTCCAAATGAAAACACAGTACTGGTCATATCTTTTTGTGTCATTGCAACCAATGGATTGGCCACCAGCTGGTCTTTAACTTCATTCAAAGTAATGGGTTCTTTCACTTTTAAATTGAACCATAAAATATGCATATACTGACTATTTGTCTTCATTGCAGAAGAAAAAAGATTGAGGTCTAAATTCAGAGTATTGAATAAACCGGCTGCATCCTCTGCATGGTGTGAACCATATTTCTCATGATGATGAACGCCTACCTGTGGAGACGGAATAAATCCTCCCGGCTGGCTGATATCATTTGCTCTTCGTATACAAACAAATTTACCCTCTACTAAATTATCAGGGGGCGCGTCGTTTAGTGCGGTCGTATTTGTCACACATGATAGATTATGCGTGTTACATGAAACAATCTGAATGAATTGGTCTGTTTCATCAATCACATCATCATTGATCCCACGAGCATATTTTTTACCGAATCCATTTTCACTCCCTTGAGCTAAAAACCCTTTAACTTCATTGGCAAATTTTGAATAATACTTTTCCTTGTTCTTATGCCCGATTCCTTTTGGAGTACAATCGATCACCACCGAAGACCTTTTAATAGCATCTTCAGTTTCAAAATCCGGATCCATTCCCAGATCCTTGAAATCTTGAACTCTGTCTGTATTCACAGCGAGACGAGCACCACGTCTCTGGAGATCAAATACTTTTGACCTGTCTCCTTTTAGAGGAGTATTCTTATGGAAGGTAACTTCATCAATGCCCAACTCGCGTTTATGATCGGTCAATAGACCAATGAGAGGCTCTCCAATCGTACCTGTCCCAACAACGTGAACAATCTTACGTTTCATACTGATTAATCCTTAATTCGATGATTTAATTCTTTATCTGTTTTGATCTGATATACAAACCACATGAACAATGAGGCAAAAACAATGCCGTATGCAGTCAAACAATAGCCAATGAAATTATACATTATTTGTCTTTTTTAAGAGATGAAAATTCAAAATATTTGATCTATAACTCAACATGAGAATGCAAAGCATTGTGAATGTAAATAACGAGAAAAAGAAAGGATACAGTATTTCAGTAGATTGTTGCGCCATCTCTACTTGTGGATGGAGCTGAAATTGTGGTGCCCAAAATTTGACGGAGAAAAAGATCAATGGAACATCCAAAAATGCTAGAATACCAATGACTGCATTATATCTCGCTACACGCTCTTTATGACCACCAAATTTTCGGATCATAAAATATCCAACATAGATCAGAAACAAGATCAAAGTAGTGGTCAACCTTGGTTCCCATACCCATGGTTTCCCCCAAATAGGCGTTGCCCAGATGGGACCTGTAATAAGAACAAGTGTAATAAAAAATGTTCCTACTTCTGCAGCTGCAAGGCCCAAATGGTCCCATTTGGTTTCATTGGTCCGGAGAAATTGGATCCCTGCTATCATCACAATGAAATAAGATAAAAAACCATTCCATGCTATGGGCACATGTATATAAAAGATCTTTTGTGCCCAATGTTGTTCCGGTATCATTGGTGTGTTGATAAAAATATTCACCAAGTTTGCTGCCATCATGATCGATGCCAGTATCAAGAGATTACGAGTGAATTTATTGGATGTTAACAGTAACATTATTCTTCAGTGATATATTCAAAAAAGATGTACCCGGCAATGGTAAAAACTACAACATAAGTGATCATAATCAGAACCCAAAGGCTCCATTGGTCAAAAGGAAGCACATGATACCATCCTATGGTTGATTTCACGCTGGCGATCAACAATGGTGATAAGAGAGGAAATAATAACACAGGAAGCAAAATTGCGCTCATTTTAGCTCGCATACTCAAGCCAGCGATAGTAACACCGACTGCATTGATCCCCAAATTTCCCAAAATCATTAGTCCGATCCCTATCCAGGTATTTATCGGCTTACTCAACCCCAAGAACAAAAATAAAGGTACAATAACAATGACCTGCACAATTAATAAAAATATTGAGCTGCTGACCCACTTGGAAAAAAAGATCGTACTTCGACTGATCGGTGCAGACAAGACGCTGGAAAATGCGTCCATGTCTTTTTCCTGTCCCAACAGTCTATGAAGTCCCAATGAAGAGCTTAACAATATTAATGACCAGAATAACCCAGGGGCTAATTCGTGATTGGTTTTGGGTGTACCACTAACTGCAAAGGAAAAAATGAGTAAAACAGTCAGACCAAATGCAAGCATGGAAAGCAATACTTCCTTACTCCGGAATTCATAGAATAGATCTTTCTTTAATAGGATTGAGAACATTTTAATTTAGAAGATCTGCAATTTGATCTCTAATCCCATCTTCTTGCACGGATTTATCCAGAGCAATTTTTTGATCTTTTATTACCATTATCCGAGTAGAATACTCAATAGTACGTTTCAGATCATGATCAACAAAAATGATCGTCTTTCCGCTATTATGCCAGGAACTAAATTTGGCTTTAACACGATCAATTCCTTCCATATCCAATCCACTAAAAGGCTCGTCGATCAAAAGCAATGTCTTGAGAATAATATTTAATCTGTTTTATAGAATCACCATCTAGATCATATGATGCCATAGCTTTTTGTATAGAATCATCATCTTGATTACCATTGTGGAGGGCACTGAAAAATTGAAGATTTTCTTTCCCGGTCAGGGACGGATAAAAGCCCGGATCATGTCCAACATAAACGATGCCTTTACGGTTTGAATGATCTGCATTTAAAATGTTATTTTTCTCAAATTCGATTTGACCATTTTCCGGAGTAGAGATCCTGGATAAAATTCGTAATAGTGTTGATTTACCTGAACCATTTTTACCCATCAACCCTACGATCTCACCTTTATTGATAGAAAATGATATTCGATCTATTACCGGTATATGATCAAAAGATTTGGATAGATCTGAAACTGTCAGCATAGATCAATGTGCCTTTAATTCTGTTATGATCTGTGACACTTCCTTTTTTAGGTCGGACCTCTGTTGTGTAAATTCCAATTCACTCAAATTTCCCATTTGATGGTCCATTTCCAAATCTTTTATCTGACGATATAAGATCTTTTTACGTTGCTCTAAAGAATTTTTTTCAGCATTCTTATCAATAAGATGGATCATCTGATCTATAAATAGTGGCTGAATGACAAATATTGTCACTGCACCAAACATGATCAAAATGATTAGTAGATCTATCATGACCTCTTCCTTACAGTCGGCCAAAGAGCGATCACAGTACCAAAAACAAAAATAAATCCACCGAACCAAACCCAATTCACAAGTGGGTTGATCATCATCTTTAAATAGGCAACATTATTTTCAATATCCACACTGTTAAAAATGGAATAAATATCTTCTTTCATGGATGAATGAATGTCAAGTTCACTATGGGGTTGGCGGCGGTCTGGGTTGGGACTATTGTGAAAATAGATCCGTTTTTCCGGATGGAGCATCATCAGATCCTCATCATCTTTCTTTACCTGAAGGTCAGCGATCCATGCATAATGATTGGGTCGTTCTTCTTCTCTCAAATCATTTAATACAAATTTATATCCCTTCAAATGCTCTGACTCACCAGTCTTCAAGCCGAATTCTTTTTCCTGATCAAAAGCATGACCTGTAAATCCAATGAACATGAATACGATCCCTACGTGGACGAAATAACCTCCATATCTACTTCTATTCTTCTGTAATAATTTTAGAAATGCTGATAAAAATGATTCAGAATGATTATTTATACGTGCTTTTATCCCTCTATAAAATTCTCGACTTATAGTAGCTAACACAAATGTAGAAAGGGTAAATGAGATCAGGACATTTCCTCGAAAACCAATAATAGAGAAACACATCAGAGCCAACAAAGAGATCAAGATGGGAATGGTAAAGTTTCTGATAAAACTCTCTTTTGATGTGCGTTTCCAGACTAGTAATGGACCAACTCCTGTCAATAATAATAGGATCAGGCCGATGGGTGTATTGATCTGGTTGAAAAATGGCGCTCCTACCGTGATCTTTGTTCCACGGACAGCTTCAGAGATCACTGGAAAAAGTGTTCCCCAGAATACGGCAAAAAACAGTGTAACAAAAACAACATTATTGAATAAAAAGCCGCTTTCCCGTGATGAAAATGATTCGATCTTCTTTTTTGAAACCAAGAATGGACGGCGGATGAACAAGAGCCAAAAGGAAATGATCAAAATAAAAAATACAAATCCGTGTGAACGTGAGAATGATCAATGTCATATTCCACATTTTCAGCATATTCTTCTTTTCCTGGATCATAAAAGAATGAAGTAAGGCCGTTCCTGTTAGCCATGGCATAAATGAAGCATTCTCAACTGGATCCCACGCCCAGTATCCACCCCATCCTAATTCCTGGTAGGCCCACCAACCGCCCAACATGATCCCAATGCTTAGCATAAGCCAAACAAATAAGGTCCAAAGACGCACTGTTCTCATCCAAAGAGCATTCATGTCCTTTTTTGCCATGGCAGCAATGGAAAATGCAAAAGGAACAGTAAAACCAACATATCCTAAATACAACATAGGTGGATGAATTGCCATGGTAGCATTCTGTAACAATGGATTCAATCCTAACCCATTTTGTACAACAAAGTCTGCATCGGTTGGAGCAAATGGATTTGCCACAAAATTTACCAATATAAGGAAAAATCCCTGAACGACCATGAGAACGATGATCACGTAAGGCATAAGTGGCAAATGTGATCGGTTATTCTGCAAGATCGTTACAACTGAAAATACTGAAAGCACAAAAAGCCAGAATAATAGTGAACCTGACTGACCGGCCCATAATGCTGTTAATTTATAAATGGTGGGTGTTTCTAGACTGGTATAATGGGCAACATAATCCACATCAAAATTGCTTGCTAGAAGGCACTGTGCTAAAACAAATGTTGAAAAAATGGAAAGTAATGAAACTGCCAATGCAGATCGCTGTGCAGAAAGGAATATGCGTCCATCTTCATTCAACAAATAATAAATATTCAAACAAATGGAAATGACGGTAAAACCCAGAGCGAGGTTCAGGGCCAATCCGCCGATAACAGGAGTCATATAGAAATTTCGTCTAAATTATAGCTATCAGCATCTCGAAGATCACCTTCGTACCGAGATGCACATTTTGTTTGTAAAATATCGGCTTGGAACTGTCCATCTGCAAATTCCCCTTCCACAACAACTTCAGCGCCGTCCTTAAAAAGATCTGGGCGAACACCTAAAAAATGAACAGGCAAGACCATCTCACCTTCTTTCAGGTCAAAAGTGCAGGATAAATAATTGGATCCATCTAGCTCTATTGAACCATTAGCTACTAAACCTCCTAATCGAACTCGACCGGAATTTTTTTCAGCTAACAATTGTTCCACAGATAAAAATTTCACCAAGCTCTTTTCATTGGATGGATTTGTAGACGCATAGTAGATCCACAAAACTGCAATAAATGCAAATCCGCTTATTGCCAATATGAACTTATGTTTATTCATTAGAAAACAGCTGCCTCCTGCCATTCGCCAAATTCTGCTTTCATGGATACAACGATCTCACCAATGGTTGCATAGGATTTGGCTGCTTCAATGATGGGAATCATAACATTCTCCCCATTGGTACATGCTTCTTGTACTTTGGATAATGCTTGCTGTACAGCATCTTCGTCTCGTTCAATACGTAGTGAACTCAATGCATCCACTTGTTTCTTTTCTGCGTCATCTCCTATCTCTAATATGGGGATCTCGATCTCTTCATCTTCTTTTACAAATTCATTCACTCCCACAACGATCCGCCGTTTTGCATCTACTTTTCTTTGGTATTCAGACGCTGCATGGGAGATCTCCCTTTGGAAAAACCCTTTTTCGATGGCAGGGATCACACCGCCCATATTTTCGATCTTATCAAAATAATCTTCTGCTTCTTTTTCCATACGATCTGTAAGATTTTCAACAAACCAAGAGCCACCTAATGGGTCAGCTACATTTGCAACACCTGTTTCAAAAGCAATGAGTTGTTGGGTCCGTAATGCGATCTCGGCTGCTTTTCTAGATGGAAGTGCCAAAGTTTCATCCATGGAATTTGTATGAAGTGATTGGGTGCCACCCAAAACAGCGGCCAATGCCTGGAAAGATGTCCGGGCAATATTGTTTTCCGGCTGTTGGGCGGTCAGAGAGCATCCAGCAGTCTGGGTGTGAAAACGGAGTTTCCAAGATCTCGGCTCTTTCGCCCCGAACCGCTCTTTCATGTGCCTTGCCCAGATGCGCCGCGCGGCCCTGAACTTGGCAATCTCCTCGAGAAAATTGAGGTGCGAGTTAAAAAAGAACGAGAGACGGGGAGCAAACTTGTCGATGTCGATTCCCCTCTC
>LUMJ01000963.1_pt1 | contig 10419 bp, 6 predicted proteins | sample 729631 | NCBI WGS metagenome assembly LUMJ01 (sample SAMN03860266, study PRJNA289734) | marine metagenome | biome: seawater column; feature: ocean; material: water; isolation source: Red Sea water column Station 22 - depth 500m | place: Saudi Arabia: Red Sea | collected 2011-10-15 | depth 500 m | reverse complement strand
GGGCAGGCATATCATCAGACCCTTCAAATGTGTGTTGATAATAAGGTGCATTCTCAGGCACCATTTGATTAAAGTGGGATTCAAAATCCGCACGAACCGTTGGGTCTGCATCCTCATTGATAGTGAGGGAAGCGGAGGTATGTTTAATAAATACCTGCATGATGCCCACTTCAATTTTCTGCATATCCGGACAACCCATTATCACTTCGTCTGTAATGAGGTGAAATCCACGTGATTTCGGATCAATTGCTATTTCTTTTTGTATCCACATATTTGAATGTAGAGACGTAGCATGTTACGTCTCTACGTTACAGTTTTTTCTCCATCCAGATTCTCATCTCCCGAATATCCTTATTCGGTTCAGGTTCAGTAATATCAAATCCACGATCAATGGCAAATGCAATCATGGCTTCGTGTTTATTTCTGGTCTTGAGTTTGATAGATGTAAATCCTTTTTCTTTCGCCCATTCTTCCTGAACATCTGCCAATGCAGATGCAACCCCACTTTGCCTATAATCGGGCAAAACACCTCCCATCCAGCTATAAAATGAACCATCTTTGAAGCGATCATATCCTACCTTAAATCCCACAGGTTCTTCACAATTTTCTGCTGTAAGTATCAACGCAGACTCATCCAGTCGACTCTCGTATTCATTCAGGGCATAAGGCGATTCAAATTCCGGAATCTGTTTAGAAACCTTCACTGCCCCTTCCAAGTCGCCCGAAACGATTTGGAGTTCCAAATCAGGTTTTCCGTTCTTTCTTCTTTGCAGCGGGGAAGAGAATATTATTCAAAATTAATCGATAGCCGGGAGAATTGCGATGGAGGGAAAGATCCGTTTGAGGATCCCCAACAAAGTGCTGATAATCCTCTGGGTCATGTCCGCCTAAAAATGTGAATGTCCCTTGACCGTGATTCCCATGAAGGTATTTCACTTGGGGAGTGGTGGGATCTTCACCCATAATTAAAACATGCTTTTTGATTTTATCCCGATGGTAGCCCGTAGTCTGTCCCATAAACCCTTTTACCACTGCCACATGATTTTGCGTGAGCATAGTGGGCACAGGATCATATTTTGCCGAAAATTCGAATAATGAAAAATAATCTGATTCTGCACCGCGGACAATGGGATTATCACTGGGTGGATAATCGATATTTGAATATTCATACACCATGGGATCGGTAATGATTTCAAAGGCGTTAAATGCCAATGTATGATCAAATTCAATTTTATCAACAAATTCTTTGTCTATGGATGTGCCGTCAAAAACGGAATGTGCAATATCCGTATTTTGCGTAGCCAGTGCAATATCAAATGAATCGGTGGCAGAACACATGGCAAATAGGAATCCACCATTGGCGACGTAATCCTTGATCATTTTGGCCAATGCCTTTTTCTGAGCATGGACAGAATTGAATCCGAGTCGATTGGCCATCTCTTCAAATTGGTTTTGCTGATCGATGTACCATGCAGCTGTATGATAATTTCGATAGAATTTGCCATATTGTCCGGTAAAGTCTTCATGGTGTAAATGAAGCCAATCATATTGGGATAGGGCACCATTAAATACCTCTTCATCCCAAAGGGTTTCGTAGGGGACCTCTGCATAGGTGAGGGCGAGGGTGACCGCGTCATCCCAGGGTTGTTTGTTTGGTGGAGTATAAATGGCAATTTTAGGCGCTTTCTCTAGCAAAACCACTTCCATATTATTCACCGCCACTTCATTGTAGATGGCCAATGTTTGCTCCGCACCAATAGTCTCAAATGTCACGCCGCGAACACGACATTCCTGTGCCACCTCTGGGTAGCTGTCCATCAAAAATGCGCCACCACGGTAATTCAAAATCCATTCCACATTAATGTCTTCTCCAAGGATCCAAAACGCAGTACCATAAGCCTTTAAATGATCTTTCTGTGCTTGATCCATAGGAATAAGAATCTTTTGAGATAATCCAATTTGGATGAAGGATAAAAGAATAATGAATCGTTTCAATTAACTCTCCTGAGGTTGGGATAGTTTGCGAATATGGAGTCGAACCGGCCCCACCAATAAAGATGATGGACATTCTGAAAGGAGCCGATGATAATAGGATAATGCGTTTTGGGTATTGCCTAAAAATTGTTCCTCAATTTCGCCGGCCAAGACAAGGCCTTGATCTTTAAGCGGCGAATTTTCGATGGATATGGCCACACGAAGGGCCTGATCCAATTGTCCGAACTCAATTAGGAGTAAAGCCAATCGAAGGGTAGCTAAAGGGGTAATCAATGCATCAGGATGGTCATTGCGAAGTGATTGAAACATGTCCAATCCTTCGGGAATTTTGAATTGACGAATCAATCCTTCTGCTTCAAAAAAAGTGGCAAATGCTTGTCTATCACTTCGCGTACCGTCTGCATAGTAATTAACCATAAGATCATGTATTTCCAGTAGATCGTTAAAAAAACGATGATCCGGATTAAGTGCAAGTGTCACGGAATCTAAAAATGCCATGGGCGTTTCTAAACTGCCACTATATAAATGGGCATTCAGATAACGAATGGTTCGATCATCTACACGATGGGATTTATCCTGGTGAAAATAGACAATGGCTTCATCAAATTGTCCTGATGATAAATAAAGGTCACCTAGCCTTAGACGAATAGATTCATTCAATTTATGATTGGGTCTCGCGTCTATAGCTGATGTGTAAGAAGAGCGAGCGCCTTCATGATCACGCATCATTCGTGCCTGAATTTCTCCCAAGCGGAAATGAACCGTCGCTGTTGTTTGGGAAGGAGGCAATAGAGATAATACAGATTGATAATGAGACAAAGTATTGGCCAACTCTTCATTCCCAATGCTGGGGGCTTTCACAAATTGGTTCTTAAAAAAATCATTTTCCGGGAACCATTTTACAAATTTCAACTCAGTTTGGTCGTGGATAATTTGATCTTCATAGGCCTGTCCCAAGCCCAAGAGTGCTTTCCCAACCGTATTGGGATCAGATTGGGTGGATTCCTGAAGTAAAAAATGAAATGATAGAATTGACAGATCGTGCTGGCCTTCTTTCCTCAAATTCTCTGCAAATGCCATCCAACGATCTGTATCATTTTGATTGGATAGTCCAATCTTTTGGTGTTGGGAGAATGCTTGTTCAAATTGCCCCGTCTTATAATAAAATCCTGCCAAAATCGACCGCACATCCGGGTTTACACTTGCTGATGCGTTTAGAGTAGAATCAATCAAGGCATGGGTAGTGGTATCATCACTCATGAGAAGAATGCGATCAGTGGTATATTGGAGATATTGTTTTTGATGACGGATAAGGGTCATATACTCCCGCAGGGATCGATTAAAAGTTTGGCGGGATTGATAATAGTTGGCTAAATCAATGGCAAAAAGATGGGGTTCATTGAATTTTTCCCTGCCTTCACGCACCAAAAATTCCATGGCCTGAACTTGGCCACTGGGATTATGTTTTAGCCAACTCTCCACCAGTTGGATGGCCGATTTGGGATTGCCGGTTTTTGTATAAATATTTTTTAATTGAAAGTAAGCCGGTTGGTGAGAAGGGTTCCCTTCCAAAATCTTATGATAGATTAGAATTGCATCGGCCATATTACCCGCACGCTCCATCATCATGGCTTGATTAAATGCATTCTTACCTTGAGGAATAACTTGGATCTGCCCCCATAGATTGCCCCAAATGCAAAGTATAAATAGGAATTTCATCGAAGAGTACCATCCCTTGATTGGATTTGAGTCGTATCCGGAAGTAGAACAGCTTCAGATTCACTCAATTTATTGAAATAGCGCCGGATCATATTTTGGTAATCCCGGGAATAGCCTGATTTAAGGGCCGTATTCATGGCATTCATGATTAAGGATTGCCGCTGCCCCAAATCTGCAGGCATGCCCGATGGACCTGTCCACGCCACTTGTTCAGCAGTCTCCGATCGCCGTTCCTCTTCAAATCCTTTCGTGGTCATGGACTTTTGGCTATCCAGCATTCGCGATAAAATGCGCTGTTGGCGGTTAGAAGTCTCTTTTGTGAATTGTCGCATTTGTAAATCCTTAATGACCTCGTCCATTTCTTTTGCAATGCCACCCATATCACCCAGGCCTTGGTTTCCCGCTTGCTGCATCTCATCTATCATTTGTTGGAGCGATTGCCGTACACCTTGTTGTTGAGCAAGCATTTGCCCCATGAGTGATTCCTGCATGGCTGCTGCCATTTGACCCAATGCCAGTTGCATGCCTTGGTTATTGATACCTTACTGACGATTGGCCATGGCTTCCATCTGTTTCAAAAATTCTTCATAACCGCTGGCGGACCCAGATTCCTGCATTTGTTTTACCGTTTGAATAATGGTCTTGGCCCCCTCATTTAGGGCCAGCATAGCCTGGTCTTGGTTGCCTAACGATCCACCGCCGTTTCGTTCAGCCATTTTTCCTTTTGCCGCCTCCATTTGAGCAAATGCAGTACCCATTTTTCTACCCATTTCAGGTGAGACAAGAAAGGTCTCTTTAGAGAGGTCCATGGTATTTTGCATGGTTTGAGTCAGCTGATCTTGAATCATTTGTTGCTGACCCGCTAGGTCGCCCAATCGTGGCGAATTTCGGGGCATTTCTGCAGTTTCTTTTCGCAGAGATTCTTGAGATTTGGATAAGGTAAGCATATCCCGAAGAATGGATCTGAATTTTTTGGCCATATCTTGGGTAGTCTCTTTTTGAAAATCGCTAAGAATATCATCCATAGCCTTTTCCATATTTTCCATTTCCTGAAGGCCTGCATAACTTTGATCCATGGCGCCATAGGGGTCTTGATCATCCAAATGTTCAATGGTCTTCTCTAAATGAGATTCGGAGGATTCTGCCATTTCAGAATCGGACAAAGTTTCCAAATCTCTGGATGTACTTCTGCTGAATGATTTTACATCCTTTGCCGCATCTTCCATGGCATCTCGAATATCTTCCAACTCTCGCTGGCTCATTTTTTCTTCTAAGCTCAATTGCTTAAAAATAGACGGATCAGTTTGGGGTGTGGTTTGTCGTATTTGCTGGTCGATATTGTCCTGATTCTCCACCAATTGCTCCAACCGTTTTCGTAATTCATCCACCTGCTGTTCTGCTTTCACCCGTTTAAATATATCGAGGAAACGATCCAGTTCCTGCTCCACTTGACTGAGATTGTTTGAAAGGTTTTCTAGGGCAGACAACATTTCTTTTGGATCCATTTTTTCTAATGCTTCATTCATCCAATCCATGTTTTGGAGCATCTCTGGCGGGAAAATTTCTTCAACCAATTTTTGGAGATCTTTAAATTTGGCCATGAGGTCTTCAGAAAAAAGGTTATGCTTTTCTCCCGAACGATTCAATGATTCCAATTGTTCAGCCAAATCTTCAAAATCCGACAATTGGGCTTTCACATCTTCCATGGTTTCTTTCAGTGCCTGTTGATCTTTCCAATCAGGTTTATCCGTTTTTAAAAGATCCAATTCTGCTTTTTTTAACTGGCGCTGCAATTTTTGGATATCCCCCAATTCCATCTCCATGGCGTCTACAATTTCATCTTCTTTTTCGTTAAAGGCTGTAAACAGATCATTTAAAGAAGGTAATCGCGCAATATAAGTGGATGAGATGGATTTCTTTGGACCGGTAATTTGGTCATTGTCATAGAGCTCAAAATGGAAATGAACTTCATCCTCGGGCATGAGTCCCAGCGGTTTTAGATCCCAAACAGTTTGAACATCCTGTTGGGCTTTTTTCATATCCTCAAGATTAATGCTAAACATAGAAATAAATGGTTCAGCCTGAATATAGGTTGGCCTTTGGATTTCATAGGCCAGCTGCAGATTGGAAAAACCAAAATCATCTTCAATAGTCATGAGTATGGGAATGGTCTGTTCACTGCCCAATTCAATGATGGGCGGTGGTTGAATAATCGTCATCTCAGGAGAAATGTCCCTAACCATCTGAATATGGAATGGAATCGGATTACGGTTTGTCACCCCTCTTTTATCTGTGAGATGGATTGAAAAAGATCGATCCTGGTCAACCTTAAATGAATATCGTGCACTTTTATTTTGAATCCGCATTTGCTTTTTTTCGTCATCCAAAAGCAATTCCGCTTTTGCCAAACTCTGGTTTGAACGTAGCTGCACATCAATGTTAGAACCATTTAACGCCAATATTTCTGCTTGATTGGCTTTTTGTGTTTGGGCTGCGAGACCTGTGTAGTCAGGCGGTGTAATGGTTACTAAAAAATTTTCGATAGAAGGTCGATCTGTAACTGAAATGGAATAATATTTGGAAGATACTTCATTCCATGGCTCCCAGAATTCCGTGGAAGTATAGTATGCCCGATATCGATAATTCTGAAATACGTCTTTGAATTCATAGGTATACTGAGGTTTGTCTTTTAAACGATAAATAGTTTCTGTAATGATTGAATCATTTCCGGCGGAGTAAGCAATGGGCCTGAATTCAATATATAGAGAATCGGGTGCTTCTCCTTGGGCTGTGAATACAACCGTTGCCTCATCGCCGCCCAATATATTGACATGCCGTGTATTGCCAACCAATTTAAATGGCTTGGGTGGTACAAATTCAGTTTTGGGATGGGTCCATCGATACATGGATGAAATAGAATGTCGCCAAGTAAAACCAATGGTAAAAATCGTTACAGATAAAGCAACCAATGTAATCTTTTTCCAAATTTGAATGCGGTTAGAAGGGAATAGAATAGAAAGATTAATATCCTCTAATTTGTCTGCAGTATTTTGAATAAATGCATCTCCCAGGGAAGCAGATGTCGTCGATGATTCTGACCGTTCAATCTGCAATGCATTAATAAGTGTATCCTCTTTTGGGAATGCATAGCGACCGGCTTTTTTCGCCAAATTGGACCATCGGTATGGTTCATACTTATTTTGACTGATTTGATAAATGATGGCCAAGATCCACAGTCCAAAAACAAGGAGCAAACTGCCCAAAATCAATAAACTTGTATAGCGAATGAAGGGAGAGAGATATAATACATTCTCAAGCATAAGGCCAATTAGAAATACAATAAGACTCACCGTATAGATGCGCCATCCTGTAATTTTAATATCGGACTTAATGGCGGCGGTTCGAATCTGAACTAAATATGCTGAAATTGATTTCATACTACTGCGTTAAGGCATACCAAACAATATTTACACCCATTTTAAGGGCTGCGTCGCGAATGGCTTCCGGGTCATTATGAACAGAGCCATCTTCCCAGCCATCTCCCAGATCTGATTCATAGGAATAAAAGGCAATCATACGATCTCCATCAAATAATCCGAACCCTTGTGGTGGTTTACCATCATGTTCATGGACTTTTGGCAATCCATCGGGGAAGGAATAAAATGTATGATAAATGTCATGATCAAAGGGAAGATCCACCCATTCTTTCTCCGGGAAGACCCGTTTCATCTCTCTTCGAAATGATGCGTCCATGCCATAATTATCATCGGCGTGAAGAAATCCCCCTTTGAGCAAGAATGAACGCAAAATGCCCACTTCATCCTCAGAAAATCGAATGTTTCCATGACCAGTGATATAGATAAAATTGTGACTATATAAATCAGGATCGGTCAGTTTAATCCGAGCTTCCTTCAAATCCACAGCTATAGACGTATTTTCCTCAATGTAGGTTAATAGATTGGGTAGACTGCTGGGGTCCCCATACCAATCACCGCCTCCACCGTAATGGATGCGTGCAATCGAAAAGGCCTGTGCCGGCAGTATGGATAGTCCCCAAAACAGGGTTACCAGTATTTTATTTTTAAAGATATGAATCATAATCTATTTATTAATGATGCGAAGGAGAAGAGTTCCCTCGTAAAATAACGAACCGGAAATTACCGCATTTCGTCTAAGGATGAATAGTATCTTTCATTACAGGACGCCTTGCGCGAAGTGGTCAATTTCACCTATTTTGAAAGGCGATGATTCGAAAATCCATCCCAATCATAATCATATTTTCAGCATGTCTTTGGGCCGGCGAGGTACCGGCGGTGCAGGATACATCCCAATCGCTGATCTTTAAAGTTTTTTCTTTGGATCCATCCGATGAAAAAAAATATGAAAAAGGATATATCTTCGACCGCATCTTTCGACGACGGGAATTTCATAATCCGGTAAACTTTATTCCCATGGAATTTCGGTATGGATTTGGATATAATGCCGGCGGTGGCTTTTTAGGACTGGGCAGTCTTAATAGCAGTTGGATGTCTTATGATTCAGATGCAACAGAATTTACCGGTGGAAATATGAGTGCCCGAATTGGCCATCAATTGGATTTGGATATTCTGAAAACAAACTTGGCATATTATTGGTTTGGGAATAGCTGGCTCGATATGCATACGGGTATCAATTTAAGGTATGCATCATTGCTTAGTCCACCCACAGTCCCAACAGAATGGAATACTGCAAACCCATCGTGGAAGTCCGGTGTCAAATTTACAGGTCAAATGCTAGAAGTGGGGTGGAGCCAATCTCTTATGCTCCAATGGTTCGAATCCTGGTTTACCACCTATCGCTATACCTATGGTGTGGCCTATTCAAAATTCTATAAAGGTGAAAGTACGCCCACCGGCTATGGCCCATCTCAATCATTTACATTTGGCGCCCGTTACATTATAGATACAGGATTGACCAATCGATTTGCCGTGGGCGTTGATTTCAAATATACACACACAGATATTAAACATATTACAGACAGTGACGATGTAACACCCATCAGTCGATTCAAAATACAAACGGCAGGGATTTATGCCACCGTTTCCGTTTTCTTTGGAGGGCGGAAAACCAAAGGAGATGATGGAAAATTAAAATATTATCATAAAGATTATATATCCGCTTCTCAGTTATTGGATGAATTTATTGAAGAATATCCGAACCACGCCAATATCCACCGGGCCAAAAAGTTATTGGTAGAGAGTGAACGAAAAATTCCGTACCAACTCATGCGGCAGGGGATGAGTTTCGATGAAAGAGGCATGATAGATCGTGCCGTGGAGAAGTATATTCGAGCACGAGCCATCTCCGATACACTCTTGGCAGGCGTCATCGATGAGCGTCTTCGTGAAATCGCATTTAGAGAAGTTGAAAAAGCAGAAGTGTGGCTGAACCAAGGCTATGGCGATAGGGCCATTGCACACGTGTCCATGGTGGCGGGGTGGTATCCCGGCATCAATGAACATGTAGATCGATTTAAGGTCACCCACCTCATGAATCAAGGAGAGGGATTATATCAACTGGGGCTTCATGATCGCGCCTTGGAAAAATTCAATAATGCATTGAAGATGGATTCGGGATTAACCTTTGAAGTGGCCACATTTAAACATCGTATTGCCGCCGATTTACTCTCCACTGCAGATTCTCTAAAGGATTTAAATTCCCTCAAGTTTGTGGTATATGCTTTAGAGAGAACCATTGAATTAACGGGGGGCCTCAGCAATACCAATGCCAGAATTTTGGATGAATTAAAAAGAAAGCTGGCCGCAAAAGAAGCTTATGATATTCGTGAAAAGATTGATGAAATATTAACGGAAGAACAAAAAGAAAAGGAAGAAATAAAATCCATCAAGGTGGGAATGACCATTTCAGAAGTGGAAGATATAATGGGTCGGCCATCCGAAATTGTTGCGAATGGAAAAGATGATAAAAATCAGTTATGGATTTACCGGTATAGCCCGCGGGATGAAGTCTATTTAACGTTTACGAATTATCGATTATTTCGGATAGAACAGAAATAAATCCGTCAGAGCAGGTGCGCATTCTTTCGAACGAATGCAATCTCAGTCAATATCACTTTTAATACACCGGTGGCTGGGACGGCGAAGAGCATACCCAATGGTCCTAAAATTGTACCACCGATTAATAATGCAATCATTACAATCATAGGATGAAGCCCTACGCTTTTACCCACCAATGCAGGTGTAATGAGGTTCCCTTCAATCTGCTGTACCACAAGAAACATCAGTATAATATCCAAAATGAAAAAGGGTGATGGAATGACCCCAAATAGCATATGAGCCATAGCAGATTCACTGCCGATATTATTCATAAATGCGATGAGGATGGCCGGTATCATACCCACAAATGGTCCAATGAGAGGAATGAGGTTTGCCAAGCCTGCAATAATTCCAATAAAAAAAGTTAGGGTAAGGTTTGCACCGAAAAGATTAAGCAATAATAGGCCAGCCACAGACATCCCAGCTACACTGGCGGCAGATAAAAACTGCCCGCGCAAATAGCTAGATACAGATTTTTCAATATTGTAAATCAACTTTAATCCCACTTCAAAATATTTATTGGGGATCACATTGACCAATGATTTCCGGAACCCATGGTATTCTGCCAGGAGGATGATGGTGAAAATAAAGACCATGGCAGCGATGAACA
>LUMJ01000497.1_pt1 | contig 10419 bp, 14 predicted proteins | sample 729631 | NCBI WGS metagenome assembly LUMJ01 (sample SAMN03860266, study PRJNA289734) | marine metagenome | biome: seawater column; feature: ocean; material: water; isolation source: Red Sea water column Station 22 - depth 500m | place: Saudi Arabia: Red Sea | collected 2011-10-15 | depth 500 m | reverse complement strand
AAATCAGGGTTATCTGCGTGTCTATAACCATCTTTATCTTCTTTACCTTTTACTGCAAAAACGGATTCAACTTTTTTCTTCTTACTTAATTCTTTAGCAACTTTTACAACTTCTTTAAAACTTTTATCCCAACCCATTTCTTTCATATGAACTGCTAATTGACCAAGTACATGACCATAACCTATTCCTGTACCTTTATGTTTACTCGCCCAATGTTTAATTCTTCCTGCTAATTCAGTATCATTCATATCTTCAAATATAGCTTCTTTCTTTAACCTACTTTTCTCTGCTCTACCTCTATTTTTAGACTCTTTTTCAAATCCCACAATTTTACCTCCCTTATGTGATGCATCTTTACCATCACCGTTTCCATAAGTACCTCTTTTTCTATTGTATTGGTTCAACTCTGCTCTATATTTTTTTGCTTTAGTAGATGACTGAAATTTTTTGTATTCTGCTTTATAATCACGTTCTTCTTTCTTTACTTTACTTGGTAATCCTTTATGTTTAGTAGAAGCATAATCCTTAGCACTCTTTTTCTTCATACTTTTGGCTGCTTTCTGTGCTGCTTTAGAAAATTTGGAAGCTGGTTGTTCACCTTTTTGAATTGCGTGAACAATTCCCATAAACTTCTGTTGTTTTTTAGAAGTAGCGGGCATTAAAATGCACTCATTATTATACTATAATCACTAAAGGCTTTTTTGGCTCGAGCAAATAATTTTTTATCCAACCTATCTCTTGCCTGAGTCAAACCACCCATATCTCTCAAGTATATATGAACCGCATCTATACCTTCATATGCTTGTACTAATTTTTTATCGCCGACTGCTCTAGCTAATACTAATCTAGCTTCTGTGTGATTATTTTTATCAGTAGCCATTTCTATTTGATGAATACGGGCTCCCCCAAGTTCTTTCTTTTCTGTTAATATTTGTTTCAATCTAATCATTTTATTTCTCTATTTAAAATTTTTATGATACACACCACCAAGTTTTTCTAAAGTTTTAACAAATTTCTCAAACTGTTTAAATACCTTTTGAGCTTCTTTATTATATGCCTCTACAGCTCTCCGTTCCTGATCAGGATAATCCATAGCAGCGTCTTCACTATGTCCAAAAGCATGTGGTTGATTATAATTTAATGCTCGTCCAAATAACTGTAAAGCTTTTGTTATACCATCTCGAGCTACTCTTGCATCACGTGGGTGTATTTTTAAATGTCTTTTATATTCCCCCATAGCAGCTTCGTCAAGTCTCCAATTTCTCCACTTTTTATTCATTTTCGTTACATAATGTTTGTTATCTCCACTAACAGGTGTTTCATTTGATCCATCTTCCCCACCAAGTCTCCAATTTCTCCACTTTTTATTCATTTCCATTACTTCACGTTTTTTCATTTTATTCACCACTATGAGCTATATCAGTTTCTAAAAAAGCCTTTAAAACTCCACGTTTATACAAAACAGCTAAAGCTTTAGCAGACTCACCCTTTCTAACGTATTTATTAACCTCACTCACATACCTTTTAATACCCTGTTGAACTTGTTTTCTTGTCATCACTCCGTATCCAGGTATCTGAACTTTCGCGTCCATTGGAGTATCCACTCCCTTCTTCGGGGCAGTAAGTTTAGCTTCCTTCATCGTTTTTAGTAAAGATTTTAAACTAATCAATTGTTATACTCCAGTTATAATATCATGTATAGTTGTTTCTACACCACAATACTTACCACAATCTTCTGGTAACCGTATACCATTAACTTTGTTTTCTACACCTTCTTTTATTGGATACAAAAAAGCACCCTGTGTAGACGGATTAGAAACAAAATCAAAAGCTATTAATTCGAAATCAGGTTGTACTTCCTGTGTTTCAGTGTCTTCCGACATATTTTCCACCGAACCAAGACCACGAGAACTAATTCCAAGTTTAATTCCACTCTTAAATAATTCTTTTAAAATATTTCCAGCGGGAGTTCCAAGAACCTCTACCGTACCAACAAGATTATCTCCTTCCCAATGCATTGATTTTATATTATGAGAAGCGTTCTGTAAATTTACCACAGAACTTTCTGGGTGGTCTAATTCTCCGAGAGCTCTATTTTCGGATATAAACGTATCACTATACTTACCAGCCTCTCTCATCAATACTTCTTTTGGATATACTCTACCGTTTTGATTTTTACTATTAGCTCTCTGAAGAATACCAGTAACAACCAGCCTGCCGTTATTTTCTTTTATGGATTCTACTATACGTTCTTGACTTATTTCAAAAAGTAAGGTATCCACTATTAATTGTTTTGACATTCTATATATCTCCCTACGTTGCTTTCTTTACAATCGAAATAAGTTCTCTCATAAATTTTGTTACGTTATCTCTATATGACATACGAAGTTTTTTAGACAACTCTTTATATCCAACTTCGCGATTCAGTTGATCATCAAGTTTATACATTGTATTTCTGAACTTCCCCTCGGTATCTTGTAAATTTCTTAATATAGTTTTTATTTTGCGAGCATCTAATTGTTCAGTAAGTTCTTCTCTAATAATTTCTTTAAGTTGTGATTTGGTTATTTTCATTAACTTCTCATCTTTATAATTTCTTCTCTCATTTCCTCCAACCTTCTAATCCACTTATCTATAAACTTAATTGTTTCAATTTTATTGGGTTCTTCACCCTTTACCGTCGTTTCTTCAACCAACCAACGACGTTTTAAATTAGATAAACTTAACAATTTATGTAAATAATTAAGTCCATCTATTTTCCAAGATGGCCTTTTCATAAAATAGATTAATAAAGTTGACCGATCCTATTAGCTAATTTTATTAATCTTTCACTTATACCTTTTAAGGCCTTATGGGTATTCTTCCAATAATCAATCGAATTTACACCCATTTCTCTTTTTAATCTTACGTTCATAGAAACTTGTTTCTCAAGTTGTACTAATTTATTTTTTACTTCTCTTACAGAAGCTCCAATTTTTTGTTTTGGATTTGTATCAGGGTCATTTTTCCAAGTATGATACACACCCTCTTTCACATTTTCTTTTACTTTCATTTTTTTAATACGAGCATGACGCCAAGCTTCCGAACCAATATGGTCTTCCACATATTTTTCAGCTGCTTTTTGACTATTAAACACCATACGTAATCCACCATAAACACTTTTAGGTAAAGTTAATATAAACTTATGAGTAGGTTTCTTTAATATTGCTCCACCACGTGGTAAACGTGTAGTTGTCCTAGCTTCTTGAACATAATTATACCCACTAGCCTGTGCTATACTATTCTCTTTCTCTTTATCTTTCTTTCTCTTAGATTTTGATTGAAATGCATACGGAGTTTTCGGGGGGCCTTCACCACCATCAATATTACCAGTAAAAGAAGCTTCTTCTAATGTATTTTTTATTAGTTCTCTAATATACTGTCTTAGTTGTTCAAGCTGAGTGGACATCTTCTAACTCCTTAATTAATTGATAATATCTCATCAGAGCAACTACGTGTTTATCTTTTACAAGTTTACCATTAGTACTCACTGTTGTTTGATTGATTGCTTCATTTAATTTAATCTTAGTTACTGGATCATCTACTTCAGGTAAATGTTTTTTAAGAATCTTTTTAACTTTAACAACCTCATTATCAATAAATTCACGGAGAGAATTAGTATTAGAAATATTATTAATATATTCTTTTAGTAAATTCCTCTGTGCGGAATTCAATGACTTATATTTATTATTAAATTTGTCAACCAATATTTGATAACTTAACAATTTTAAATCTTTATCTTGTTTTTCAAACCCTTCTATAATTTTTTTAGTTCTTTCCGTAGTTTCTTTAACAATATCTGCAGATACTTTGTTCTGTGTAATATGTTCTATGATACTAAATCTACATTTTGTAGATACAGACGGGTCAAAATCCTCATTTATAGTTTCTGCTTGAAATAATTTATAAATAGAAGCAATTACTTTATAGTTGGGTATTCTTGACCTAAAGAAATCTTCAATATTAAAAGATTCTTTTACTTCTTTAATTAAATTGTATTTTTCACGACGTAACACCGAGTTAGTCAATTTTTGTCTATTTTTAATTACATTATCCAAAAAATGACTAGCTTTTGTTTCACTATTAAATTTTTCATTTATTAAAGTCTGGTATAAATGAGATTCTTTACCAAGAGCTGTATTTTCGTTAAAATATTTCTTTAAAATTGCTATTGATTTTGAATTATTATTGTTCAATACATCTACAGCTATTTGCCTAGATAAAAGCTCAAAAAGAATACCTGTATTCCTAAATTTAGAATGCTTTATTGTTGTCATCATGAAAATACTCTCCAACTTTTACTTACAATTACTCAAATATAAATATTAAAACTTCCTAAAATTGTATCATTTAGACACTTTAATTGAAGCAGAAACTTCACTGATGTACTCATCTTCCAACCTCGATGACTCATTAAGTATCTTCCTGTCTATTTTACTACGTTTTAATTTATCCAAATGAGCTAATGCAAGTGGTGTACCGCCCTTAAACGTATGACCGTGTTTAGGATTAGAAGAAAAACCTTTCTTCTTATCATGTGCTCCTAACGGATCTCTACCTCTTACATGGGAATCTTTTTTATAATGTGATGGTTCTTTGGGTCTACCAGCACCTTCCCAACCACCTTCAGGTGAACCACCCTCATCATTTAACTCATGTCCTGTTCTACCCATTGCCATATCAGAGGGTGTTCCTGCTGCCTGACCACTTTCTTTAGGGTCATTGCCTTCTGTTTCTATTTGTTCACGTCTAAACTTAGTCTTTTTATCAAAAACAATCTGTTCGTCCAAATCTTTAATTTCATTTTCAGTAAAGTTAAAAATATTCTTATAAATCCACTCCGATGACATTATATTATCATTCAACATAGTACTTGCTAAATTTGTTTTTTCATTCCATAACGATATTTTCTCTTGTTCATAAATTGTAGATGGATTTGTTATTGATAATTCAAAATTAACTAACTCTGCATCTGTAAATCCTTGAGCGTATAAATGAATAATAGCTATCTTAGTCAATTCTGAAATAGTTATTCTTTGTATCCGTTCAATTGTACGAGCAAATCTAACATCTTCGGCTGCTAATGTAGCCTTTGAACCTACTTCCTCTTCAAAACCAAGAAATGCTTTTGGTACACGAAGTGAAGCTAAGAGTTTATTTCTCAAATATTCTATATCATCTATAGCTTCATAAGTTAAACCAGGTAATGCATCAATACTTGTACCACTATCCCCACCACGAACTGGTAAGAAGAAGTCCTCTGTAATATTCTGCATATTATATTTTAGATTATAATCACCTGTATTTTCATCTACATAAGGTGCTTTCTTCATTTTACTTATAACCTTTTCCATATAATTATCAACTTCGGCTGGTGGTATATTTCCTATATCTAATCTAAATATCCTTTTCTCGGGGGCTCTCATAATACGATGAATTAACATAGCATCTTCCATAAGAGATAATTGTTTCCAAACCTTACGAGTTCCTTCTATCATAGACTTACCATAGGGTAGGAAATTAGAATCACTCAATAATCTAAAATGAGCCACTTCAAAATTTTCAAATTCATGTTTTTCACCAGTTTTAGCTGTGTGTAACGTATGACGAGCATCCCCAGCCTCTACAGTAAATTTAACAAAGTTAGACCTTTCTATTTCTTCTGGACTCACATTTTCGGGGGCTGCTTCTGCACCTTCTAATCTATTAACATCATATACAGATAATGGAGTTACATTCATAATACCATATTTTTCATCAATATTTAATTGTAAATAAAAATCACCATACTTACACATATTACGAATCCAAGGCCACAAGTTAAATTCTATATTTAGAATATCATAAAATAAATTATGTAATATAGCTTTAATGTTTTGATTATCACTATGTACTTCAAGTACACTACCATATTCATTCTTCATAGTAGATTCATCAGCATAAATATCTAAAGCTGATGCTACAATCGGGTCATTATCCATTGCCTCATAATCTTTAAATAAACCCAACCTCAAAGCTTTACTCAGCATACCAACTCCACCATAACCAGAGCGTGTACCACTATGTAAACGTTGATATCTATCTACTAACTTATCTTTACCTATATATTGTAGTTCATCTGTATCTATAATTTTTAATCTACGGCCACCTATATTACGAACTATTACATTCGTACTAAACATTCTTTGTAGTCTACTTCTTAATGATGTGTCTGCCATGTTTACCTCTACTTAATTAACCAAGTTAAATCTTCTTTTTCATCACCCAATTCCCAATCCCAATAATCCTTTTTAATTCCCGTAGGAGCTTTTATTGGTTCAGGAATATTAATATTACTAAGAGCTTGTTTAGACAATTCAATACCTTCGGCTCTCAACCTTAATGCTGTTTCTCTTACCCACAAACCTATACTAAAACTTAATACTAAATCATCATTGTATCCTACCATAGCTTCAGCTTTAATTCCATTATATATAAATACAAAAAGTTCATCTATCAACCTCTGTGACTTAACTATAACTGACTTTTCTCTAAAAAATTCTTCTAATTTAGCTATAACTAAAGGTCGTGATTTCATTGACATTGTAAAACCAGGTACCATATTCCTCTCAGCTATTCTATACTTATTACTCATTTGATATTTAGTATCTACGTATTTCAAATCTTTAGATGTATAAAATAAGTTTTGATAATCTCTATCAATAGCCTGTTGAATAGCCGCCCAACCGATATTATTATTTTCTATAACTAATAATGCGTCATTGTATTCAGTAGCTACATTAACACAAAGATTACCAAAATCTCTTGTTGATAATCTACCTTTGTATTCAGCGACCTGTTCTAACTCCTCTACCTCTATAACGTGAAGAGCCGAAAAGTCACTACCATCACCCCTACTCACATCAGCCGAAACTATATAATCTTTACCATAGTTTGCTGGTTCCCATATCCACAGATTAGAATCTATACCTCTCTTTTCAATAGGTTCTTGAACTTGATTATTTCTATACCCCTCTAAAATAGTACCATCTATTACAGTTTGACCAGAAGTTATAAAATCACAATCACATTCCTGAGCTGCTAATGACGGCCCTAACAATTTATCCTGTTCTTCTCTCCACTCACTTCCTCTATCTGGGTGTAACGACCAATGTAATCTCATATAATTAAATTTATTAACACTATCCTCAGCATCCATCCAAGTTCTATGAAACCAATTACCAACGCCGTTTGGAGTAGACAATGCTATACATCTACCACCCGTAGCGAGTGCTTGTTGGGCAGAAGTCCAAATTTGGTCAATCTTTTCGATAAATGCGGCTTCATCTAATATCAATAATGACAATGCTTCTGACCTACCAGCTTCTTCCTTACTTGACACAGCTTTTATTTGTGAACCATTCTTATATCTTAAAGATAATTTATTATCTTCTACACACGGTTGTTTTAACCAAGAAGGTAAATTAGCGTGCATAACTCTAACTTTAGTAACCAAGTTTTTAGCTGTATCCTGTTTAGTAGCTATAACTAAAATATTTTTATCACTTCTAAAAGTCATTAACCACAATGAATAGGCTGCTACCAAAGTAGACAATCCTAACTGACGAGCCTTTAGTACAATATTATAATCGTGTTCAATAAACTCACCTAAAGTTTTCTCTTGAAAGTCATACAATAGAAACGGTATCTTACCTTCTATCGGATGTTGTATAACACCATATTTTTTTATAAAATACGCTGGGTCAGAAATACACTTCGCGTATTCTTCTTTTATGATGTTTTTTAGATTTTTATCGTCACTCATCTATATATTTTAATCTTACTCAGAATATAGTAATTTTACAATACCGACAGTTCCAACTTCAGCTTTTGACACACCAATGTCATACTGACTCTTTACATCTACATCAGCACCTCTTATTTCACCACCAGATGACAAAGACATAGTTACATGAGAAGACGAAACAACAAGAAAACCAGAAACTCCTGCTCTGGAACCTGTAGCATCGTAGGTTTCACTAGGACCGACTGTTACTTCTCTATTATGTCTACCTTGTTTTCTTTGACCTTTGGTTCTGTCTATCCAACCTACTTGATAGGAAGTACCAGTACCATCACCAGTTGTATATTCACCCATTAGTTTTCTCCTATATTATATATATGTATATACATTAGTTACTTACAAAAAATTTTATTTCAGTCCTCTAGATTTTCTAACTTTCATGGACTTCTTTCGTTTTCTTAAAATTTTAGACATTTTAGTTTTTCTTTTCTTAGCAGCTTTCTTAGCCCCTCTTCTCTTTTTATACTTCTCTATACCAGCAACTCTTACACATTGTCTACGAGCTGGTACATATTTCTTTCCTTTAGGACACACTACCTTTAGTTTAGCTTTCTTTCCACGTACAACCCTTTTCTTTTTAAGTTCAGATACAAAGGCTCTTATTAAATGATCCATTTCTATCTCATCATTTAATACCTCTTCCGTTACTTCATTAAACCAACCATCTTCAATAGCTTCTTTTACTATATCTACTAATTCATTTCTTGTTATTTTCATTATATTTCTCTAACCTGCTGGGCCTGCGGGTTTTAGTCCTACGATTTTCATTATTTGGTCGAGAGTATAAGTTCTCTCTTTGTGTTTCGGTGGTATATCTGGTAAACTCATACCATACAAATCATGTCTTGCCCAAACACCATCTGTTACCTTTTTTAGTGGTTTTAGAGTAGCTAAATTCTCTAAAACATAATTGTAAATATCTTCTACATCTTCTTCATCGTAACCACAAAAAGTTGCTTGTTCCACACATAATGTTTTCATACTATGTACAATTTTTATAAGTTCGAATGCAAGTTCGTTATCTACAATATAATCCTTACCACGATCATCAAAAGCTATACCTTTTAATACTCTATGGATATACGATCCCCACGTTTCGTCGGGGTATTTTTCTCGTGTTCGTAAAGGCTTTTTCATATTATTCCTCTATATATAAATATCCATTAAAGTTTTTCTTTCATATTTTTTAGATATTCTAACGCATTATCAGCAAGATTGTTCAAAAATTCTTTATTTTGTTCCGTTTGTTTCCAATCTTCCGAGTCTATTGTATATCCATCGGATGCTACTTGATTATGAAATTGTGGATTTTCCTCTGTTAATTTTCTCCACTCGACTACCATTTGTTCCATTTCATCTATATATGATTTCTTATTAGCTTTTATTTTATCCTGTTCCCACTCATCATATGTATTATCCAATCTCATCTTATGTTCTATTTTAACTTGACAATCAAAACAATGACCATATAATCTCCACATTTTATCATCAAGATTCTTCTTCATTACCTTTTCACAGCTAGGACAAAACCAAGGTGTCCTTGCATCCTTCGTAGCTTCTAACCTATCAAAAGCTTTTTTCCGTTCTTCTTTTTTTTCCTGTTTTCTTAATTCAATAGACTCTTTATCCTCCACTGGTATCATTATTCTTTTCTCTGGTGTACCACCAGCTAAAATTTCTTTTCTTGCCTTTACGTGTCTATCGTGTTCATTCATAACCTACTCCTAAAAAGTCATTAGACCTGTTATTTGATTAATTGGGGCAAACGCTCCTGTAAACTTATATGTCTTTCCTTTGTACTTAAACACTATTCCTTCCGCTGGTACAACTGCCTTGAATCCACCTATTGAATTTAGTTTTGATATTTGTTGTTTTAGTCTATTTAACTTTTTCAAATCTCCGCCCTTTCTAACATCCTTAATTGATTTAATCACATCAGTTCTTATTTTTTGAACTGCTCTCTCGGGACTTGCTGATAGAAATCCACCTATATTCTTTAGTATCTCAGCTCCAACTTCAAAAACTAATACTTCAAACGGTTTCATGTTTTCTTTCTGTTTCTTTTCCACATCCACTTTATCTGTTGATAAGACCCACTCCAAAAATCTTTCATTGTCTATATCACTTCTTATCTGTTGTACTGTATAAGACTTATCACCAAATGCCCAACGTTTTGTTAAATTCATTAATACTTTATTAGATACAGCATACTTATATTGTTTCGAAGCATTACTAATAAAATCCATCCAATAACTCTGATGATACATACCTAAAGTATCCGTGTCTTTCAACCCATATTGTTTTTTAAGTTTGTCCAATTTCTTAAAATAATATTCTCTCCGTTTTCCAAAGTCCTGATGTTTTGGAACAGAAACTATTTGGGGTTTAATAATTCTAAACTTCTTTTGTATATCCTGATTAACTTGTTTTATCATACCCTGTAATATCCTACCAGAACCTGGTACTATACCTTTTGGTTTACCACTATCATCATATCTAATAGCTCCGTGAAATTGTAAAACAGTTCGGTCATAATC
>LUMJ01002203.1_pt1 | contig 10434 bp, 9 predicted proteins | sample 729631 | NCBI WGS metagenome assembly LUMJ01 (sample SAMN03860266, study PRJNA289734) | marine metagenome | biome: seawater column; feature: ocean; material: water; isolation source: Red Sea water column Station 22 - depth 500m | place: Saudi Arabia: Red Sea | collected 2011-10-15 | depth 500 m | reverse complement strand
GTATTGACACTATGCTGAAAAAAAATTTCAATTACAATATAATCTGAATAATTAATTGACTTCAAAGTTTTGAATATATTTTTCCAATCTATTGATCTTATTCTAGGTACACCTCTATCATTCCCAGCTATATGTAAATGAAAGAGTTTTTCTTTTGCTTTTTGTATTTCTAAGCAAATATCTTTTTCTTCTATATTCATATGATAGACATCTAGAAGTAATCCTACATATTTACTGTCAATTAATTTACATAAATATAAGCCTTGATCGACAGTATTTATAAAATCTGTTTCATATCTATTCAAAGGTTCTATTGCTAATTTAATTCCTTTTTTTTCAAGTATAGGGATTATTTCTTTAATACAGTTAGAAGAATTAATAAATTTTAATTCTTTTTTTCTGCCATAAGAAGAACTAATTCCCCATTTAGAATGAACAACACCACTTAAAATATTTGAATTCATGATTTCACAAATTTCAATTGCATTTTTAAGAGCAATAATTCCCTTTTTCTGTTTTTCTATACTTTCATCGCTTATATCTTCTTCTTCAGATAATCCTGTTGTGCAAGTTAAAGAAACATTTAAATCATTTGCTAGTTTTGCAATTTTTTCAGCACTATTTTTAGTTTGTCCTAATAAAGATACCTCAATAGCTTCATATCCTCTGCTATGACATTCTTTAATGTATGGAATAATATTTTCTGCCCAATCTTTTACAAATGCTGCTGAATGGATTCCTAATTTCATTTCAAGTTATCTAATTTAATATAAAAATCCCTAAAGACATTATCTCTATTAATACCTACCGCTTCCCTCATAGGTTGATTTCTATTTTTTTGTATCCAAAATAATTTATCATCAAGATCTGGCATATTTAAAACAATTGTTGAAACCCATGAGGGTTCGATCATCCAGGCTATGTTTATAATATCCCAAATAACCCAAGTTTTCATTGATTGGTCTAGAACACCTCTTTGTTTATGCAAAGGATTATTTGTATAAAGATAATATAAATAATCACCTATTTTGCCTCTTCCTTTTACAAATTCATTCATTTCAGGTAACGATATTGTAAGTTGTTCACCAACATTAAATCCAGGTAGATATACAACACTTACCCCACAAGAAAAAACAAGTTGAGATGCTTTTACATCTTGTACAAGATTAAGTGAGGGCTTGTTGTTTAGTGGACTGTAAGAAGGAAAACCTGAAGTCCAAACAACAACTAAATTCTTTATTATTTTTGGTTCAATTAGTAATGCTGAAGCTATATTTGTCAAACAACCAATTGCACAAACATATATTTTTTCATCTTTATTTTTTAAACAAGATTGAATTATAAAATCTGTGGATTCATTCATATATGGTTGATTAAAATCTTCTAAATAGTTTCTAGCTCCTCTAAAAACTTTATTATTTGAATTAATATTCATTAAATTAAAAATTTTATTAATTTCGGTATAACTTTTGGCCTGACCTTCTGAAGGAGTGTCAAAATAAATATCTTTTGGATCAACTCCAGAATCTAGAAGTCCTTTTACCCAACTTGAATAAGCTTTTACTAATTCAATATTTGTATTGTTTATTTCATTGTTTTTAATAATTTTAAAAGCTTGAACAAGTTCTTCACGATGATGTTGAAATGAGTATGGTTCAGCTGTAACACCAATTAAATCAATTTTATCTTCTGATAATAATGCCCAAGCAAGAGCAAATTGATCATCTATCTCATTAGCAGTATCTGTGTCTAATATAATTTTATTTTTACCTTCAGGATTATCAATATTACTAAGTACTTTATCATAATTAAGAAGTTTAAATTTTTCTAAAATAGAAATTGGTACTGTCATTTATCTTAATTTATTAATTGCTTTCAAAATTCTATCCTTGGAAGGAATATAATAATCTTCCAAAATTGGGCTAAAAGGTACGGGTGTATGGGGAGCTGTAATTTTAATAATTGGCTCTTTTAAATCATGAAAAGATTTTTCAGATATAATTGATACTATTTCAGATGCAAGGGAGCATTTTGGGTTTGATTCATCTATAACTATAACTTTTCCTGTCTTCTTAACAGATGATAAAATCATATCTTCATCCAACGGAGAATATGAACGCGGATCAATAATTTCACAATTTATATTTACTGGATCATCATCTTTGATTGCAGATAAAAGTAATCCTTTTGCATCAAAGGCATCATAGGGAGCAACTACTTTGAGACCTGGTATATGAGTATATAAACTATAAAGGGTTTGAGAATGTTCACTACCTGCTCTAAAACCTGCTCCAACAACAGTTCTCACAACTAAAGGTACATTTTGTTTTCCCCCAAACATATACCTAACTTTTGCAGCCTGGTTCATTAATTGATCAAAACAAACTCCAGCAAAATCAACATACATCAATTCTACAATTGGTCTCATACCAGTCATTGCTGCTCCTACTGCTGCTCCAAAAAAACCTGCCTCTGCTATAGTAGTATCTCTTACTCTTTCTGGACCAAATTTTGTTAATAAACCTTTTGTAACTCCAAATGGACCTCCCCAACTATCTCTTGCCCCTTGATAAGATTCTTTTCCAGCACCTCCAGCTATATCTTCTCCCATAAGAATCACTTTTTCATCAGCTTCAAAAGCCTCTACAAGTGCTTCATTAATTGCATCTTTTACAGTTAGTTCTCGCATTTTATTAAATCTATTGGGTAGTTTACATAAACATCATTTAATGTATCTTCAGGTAAAGGAAAATCTTGTGATTCAGCAAATTCAAAAGCAGCTTTGACCTCTTTCTTAGTATTTTCTTTAATTTCTATAAATTCTTCTTCTGATAAAAATTTTGAAAAATTATTTGATGCCAAAACTATTGGATCACGTTTTTTTTCTTTTTCAATCTCATCAGGAGATTGATACAATTGATTATCTCCCTCGTATTGACCAGAAAATCTATAACTCTTAAATTCTAAAAAAACCGGTTCAGAATTATCCTTAACAAATTTTATTGCTTCAATAGTTTTTCAAATAAGATTGGTAGTTTCCATAATTTAGATAATCCAGCTGCTTCATGAAAAGCACCATTATGAATAGCCCCATCACCAAAAAAAGAAGCAGTTATTTTTTTTCCTTTATTTAATTTTTCTTGAAGTGCCGCACCTATAGCTACTGGAGGTCCAGCTGCTACAATTCCAAAAGAACCTAACATACCTTTACTAAAATCACTTATATGCATACTGCCTCCTCTACCTTTACAAATTCCATTTTTTCTTCCATAAATCTCAGCAGTTATTTCTTTTAAAGAAACATTTTTAGCTATAGCATGACCATGATTTCTATATGTACTTGTTATCCAATCATCATGCTCAAGTGCTGCCATAACACCAACAGCAATTCCTTCGGAACCTATATAAGTATGCAAATAACCTGGTACCGATTTATCTTTTGCAATTTGTTTAATTTTTTCTTCAAAATATCTAATAGAAAAAAGTTTATTATAAATCCAAATGGCTTTTTCTTTATCAATCATAGAAACAAAATGCTTAATTATTCAATTATTATACAAATAAAATAGATAAGAAATATCAAAAAAATATAAAGTCAATATAAATATAATTGACTTATTTATTAATATATAAATAAACTAAATTTTATGAATATAACACTCAACATTGGTTTTGTTTGTACTTCTATTAATCCATATTATGCAGAAGAATATAAAATACGAAATGAATCAGAAAAACAACTAACAAAAATTTTAGAGAATTTTAATGTTAAATTAATATGTTTTCATAAAACAATATTTACCAAAAATGATTCACTTGAAGCAGAGGTTTTTTTTAAAAACAAAGTAGATTTTTTACTTATTCAAACAAGCTCGTGTAGTGCTGGTGAACAATTATATCCACTTACTGAAATTACTAATAAAATCGGTATTTGGGCAATACCTGATAAAGAAGTAGAAGGTGATGTAAAATTACATTCACTAGTTTCCACTAGTCATTTTTTAGGAATTATTAAAAAAAATTTAAAAGAAAAAAAAATAAAAACAAAATGGTTTTATAATTTTGCTGATACTGAAGAATTTAAAAACAAATTTATTATTACTATAAGATCTTTATTAGGTGTTAAAAAAATTTTTAATTCAAAAATTGGTTTAATTGGAGGCATATCTCCAGGGTTTGATAATATGAAAGTAGATAAATATAAATTAAAACAAAATATTGGTGTTACTATTGAAGAAGAAACTATTTCAAATTTAATTAAGATAGCAGAAAAATTTGATAATGAATTAATTAATAAAGAAATTAATAAAATTAAATCTGTAGCAACTTCTATATCAGTAAGTGATGAAAAATCATTTGATCGTGTAACAAGAATATATTTTGCATTAAAAAAAATAAGAGAACAAAATGATTGGGATTCATTAGCAGTCCAGTGTTGGTCTCAATTTCAAGAATTATACAACATTGCTCCATGTATGGCTTATAGTTGGATGGGAAGTGAAGATGGAATAGCTGTTTCATGTGAAGGAGATGTTCAAGGATCAATAAGTATGCTTCTTTTAAATTATCTTAGTGAATTAGATAAATCTTCAACTTTGCTTGATTTAGCAACTTTTGATGAAAAAGCTGATGCAGTTTTAATGTGGCACTGTGGTGTTACTCCAAGACATTTTGCAAATAGTGAAGGTATTAAATGGGTAGACCATTCAACTTTGGGTAGAAAAACAAAAAATAAATATGGAGTTGCAGGAGACCAAGTATTTAAACCTCAAATGACTACAACTACATATCTTGGAGATAATGGAAAAAGAATATTAATACTGAATTCTGAAATATTTGAGCATACTAATAAAGGATTTGATGGAACTAGAGGTTGGTTTAAGAATATATATTTGAACAGGAAAAAAATTTCTTCAAAAGATCTAATAAATACACTTAATATCTATGGTCATGAACATCATTATGCTGTTGGATCAGGTGATTTTAGTAAAGAATTATTAGAATTTGCAGCATGGAATGATTTAATGCTTGTAAAAAATGTACCAATGGTGGATTATATATCTCCATTGGATATAATTTGAGATTCAAATAATAAAATATTTGATAAAATTTAAGTAGGAGGAAAAATGAAAAAACAAGTTAGATTATTTATTATCACTTTAGTTGCTTTTTTATTTTCAATAACTGCAAATGCAGAAGTTGCTCCTGGTTTTAATAGCTGGGACGATGTTGTAGCTGCTGCAAAAGGTGGGCAAGTAAATGTATATATGTGGGGAGGATCAGATGCAATCAATGGTTTTGTTGATGATTTTTATGGAGTCCCACTTAAAAATGATTACGATATAACTCTTAACAGAGTTCCATTAAAAGGAACTGTTGATGCAGTAAATCAAGTATTAAGTGAAAAAGAAGCTGGTGTAACTGGTGACAATGGAAATATTGATTTGATTTGGATTAATGGTGAAAATTTTTGGACTCTTAAACAAGCTAAATTACTTTATGGACCATTTGGTGAAGGATTACCAAACAGTCAATTTGTAGCTTGGGATAATCCAGCTGTTAGTCTTGATTTTGGAAGACCTGTTGAAGGAATGGAAAGTCCTTGGTCAAGTGCACAATTCCATTTTATGTATGATTCAGCTAGAAGTAATTACGAAGATATGCCTCGAAATTATGCTGAATTAGGTATGTGGATCAAAAATAATCCTGGAAGATTTACTTACATTAGACCTGGTAAAGGTGGTTTTGTTGGAACAAGATTTGTAAAACAGATCTTCTTCGAAGTAAGTGGTGGTCATGACCAATGGGTTGGACCATTTAATGAAGAATTGTATAGTAAATGGGCACCTATAGTTTGGAGAATGTTAAATTCTTGGGAACCTTACATGTATAGAAAAGGAGAAACATATCCTACAAATAATGCTGATATGCATGCTCTTTTTGCTAATAGTGAAGTTGATATGAGTTTTACACAATCTCCAAGGGGAGCAGGACCTACAAATTCAGCTGGTACTACTCCTCCAACGTCAAGGGCTTTTGCTTTTTATGAAAATATGATTGGTGACTTTAACTATTGGGCAATTCCCTACAATTCACCAAATAAAGCTGCAGCGCTTGTCTATGCAAATTTAGTATTAGATCCTAAATTGCAAGCTGCTCAAGTACAACCAGCAAATGGTTTCTGTTGTGGTTGGGGTATTAGCACTGCAAAAGTAACTGATGCCGAAGGTAGAGCAGCTATTGAGGATGCTCAAAACAATCTAGGTGATGCAGCTGAAGATCAAGGGATTTTAGCAAAAGCTTTAGTTTCTGATATTGCTGCAGAGTATCAAGATAGGATTGAAGCAGATTGGGAAGCTAACGTATTGTTAAAATAAATTTTTTATGGGCGGGGATAGATTAAGAATCATACTTTCATTATCCCCACCCCTTCTAATCATTTTTTTATTTTTTTTTGGAGGAATTTTTTACGGTTTTTTTCAAAGTCTTGGTTATCAACCTGCGATTAATAAATATGAAATTAATTTAGATGCGTATTATAATATTTTGTTTTCCGAGAGATATTCTAGACTTTTTTGGACAGGTTTAGGATTAAATTTATGGGTTAGTTTTGCAAGTACCTTTTTAGCAGCAGTTTTTGCATTATTTGGAGCTTTAGCAATTAGAAAAACATTTTTTGCAAAAACAGTATGTAACTTTATATATTCTATAAACTTACCTATGCCTCATCTAGTTGTTGCAGTTGGAATTATATTTGTATTTTCGCAAAGTGGATTATTAGCAAGAATGCTTGCACAAATGAGTATTATTTCTTCCCCAGGTGAATTTCCTGTTATCGTTAAAGATAAATACGGTATTGGAATTATCTTAGCCTATATTTGGAAAGAGTCTGCTTTCTTTTTTATAATTTTAATGTCAGTCGTTATGCCAAGTTTATTTTCTGCGTCAATAATAGTTTTTGCTTTTAGTTTTGGAGCATATGAGGTGCCTGCTTTATTAGGAGTTAATTATCCTCAAATGCTACCTGTGATGTCTTTTGAATTCTTTTTAAATCCTGATTTAAATGCCAGAAGTGAGGGTATGGCTTTAAGCATAATAATTGCTCTTATTGTTATGATTTTAGTAATATTTTATTTCTGGTTAACTCAAAGCAAGATTAGAAAAGATTAGTAATGAATCAAAATTTAAAAAAAATAAACATTTACGCAATTTATCTAGGAGCTTTTATATTAATTTTACCTATTATTGCTTTTTTTATAAATGCATTTTCATTTAGATGGTTTTATCCTCAATTAATTCCAAAAGAATTAAGTCTTCAAGCATGGGTAAGATTAAAATTAATTCCAAAATCAGGACAAAGAACTTTTGAAGGTTTTTTAGATTTATGGTCAACTAATCCAATAGTCATTAAAGCGTTAATTAATAGTTTGTTAATTGGAGTTACAGTCACAATTATTTCAATTATTATAGCTTTGCCAGCAGCACGAGTATTAGGATTAATGAACTTTAGATTTAAAAAATTAATTATTTTTCTGATGGTTTCACCAACTATACTCCCACCAATTGCATTTGTATTAGGATTGAATATTAACTTTATAAGATTAGGATTTTCAGGAAGTTTTTTTGGAGTATGTCTAGTGCACTTGGTTCCAATAATGCCTTATGTTGTTTTAACAATGACAGGTATTTTTGCTAATTATAATCCTGATTTTGAGCATCAAGCTAGAACTTTAGGAGCTAATAAATTTAAAACTTTTTATTTAATAACTCTTCCTTCTATAGCACCAGGTTTAGTTGTTGCTTCTTTATTTGCATTTTTGGTATCATGGAGTCAATATTTGTTAACATTCTTAATAGGTGCAGGAAAAGTTATGACATTGCCTTTATTAGTATTTTCAACAGCAACATCAGGCAATCCACCTCTGACAGCTGCTATTTCTATTATATTTATTTTACCTGCTATTTTGATTTTAATGTTTACAGCTAAATTTGTTTCTGGTGATTCAGCTGCTACACAAGGATTTGGAAAAATCTAATGACTCAGGTTAATATAAATAGTCTTTCTAAAAATTTTATAAGTATGGATAGACCTGCGGTAGATAATGTAAATTTGGAAATCCAAGATGGAGAATTAGTTGCATTATTAGGTCCTTCTGGATGTGGTAAAACTACAATTCTCAAAATGATAACAGGTTTAATTAATCCTGATGAAGGTGATATTCTACTTGATGGAAAATCAATTCTTTCAATCCCAACAGAAAAAAGAAATATAGTCATGGTATTTCAAAATTATCTTCTTTTCCCATATATGACTGTAAATGAAAACGTTGGTTTTGCATTAAAAATGAAAGGAATTGATAATAAAGAAATTGAAATCAAAGTTAAGCAAATGCTTGAATTAGTAAAATTACCAGATGTTGGTAATAGAAAACCTAAACAATTATCTGGTGGACAACAACAAAGAGTAGCTTTAGCAAGAGCTTTAATTGCAAATCCTAAACTTTTGCTTTTGGATGAACCTTTAAGTAATCTAGATGCTCATTTAAGAGATGAGATGAGAGAGCTGATTACTTCTATTCAAAAAAAATTAAAAATAACTTGTATATTTGTTACACATGATCAAGAAGAAGCCGTATTACTTGCTGATAAAATAGCATTAATTTTTGATGGTAAATTACAGAATTTTGCCCAACCAAAAAATTTTTATGAAAATCCAATCAATAGTAAAGCTGCAAAGTTCTTTGGAGGGGTTAATTTTATTAAATCTAAAAAAAATGAAAATCATCTTAATACAAATTTAGGAAAAATTCTTTATACTAAAAATAACTATAAAAGTTTGAATGAAAATTGTTTGCTAACTATTAGACCAGAAAATATAAAAATTTTAAATGAAAAAAACAATAGTGAAAATGTATTTAAAGGATTAATTCAATCAATAATTTTCTCAGGTACACATACTCGTTATAAAATACAAATTAATGATCAGATCATTGAATGTACTGTTCAATCAATTGGTATATCAAATATTAGTATAGGTGATGAAATTTTGTTTAAATTACCAGAAGATAAAATTTGGGCAATGAATGAATAATAAAAAAATATCTGCTTCAATAACTTATTATAAATCAAAAGTTATTTCTAAACTTCCTCCTCATATGTTTGGAGCTAATCTAGAACATATTGGAGAGGCTATTTATAATAATGGTATATGGTCTGAAACTATTAAAAATCGTAAATTTTGTGGCCCAGATAAATTGGTTTGGAATAATGCTCTAAAAAGCGATCATCTAGATTTTGGTGTTGTTCAACCATGGAAAAGTTATAATCCATCTGGAAAGCATATAATGTATGCTCATTCAAATAATGAATATATTGTTAAAGGGAAAGAAATTAAAAATAGATATGGAAGTGGCATATTAATGATACTCATACATTCACCATAGTATTAAAAGGTAAAGGACAAAAAGTATTTATTTCTATTGGGGAAATTAAATTTTCAATAATATCCAAAAAAAACTGGTCTGAATTTAAAAAAAATATTAAATTTAAATCAACAAATTCATCTAAAAAATTATCTATCTCTATTTTAGATAAGGAAATTTATATAGCGAATTGTTCTTTAATGCCAAAAGATACAATTTTTGGTTTTAGAAAAGACATAAGTGAAATGATTAAAAAGTGGAGACCTAGTTATATTCGTTGGCCAGGAGGTAATTTTCTATCTGGATATAATTGGATAAATGGTATTGGAAATAAAAATTACAGATTACCGTATTACGATTTTGCTTGGTATAGCTGGGAGAATAATGATGTTGGTACTGATGAATTTATGCAATGGTGTGAATATATCGGTAGTGAACCAATGATAACTGTTAATACTGGAAATGGAACAGTAGAAGAAGCTACTTCTTGGATTGAATATTGTACCGGAGACAATAAAACTAAATATGGTAAATTGAGAATTTCTAATGGAAGAAAAAAACCATACAACCTAAAAACAATATTTGTTGGAAATGAAATGTTTGGTGGATGGCAGATTGGTCATACAGATGCAAAAACTTATGCAAAAACTTATGATGATTTTGTAAAAAAAATTAAAAAAATAAATAATCAACTCAAATTTATAGTAGTTGGATGTCCTGTAGACCATTTTGGTCATTGGAATGAAATTGTTTTAAAAAATATTAAAGAACAAGCTGATCAAATTAGTGTACCCTATTATTCTATAAGAACTGAAAAGGATAAAATTCACCCTCATTATAAGACTAGATATCTTCCAACAATTGCTGCATCCACTGAAGTAGAAATAATGTTAGATAGAACAATTAAAGAAATAAAAAAATATACAAAAAAAAATATTGATATTGCTTTTGATGAGTGGAACACTTATGTGGAGGCTCATCACCCGTATTATATAGAAAATTACAATATAGC
>LUMJ01001059.1_pt1 | contig 10467 bp, 7 predicted proteins | sample 729631 | NCBI WGS metagenome assembly LUMJ01 (sample SAMN03860266, study PRJNA289734) | marine metagenome | biome: seawater column; feature: ocean; material: water; isolation source: Red Sea water column Station 22 - depth 500m | place: Saudi Arabia: Red Sea | collected 2011-10-15 | depth 500 m | reverse complement strand
AAGCAAATGAAAATTTTGTTTTAAGAAATGGGCAAAAATCTGGATTGGCTACTTTCTCATCCAACGACAAGTTTTTTAAACGTGTGGATAAACCCCATGCATACGGAATATCTCCACGAAATGCTGAACAATCCTTTGCTCTAAATTCTCTTTTGGATCCAAATATTCCGTTGATCTCTGTTACAGGTACAGCAGGAACTGGAAAGACGCTTTTGGCACTTGCTGCTGCATTGGAACAAAGGTCTCAATATCGGCAGATATATTTGGCAAGGCCCATCATTCCTTTGAGTAATAGGGACATCGGATATCTGCCGGGAGATATTCAATCCAAGATCGACCCTTATATGAAAACTCTTTTTGACAACCTGTCGTTTATCAAACATCAGTTCAAGAAAAATGATGACAGAGCCCGAAAGATCGATGAACTGTTGGAAAATGATAAACTAGTGATCACACCTTTGGCATATATTCGTGGAAGGAGTTTTCAAAAAGTGTTCTTCATTATTGATGAAGCGCAAAACCTTACGCCACACGAGGTCAAAACAATTATCACACGGGCTGGTGAAGGAACAAAGATCATATTCACAGGTGATATCCATCAGATCGATCAACCTTATTTGGATAGTTTGTCAAACGGGTTAAGTTATTTGATCAATCGATTCACAGGACAGGAAATGTATGCTCATGTCACATTGAAGAAAGGTGAACGATCCGCATTGGCTGAATTAGCTAGCGATCTGCTGTGAACTTTTTATCCAAAGTATTTGACATAAAAGAGGGGGAAGGAAGACCTCTCTTTATTTTATTCATTCATTATTTCTGCTTTGCAGCTATGGGCATTACCGGAGGGTCAGCCCGGGATGCATTTTTCCTGAACCTTTTTGAAAAAACCTATCTGCCTTTAATGTTCGTGGTCATCGCTGTGGTCATGGCTGGAGTGATCCCCCTTTACACAAAACTGACCAAAGGCCGCGATCTAACGTTTGTCATTATGGTATCTGCAGCCATTTTTGGCGGAACATTGATCCCATTATCCTTTGCCCTTCAGGGATTCGTCATCCCTTTGATCTTCATTTGGATGGAGATCATCATTGTACTCTCAATTACGCAATTCTGGATATTAGCCGGGCAAGTATTTGATGCAAGACAGGCAAAACGTTTATTTGGATTGATCAGTGGAAGCGGAGCGATCGCATCCATTTTGGTAGGGTCAGGAATCCGCCCATTTGTACAGTTGTTTGGGTCAGACAAGCTATTGTTTGCCACAGCATTTTTTCTGGGGATCACTGCTATAACATCCTTAATGATCCGACCACATCGGTCTCAATTGGAGTCTGGTCCTGGCAAATCAACTTCAAAAAAACAAGAAAAAGGGAAAGCTAAATTTGAAAGCTATTTGATCGCTATTACGATTGTTATCTGTTCCATGGCTTTTGTTTCAAAATTTGTGGATTATCAGTTCAAGATCATTGCTTCAAATGCATTTCCAACCCAAGATGAATTGGTCAATTTCTTTGGAATGTTCTATGCAGTAACCGGTGCTGCTGCTTTCGTTGTACAATTTTTTCTAACTGGAAGAATATTAGCTCGCTTTGGTGTATTGGTAGGTTTGATCATTCTGCCTTTGGGGCTATTTGCAGGGTCAATTGGATTCTTGATGGTTCCCGTTATGGCGGCGATCTTTGTACCAAAATTTGCAGATCAGGTTTTCAAATTTACTATCAATAATGCTACTGTTCAGTTATTATGGCTTCCGGTTCCTCCTCAAGCTAAAAACGAGAAAAAACCGGTCATTGATGGGACCATCAAAGCATTTACTGAGGGATTTGCCGGATTGAGTATCTTTCTGGCAGCCAAATGGGTTCCGCTAAATTATTTAAGTGTTGCTGTGCTAGTGGTCGCTGGTGTCTGGATCTATTATACCTTTAATACAAAACGGGGCTATGTAAATGCGCTCCAAAAAGCCATTGAAAAACGGCAGCTGAATTTTGAAGATATTCAAGTGGATGTGGCTGATAGTGCCATGGTAAACACCATCGAGAAGACCTTAAGAGATGAAGATGAGATCAAACAATTATTTGCATTGGAGCTTATTGAAGATATTCCACTAACACCTTGGGCAAAGACATTGAATGAATTATTTCATGGGAAAAGTGTTGAGGTTAGTAAGGCCATATTGAAAATATCTGCTGAAGACTCAAAGATCATTTCTGATCAAGAGCTTATGGATGTATTAGAAAATAAAGACTTGGCTATAAAAGCGATCTCTGTTTCAGGCAGGCGCAAATTAAAAGATGCAATCCCTATAGTTGAGACCTATTTGAATGATTCGGACCCTGAATTACAGGTCACTGCTGCAGCTGCGCTTCAGCTCATGGAATCAGAAAAAACGGAAGAAGCCCGTACCCTGATCCAAGGGAAGATGAGCAGTGAGGATCCAAAGATCCAAGCCATGGCCATCAATCATTTAACATATCAGAATGAGATATTGACGAATAGTTTGTTAAGCAGCTTTTTAAATGAATCTTCTGACATTACTCGAAATGCTGCTCTTGAGGTTGCATTAAAACGAAAGAGTAATGATCTGATCCCTGACATTGTTAATAATCTTTCTGACCCAAAAACGTTGCCTACTTCCCGAGGTGTATTACAACAGTATCCTGAAAATCTTGTGATTGAAGAACTTCTTAAGGTATTCAATGCCCAACATGGAGATGCAGATCTGTTAAGAGGCGTTGTTATCACTACACGTGTTTTTAGAACAAATGAAATGATCGACGCATTGATCGGATTGATCGAACGGAAAGAAAAACGGGTCATCAGTGAAGTGATCGATACATTATTGGCCTTGGCTCGTCAAGAAGAATTGTCTGAAGAACAGATCAAAAAATTAAAGAATGAAGTAAATCGAATTTCAAAACATGCATACCGGCTGCTTGATTTTCTTCATAGTGTAGAAAAAATGGATAATGAGCATGTATTAAATGAAGTGATCAAACACGAATTGTCTAAACAAGTACCATATTTATTAAAACTTGGAATCATTGACACGCCAGGGACACCGGTGGAATCCTATTTGCAAACCATTAAGAAACAAGACCAGCGCCAAATGCCCTTCGTGTTAGAAGTGCTGGATAATATTTTTGAACGGGAAGAAAAAGAATTGATCACTCCCCTTGTGGAAGGTATCGAGACTGAAAAGCTGGTGAAGATCGGTGAAAAACACTTTGATGAGATCCCAATAAATATTGAAAAACATTTATCCATAATGATTGCCGGTGATAAAGAATGGGCTTCCACAGTTGCCATAGATTTTACGTTAAAACATCAACTGTCTTCTGTATTAAATGATGTTATATGGGAAAGCATTAAACCAACGCTGGCTACAAAAGAAGTGATCAATGATCACGAGATCGGCGATGGATTAAAAGAAAAATTAGTGAATTTCAAATTGAGCGAAGAGGAGAATGCCATGTATTCTACATTGGAAAAAACCATCCTATTAAAAACCGTAAACCTGTTTCAAACGATTCCTACTGAAGATCTGTCAAAGGTGGCACAGATCGCCGAAGAGGAGCAGTTTGGAGCGAACATACCTTTATTTGCAGAAGGAGATTACGGCGATTCATTGTACATCGTTGTGGATGGTGACGTTAAGATCCATAAAGGCGATCGTCATATTGCATCATTGGGAAAAGGTGCGTGTTTAGGTGAAATGGCCCTGTTGGATCAAGAACCCAGGTCAGCCGATGTGACCATGGAAACAGATGCAACTCTGCTAAAGATCACACAGGAAGATTTTTATGAAATCATGAGCTCGAACATGGAAATCATGCAGGGAATTGTGAAGTTATTGACAGGACGTTTACGGGACGCCATCAATTAGGAGAAAACAACTCCTCGGTCTTTTCATCCAGTTTTTCCTCAACAACATCTCCAACATTTTCTTTTACTGACTCACTGAACTCCTCTGCCTTATCAGTGATGGTCTCTCCTGCAGATTGAACCCCTTCTTTGATTCGTTCCATATCCACCTCTTCCCCGGTCCAAGCAAGATATGCTATATATATCACAAGGATCGCAACCATGATCATTACCAATTTGATCAATTTTCTGATAGCTCCAAATAATATGATCAATGCCAGAACGACTGCCACTGCAAGATACACAGGGTTATCTGCTAACAATCGAATAATATCATCCATTATTCTTTTCCTTGATGTTTTAGTTTATTTCGATTGATATGACCCGTTTCTTTTTCCAATGAATCGATCAATTTCATGATATATGGATCGTCCTCCATTTCCAATGTCATGGTCTCTATCCGCGATGAATGAGAAACAATTTCCATATCACTATCAAATGTGATCTCGACAACGCCCACATAATACCCTTCCTTTCCTGCCTGAACGATCAAACAATCATTCACCAGATCGCCTTCTTCCAACTTTGTCTGGGAATGACTGCCTACGATCACATCCAGTCCAAATACAGACTCAGCTAACTGTACATCCTTATCATGACCCTGATGAGTCAGTGCGATCAATAAGTCAAGTGAATCTGAAAAGTCATAAACAAAATCACGGATCGTTTCTTCCGGATCTTCCAATATGATCGATTCTTTTACCTCTTTAGGATAAAACCGAAACACACTTGGATGAACTGTTCCAATAATGCCGATCTTAATTCCATTCCTTTCCAGAACAACGATATCATTAAATCCATACGTTTCATAATTTTCTAAATTGGCGCACAGAATTGAATGATTCGTCTTTTCAGAAATGTCATTCTTATTTTCTCGAGATAACTCCTGGTCACCCACAAGTATCGCATCGTATGGCAACGATGCATAAGCATCCAACACTAATCCCTCAAGAAATGGGCGAGACGTTACAGGAAGCAGATCACCGGAATCTACAATAATGGAATTGGGATTGTTTTTGATGAAATTCTGAAAAAATATGGATCGTTTTTCAATGGCGCCAAAAGGATGTTCCGGGCAATAACAATTCTCCAAAGCGCCATTCGTATTATTGGTATGAAGAATATACAGAGATCTCTCTTCAGCAAATAAACTGAATAAAAACAGGGTTTGGTATATGATAAATTTCCTCATGAACCAGTTTCAAATTGCCGTAAAAGCATGTAGGATTCAAGAGAATTTTTCCTAAACTCATTTATGCTGAAACCCGCCATTACAGCTGTCATCATTGCCATTTTTCTCTTTTTCACCAGTGCTTATATTGCATTAAAAATGGGGGCGTTGCCATGGCCTATCATTTTTTCCATTATTGTGTCTGGTGGATTGTTAAAGGTCTTTGGACAACTTTCGTCTCATCAGGTGAATATTGCACAGGCCGGCGGTTCCATTGGTGGACTCATGGCAGCAGCCATTGTTTTTACACTTCCAGGGTTGATATTGGAATCCCCCAATGCAATTTCACCAATATCACTGGCCTTGATCTGCTTATTGGGAGCTGTTTTAGGTATCGGCCTTTCAATTCCTCTCCGGGATGAATATGTCATCAAAAAAGCCCTGCCCTTCCCTGCAGGAAAGGCCGGTGGAGAGGTCATCAAGGCCGGCTTTGAAAAAGATCACCGTTTTGGCCTTATGCTGCTGTTTGGAATTTCTGCTGCTTTATTCACATTAGGACGAGAAGCACTTGGCTGGAATTATGTCCCAGTGGAATTTGGCTCCGTTAATGTGTTGATCTTGATCATGCCCATGGTCATTGCCACTGGAGTGATATTGGGGTCTGAAAATAGTTTTTCATGGGGAGCGGGTGGAATTCTTTCTGTTATAGCTTCACTATTACTGGTATCCATTTTTGAGATCCAAAATTCGACACCATTGATACAAAATTTTGGGATGGGGATCGTTATCGGCTCGGGTATTGGTTACATTCTTATTCATATTGGCATGCCTACTGGTTCTGCATCTTTTTTATCAAAACAAAGATCGTGGGTTTGGATCATAACCATTTTAAGCTGCTTCACGTTATTTTTTATGGGGCTTCACATTGTCGGTGTAGTGTTATGTTTATTACTCACATTCATAACTGTAAACCTTGCCAGCAGAATGACGGGCCTCACAAATATCGACCCATTGGAGCAATTCGGATTACTCTCTGCATTGTTGATCACATTCTTTCTTGGTATGGTAGAGTTGCAGATTCCCGTGGAGCACCGCTATCTCATTACATTCTTTATTGCCACGGCAACAGCAGTTGCCGGAGACATAGGTCATGATTACAGATCAGCACAAGTCGTAGGAACAGATCATAATAAGATCATCCGCGTTGTGCTTATCGCTGCAATTGCTGTATCATTTGCAGTTCCATTCTTGATCTCATTGATCCAAGACCCTGTGATCGCAAATAAACTGTTCACTCCAGATCTTCCTGCACCACAAGCCCAGATCGTTTATGAGAATTTGAATGGTCTTCCCCATCCCGCCATTTTTATGTTAGGGTTGATGGTGGCAGTTATTATTGAATTTTTTCGTTCAAGAGGACAATTGACATTCCTTCACCTTATGCCCTTTGGCAGCATTGGTCTCTTCCTTGGATTCAACCTTGCCTTTCTCATTGCCATTGGAGGTTTTATTGCATTAAAGGTCCAAAAGAAAGGATCACAAGAAATGCTCACTGCCATTATCATTTCGGCTGCGATACTAGGCGGTGAAGGAACCATCGGATTTTTACGGTCCACTGTTTTGGTCTTTTCACCTGAAAATGAATCAGCTATTTTGGGGACTGTAGGACTAATATTGATCGCATTACTGGCACGGAGTGTTCGTCATTATGTGAGTTCAAAATGAGAATTATTTTCTTTCTCACAGCTTTCCTTTTTGCTCAATCAAAGTACCCTGCTGATTCTGTTCTGACATCCTCTCAATCTTCCATGTTTGAAAAAATGGCCATCTTTCCCATTGCCGGATGGCAGCGTCTCTCTCACAATATGTCCATCCTCAATTGCCAGTTTTATCCCTCTTGCAGCCAGTATGGGGCAATCTGTATTCAAAAAAATGGGTTGGCAGGAATCCCAATGACAGCCGACCGCATTGTTCGCTGCAACCCCTCTGCGTTTTATAATCATTTGGATATCCGGGGTGGATTCCATGAACCAGACGGCAGACTGATCGACCATCCAAAATCTCACCTTGAAATATCAAATAAAAAGTCGCCTGTTTTAGCCGGAGCATTATCAGCTGTTGTTCCAGGGTCAGGAAGAATTTATGCAGGGCGCTGGTTCGATGGAATGATGGGGTTTTTTATGGTCTATATCACTGCAAAGACTGCTCTAGAAACAAACCAAAATAATGACAGATTTTATCAACTGGTTCGCTATGGGTTGTTCGGAACGTTTTATCTGGGTGAGATCTATGGCGCCTATCGAACAGCCAAGTATTATCAAAAAACTGAATGAATAAATTAGCAAATTTGTTGCATTGGATTGGTTTTATCTTTACCTGCTTTATGTTAATACTCTCGGCATTAGATCAGAGTAAGGATGAGGTTTTAATCCATATTATCGCATCTATAATCCCCATCACTATTTCATGGGTCATTGCATATTTAATTTCAGGGAAAAGACATTTTCTTCCCTTTATAAAATGAAATAAATTTTCTTAATACATTATTACAAAATATGCCACTGTAGCTCAGCTGGTAGAGCAACGCATTCGTAATGCGTAGGTCAGCGGTTCGATCCCGCTCAGTGGCTCTTTTACTCTACTTCCAGTAACTCCACTTCAAATATCAGTGTGGAATTGGGTGGAATAACCCCAAGGTCCTGATTTCCATACCCCATTTCCGGGGGAATGGTTAATTTGCGTGTTTCTCCTACTTTCATGCCCATAAGCCCTTGGTCCCATCCGTCGATGACCTGTCTTGCTCCCAATGTAAATCGTAACGGGTCCCTCCCCGGTTTCTTCGATGAATCAAACACAGAGCCGTCTTCCAGCGTTCCAGTATAATGCACAGTCACAATGCTGTATTTCTCTGCAGCAATGCCATCACCCTCCTGAAGAATTTCAATGATCAATCCATTTTCCATAGTGGTCCTTTCTTTCTGGCAGCCCATAATGATCAACAGGCAACCGGTTATTATCATTAGTCCTTGTGTCGATAGTCGCATTTTTTCAGCGTAATTTCTCACAGAGTTTACTGCGGACTATGACACAATCTAAAACCCTGTTTTCATCAAACCACATGCCGCCGCTGGCAGATCGGGTTCGTCCCGCCACATTGAATGAATTCATCGGCCAGAACCATTTGGTGGATGAAGACAAGATCATTGCCCGTTCCCTGGAGCAGAAAAAAATATTCTTTTGGGGTCCTCCCGGCTCTGGGAAAACCACTTTGGCTCGGATCATCGCCAATTCTGTCGATGCTGATTTCCATGAAATGTCAGCCGTGTCCAGCGGTGTAAAGGACCTGAGAGAGATCATCACCAAAGGAAAAAGCAATATTGAAGCGGGCACTACCACCCTCCTTTTTATTGATGAGATCCACCGCTTCAGCAAGTCCCAGCAGGACGCCCTGCTTCATGCAGTGGAAGAAGGTGTATTGATCCTCATCGGCGCCACAACAGAAAATCCATCTTTCGAGGTCATCAGTCCCCTCCTTTCCAGATGCAGAACACTTACACTAAAAGCTCACACAGAAGATCATCTGCAAACTGTTTTAGACCGCGCCTTTGAACTGGACATCATTTTGTCCAAAGGTAATGTCACAATTGATAATAAAATTCGAGATAAACTCATTCACTCCGCAGGTGGGGACGCCCGAAAAATGCTGAATACATTGGAAGTGGCCGTCAACCTCCTCAATGAAAATGGCACAATTTCTGATGAGATTTTGCAGGAAGCCCTTCAGTCAAAAACACAACTCTACGATAAAACAGGTGATTATCATTACGACACCATCAGTGCATTCATCAAATCCGTTCGCGGGAGTGACCCGGACGCTGCTGTCTACTGGCTGGCTGTCATGCTGGAAGGCGGTGAACAGCCCGAATTTATTGCTCGACGGCTGGTGATATTGGCTTCGGAAGATATCGGCAATGCCGATCCACAAGGGTTGACCATCGCTACATCCGGATTCCAGGCTGTCCACATGATCGGCATGCCGGAAGGGGCTATCATTTTATCCCAAGTCACTACGTATCTGGCCAGCGCACCCAAGTCCAACGCCTCCTATAAAGCAGTGAATACAGCCATGGGTAAGGTCAGAGAAGACGGAACTCCCGGGGTTCCCATGCATTTACGAAATGCACCCACAGGACTCATGAAAGACCTAGACTATGGAAAAGACTACAATTACCCCCACAATCATCCGGACCATTTTATTGATGAAAACTATTTTCCTGAAAACACGAAAGAAACGTTTTATACACCCACTCAACTGGGCTATGAAGAATTCATTTCCAAGCGCTTAAAACAATGCTGGCCAAATCGATATAAATAATTTTGATTTTGTCTTTTCTGTATTCTAATATGATATCACCACCTCACGAGACTCCTCCTCATATAAGGAGGGGATTAAGGGGAGGTGTCATAATTACTTTTTTAATTTTATTTATTGCACAATTATCAGCTCAAGATGACCGTTTACGACTGAAGCAGGCGGACCTTTTGGAAAATAAGAATGTGGATGGTGTTTCCACACAATTTCTTACTGGTAATGTGATCTTTACCAAAGGCAAGATGACCATCTGGTGTGACCGGGCACAATATAATGAACGGACGGGAAAAGGCCTGCTGGTAGGCAATGTGACCATGGAAAAAGAGACCCAGAATTTGACAGCTGATTCAGTCCATTATGATTCACCCAATGATATCTTTACCTGCTTCACGTCTGTACATATTTGGGACGAGGACTACGACCTCACTGCTGATACGGTGGTCTATTATTCTGAATTGGATAGCGGTATTGCCACTGGACATTCAAAAATGATCCAGGAAAGCCAGACCATTACCGCTCATCTTTTACGCTATGCCAAACAGGAAGATGAAGATGCTGTCTCATATACAGCTGAAAAAGATGTGACCATTATTGAAGGTGAGCGAACTGCCACGTGCGGTCTGGCTGTTTATGATGTGCGAAAAGATCAAACATGGCTGAAGATCAAACCAAAATTAACTGAAGAAGGACGGATCCTGGAAGGCAGCGAGATCCAGATGTTCTATAAGGATGATGTGTTGGATCATGTGTATATCCCATCCAAAGCACATGCGGTCAATGCAGCTTCTGGGTTCAGAGAAGTGGAAAAACATGAGAATGATTCCACCTTTATCAAGCGAACTGAAGTTGCATTTGATGATGATATGACCGGCTCTGTTTTAAAAGGATATTTCGCAGAAGGGAAATTGGATTCCGTTCGATTAGAGGGAATGGCCACCACGTTATATCATATTTTTGAGGATTCAGTGTACCAGGGACACAACCTTGCATCCGGCGATAC
>LUMJ01000630.1_pt1 | contig 10469 bp, 9 predicted proteins | sample 729631 | NCBI WGS metagenome assembly LUMJ01 (sample SAMN03860266, study PRJNA289734) | marine metagenome | biome: seawater column; feature: ocean; material: water; isolation source: Red Sea water column Station 22 - depth 500m | place: Saudi Arabia: Red Sea | collected 2011-10-15 | depth 500 m | reverse complement strand
CCATATTCAAACCAGAATAACTTGGCGTAATTCAACATCGAAGGATCAGCCAAAACCAATGACCTGGATTAATCGAATTTCAGATATTTGGTATGCTACCAAATCAAACAAATTTATGTTTAATCAAGAAGCAGTTACTGATCGTGAAAATAACGTAAAACCAGATGGTGTTATTGAAATGGGTGTGACCAATCTATGGAGTGATATCATGGATATACAAGTGGGTGCAACTATCAAGATGGAAGGCGATAAACCAGAACAATTAATTCGTCGAATTTTAACTGCTTCCAGTTTCAAGTTGAATTGGGTGGTGGACCCATTTACTCGCAGTGGCGGTGTGGGTGTTATTGCCAAAAATATGGGACGCCGATTCATTGGCTTTGAATCAGATCAAGATCGACTGTTAATGGCCATGAAACGAATCGATAATGAATAATAAAATGAGCTTATTTGAACAAATACAGAATGATATGTATGCTGCTATGAAAGCAGGAAGAAAAGAAGAGTCCAACACATTGCGAACGACACTGGCAAAACTAAAAGACAAACGCATTGAAAAACGAGATGACCTTTCAGAAGCGGAAACAATCAAGGTATTGCAAACTTTAGTAAAACAAAGAAAAGAGTCTGTTGAATTGTTTAAAAAAGGAGGCAGACCCGAATTGGCAGCTTTGGAAAAGGGAGAAATTGATATTCTAAACAGCTATTTACCTCAGATGATATCTGAAGATAAAATTAGGAATATTGTACAGACAGTGGTTGATGAAGTTGGGGCAGTATCCATGGCAGATTTGGGTAAAGTCATGCCAAAGGTCATGGAGCGAGGAGAAGGATTAATTGATGGTAAAACCGCCCAACAATTTGTTCGGGAAATATTAGGGTAGATTCTTTAGACTATTCGGCAAAGATGCCCAGTGAAAATAATAATGGTAAAACAATAAAATATGATTCAATTTTTGGATGCTCTGGCAGTCTTTTTCATTGTAGCAATGGGATTAGTTGGGTTCCGTAATTGGGCTCATCTTTGCTACTATTTTTGCCTTGCAGCTTTATATTGGTCTCGGATCTTTCCTGATACCATGGGTTCCAATTGACGTATGGGCGCTGTTTGTTTTGAGTTTTATCATTATTTTTTCAGCGATTCTGCTTTTTGCACGAATGATTACAAAATTGATCCATTTTTTATTTCTATCAAAAAGTACAAAACTAGCAAACCGAATGATGGGGACTACATTTGGACTTGCAAAAGGTCTTTTGATTATCATGATATTTTTTTGGATGATTGAATTACTGCCTAATCGTGATAACGCTGATATTATAATAAAAGAATCCAATTTAGCACAAAAGTTGATCCATTTACGCAAAACTATCATTACTACGTTTCATTGGGATGATCCAGTGGATTTAGGTGAAAAAACAATTAAAGAATTTTTAAATATTATAGAAGAGAATCATGGCTAGAGTTCCTCAGGAAACAATTGATCGTATTCGTGACACTGCTGATATTGTTGATGTGGTTTCTCATCATGTTGATTTGAAGAAGCGTGGCCGTAATTTTTTTGGACTATGCCCCTTTCATGATGAGAAAACGCCTTCATTCAGTGTAGCACCAGATAAAGGGATTTATCATTGTTTTGGATGTGGAAATGGTGGAAATGCAATCAATTTTATCATGGAATATGAAAAAATCAATTTTGTAGAAGCACTTCAGCAATTAGGTAACCAGCTAGGAATACCAATCGAGTTTTCCGGTAATGATGATTCAAAAGAATTCTTCGCCAGTTTATATGAAATACACCAAGTTGCCGCAGCATTATATCATTCTACATTATTTGAAGACCGTGGTATTGAAGCAAAAAAATATTTATTAGAGCGAGGACTAAGTGAAAAATCCATCAAATTATTTAAAATTGGTTTTGCACCAGAAAATTCCAAATATTTATTAAATGCGATAAAATCAAAAAATTATAATCGAGAAGTATTGGAAAAATCCGGATTATTTGGGTTTTCAAATGATAAATTTTTTGATCGATTCCGCTCCAGAATTATGTTTCCAATTTCAAATTCATCGGGGAAAATTATTGCTTTTGGGGGTCGTGTATTTGGTACAGATGATCCAGCGAAATATATGAATTCACCGGAAACACCACTGTATAGAAAAAGTGAAATATTTTATGGGTTAAATATTACACGTGGAGCTATACGCGAAAAAGACTTTACTATATTAGTAGAAGGTTATACTGACTTAATCCAACTTTTCCAAGCAGGGATAAAAAATGTGGTAGCAGTTTCTGGTACAGCTTTTACCGTTCGCCATGTAAAGCAAATTCGTCGTTTCACAACAAAAGTTTATCTGGCCTATGATGGTGATTCTGCTGGCATCAATGCGGCCCTTAAAACAGGATATGCACTGTTAAAGGGAGGTGTAGAAGCCTATGTAATCAAAATTCCCGATGGCCTCGACCCAGATGACTGGATCAACAGAGACGGTGCAGAAGGATTTAAATCAAATGGTATTGAAAAAGCATCTGAACTTCTACACTTCCATCTGCAGTCCTCCGAATTTAAAAATATGTCTTCTTCAGAAAAATCAAATTTGGTAAAAGAAATTTTAGAAGAGGTAGTTGGTATATCAGATCCAATTGTTCAACAAGATTTAATTAAAACATTAGCCCAATCCTCAGGGGTGGAAGAAAATCAAATGGTCCATATGTTCTCTCAACAAATAAAGAAAAAACGGTATCAACCTAAAACTGAAAAATCGAGCTCAAGACCCCAGTTATTTACCACAGTAAACGCAAAAGCAGAATTAGGAATAATTAGCGTGTTAGCAGGTGATAATGTCGAAGCTAAAAGGCTAATAAAAGAAAAATTGGATATTAATCAGCTACAAAATGAACAACTCAAAAAACTGGCTCAGTTGTTAGTTGAAAAACCTGATGTAAACCCAGCAGAAATATTAGCTAATTTTGATACTTCTCAAGATCGTGAGATTATCAGCCGCATTTTGATGGAAGAAGACAATACTACCGAACCACTGCAAATGGCAGAAGAATGTTTACAAACAATTTCTAAAATATCTTCAAAAGAAAAAATACGTGAAATCAGATTCAAGATACGTGAAATGGAAGCAGCAGGACTAGACGCAAAAGAACTGATGATGGAAGTGGTCCAATTACAAAAGGGAATCAATGCTTAGGCCTCTATACTTTTTTGTTATTTTATCTATGTTGCCCGCGCAGGAACAAATTGATTGGGAAGAAAAACCAAATCCTATTACTGCGATTCAGATTTATTGTGATACAGAAGGCATCCCCATATATGTAGATGGCCTTCAAGTTGGTGCTTCACCTGTGGAAGATCCAGTGCAAGTTGCACCAGGATGGCATCAAGTGAGCTATTTCCCACCTGAAATGACAGTAAATATTCGTGCTATATCTGAAAATAGAAAAATGCGTGATATGATTAAACTTGCCCGACAGGATGTTTTGGTTGATGAAGGAAAAACAGTCCGGGTTGTTTTAAGCTATCGTACAATTGAAGCGGAGGCTATGGAGTATGAACGCAAACTTTCCAGTAGCCGCTGGGTTGGACTTGGCATGGTTTTTATTCTTTTTGGCCTAATCACATGGGGATTAATGTAAATGCGTCGCAGCTTTACAATGATATTTTTGTTTATCACTATGATATACAGTCAGACAGATTCAACGGTGAAATTATTTTCCACCGATTTGATGCGTACCAATATTCTTACTGGAAAATCTAAAGAATCAGTTAAAAGAAGCGAAGCCCATTTTCGCGCTGTTTATTATCCATCAGGAGAATTAAAAAGTGTAGAATTTATTCCCGCCAATTGGGATAAAGGCCGGAGAAAAAAAGCAAAGTCACCTGAAAAGTTGAAATTATACTATCTGAAATGGAATCCAAAAAAACAGGAATTAATCGATGGTATTACTAAAAAAGAAGCAGTACGCAAACCTCACTACCGTGCAATTTTGGATGAAAAAGGATTAGTTCAGGATGTGGATTATTTTAACCAATACGGGAAAAATTTATGGACTTATCATATGCGTTGGGATGATGAAGGTAAGTCGACGGAATATGATGTTGAGTTTTATTCCAATCGGAATTTATCAGAATTGAATGATGAGTTATTTGCTCCTGATTTAAGTACTATTCGTCCCGGATGGATAGCACGATATCATATAAACAGTCAGGGTACGACTAAAGGTGTAAGCGTATTAGATCAATTTGAAAACACCTACTATTATTATGAATTCAGCTATGGGGAAAATGCGCTGCGTTCAAAATATTACCGTGCAGATTCAGTTTTGGTAGGAAGTCATACTGTAAGATTCGGTAAAAATAATCAACCTGTCCAAATCACGTATTTTAATGAAAATGGTATTATAAAAAATGCCATCGCTTATGAATACCCTAGTAAGGCTGAAAAAATTATTTCGCAAATTAATAGTAAGGGTGAAGTGATTGAGCGTCGCGTTATTGCTAGTAAGGAACGACAATAATTGAAAGTTTTAGTTACAGGTGGTGCAGGCTATATTGGATCCCACGTTGTTTTGGCATTGTGTGAGGAAGGAAACAATGTTGTTGTATTGGATGATCTTTCTACAGGTAACAGCGAAGCTGTGGATAAAAGAGCATTATTTATTCAAGGTTCCACGCTCAACGATGACGATCTTTCAAACGGATTAAATGATGTTGATGCCGTGATTCATCTAGCCGCATTTAAGGCAGCTGGTGAATCCATGATACACCCAGAAAAATATTCACATAACAATATTACCGGAACGATTACACTTCTCAATGCAATGGTAAAACATGGTGTAAATAAATTTATATTTTCATCTTCTGCTGCTGTCTACGGTTATCCTCAATATTTACCTTTAGATGAAAATCATCCTCTGGAACCCATTAATTATTATGGTTTTACAAAACTTGAGATTGAAAGAATTCTTGAATGGTATGGTGAATTAAAAGGATTGAGATTTGCTGCGTTACGGTATTTTAATGCCGCAGGTTATGATTCTCTGGGGCGCATCACATCCTTGGAAAATAATCCGGAGAATTTAATTCCTATTGTAATGGAGGTTGCTTCAGGCAGACGAAAAAAAATGGAAGTATTTGGAGATGATTATGATACTGATGATGGGACCGGTGTGCGGGATTATATTCATGTTACAGACTTGGCTTCTGCCCACGTGAAATGCATTGAATATTTAAATGAAAATGCTAGCCTTACAATAAATCTTGCGACCGGGGAAAGCCATTCAGTAATGGATATAATCAACTTGACCAAAGAAATTTCCGGAAGGGATATTCCTTTTGATATTGTTGACCGACGTCCTGGTGATCCCGCAAAACTTTATGCAAGTACTAACCAAGCTTTTAAAGCGTTGAACTGGGAGGCGGAATATTCCGATTTAAAAACATTGCTTGAGACTACTTGGAAAGTGTATCAGTAATGGTTGAAAACCCTTTTGTGGGGCTGGCGGGAAACATAGGTGTTGGTAAAACAACTTTCACACAAAAAATGGCTGAAACTTTTGGTTGGTCGCCATTCTATGAATCAGTAGCGGATAATCCTTACCTCAGTGATTTTTATGGTGATATGAAACGTTGGAGTTTCAATCTGCAAATTTATTTTCTGCATCATCGTTTTAAAACCCAAAAAAAAATGTCTAAACTAAACGGTGGTGTAGTACAGGATCGCACGATTTATGAAGATGTAGAAATTTTTGCGCGCAATCTTCATGAAATGGGTCGAATGGATGATCGTGACTGGAAAAACTATCACAGTTTATTCAATATCATGACGGATTATTTAAGAAAACCTGATCTAATCATTTATTTAAGAGCATCAACTGATACACTGCAGACGCGGATTCATTTTAGGGGTCGGGATTATGAAAGTTCTATAGATCCAGAATATTTACATCAACTTAATATAGCTTATGACCGATGGATTAAGGATATTAAAGGAATCCCCGTTTTGAAAGTTGAAACAGATCAATTCAACATATTTGAAGATTCAAAACAGTTTACTTCTATATTAGAAGATGTGAAACATATGATCCAATCACCTTAATTTTATCTATATTTCTGGGCCCATAGCTCAACGGTTAGAGCCCCGCACTCATAATGCGTAGGTTCGGGGTTCGAATCCCTGTGGGCCCACTTTTTATTTGTAAATTCAAGTATGTGTGGCCGTAAGACACTTACTCGGAATATGCAGTCTATCATTGAAGAAATGGCCATCGAAGAATGGCAAGATGCAGATTTATACACACCCAGTTTTAATATTGCCCCATCTCAATCTACTCCCATTATGATTGATCATATGGGTAGACGAGTAAAACAAATGAAATGGGGCTTGATTCCCAACTGGGCCAAGGATAAATTGATAGGATCGAAGCTCATTAATGCACGCTTTGAAACTCTTCTGCAAAAACCATCTTTCAAGAGCCTTGTGCCTCAAAAAAGATGTGTAGTTATTACTGATGGCTATTTTGAATGGAAAAAAATTTCGAGAAAATCGGTTCCGTATTATATTCATCACCCAGAAAATAAACTGCTACCCATGGCGGGCCTTTGGGATACGTGGGAAAGCCATTCAGGTAAAAAGATTTTCAGCTATACAATAATCACAACAACTCCTTCACCTATCGTTAAAGATATCCATCACCGCATGCCTGTTATATTAAAATCAGAGGGTATTAATCCTTGGGTTCAGGTGCACCATACATCAATTTCCGATGCGATGAGTTTATTAATACCATACCCGGATGAACTTAAATTTTTTGAAGTATCAAGTCTAGTCAATCTACCAAAAAATAATCGAAAAGAATGTATCTTGCCTTTAAAAAATTCTAATAATCTAACTTTGTTCTAAATACTTTGTTAATTTTGTATTAATTTTGATTTTCTGCTTGACGTTTATAGAAGATTAAAACCAATTTTATTCAATCTTAAAGCTATAAATAAATGAATTACCGCATATTTAAATTTGATATTACTAAGGTGAATTTATTTTCCGAATAAATCATTCAATGAAAATTATCGAAATCAAAATTATTCAAAACAATTATCAATTAAAATCAAGGAGAGCGACATGAGAAAATTCTCACAAGTTCTAATGTTGGTCCTTCTACCTGTATTTGTGATAGCCCAACACACTGTGTCGGGTACTGTCACGGATGCAGCCACAGGTGATGCCCTTCCGGGCGCTAATGTGGTCTTAGAAGGAACAAACATGGGAGCTGCAGCGGCATCAGATGGGTCATATACGGTTACAAATGTTCCTGCAGGTTCATACACAATTACTGCTTCTGTAATCGGTTATGCTGATGCTAGTCAAAGCGTGAGCGTAAGCGGTGATGTTACAGCAAACTTTTCATTAGAAACTTCTGCCCTAGAGTTGTCTGCATTGGAAGTTTTTGCTTCCCGTGCTGGGGAAAAAACACCTGTAGCATATACAAATATAAGTAAGGCTGAGATGGAAGCCCGTCTTGGCTCGCAGGACATTCCTATGGCACTTAATACAACCCCGAGTGTATATGCAACACCACAAGGTGGTGGAGCCGGAGATGCTCGAATTAATGTTCGTGGATTTAACCAGCGAAACATTGCTGTAATGATTAATGGTGTACCGCAAAATGATATGGAAAATGGATGGGTCTACTGGTCCAACTGGGATGGTGTTGGCGATGCCACATCTTCCATCCAGATGCAGCGCGGTCTTTCTGCTGTAAACCTAGCTACCCCTTCCATTGGCGGAACCATGAATATTATTACAGACCCAACTGCTTTGCAGCGCGGTGGAAAATTCAAACAAGAAATGGGTGATGGCAGTTTCTTAAAAACTACTGTGAATTTGAATACGGGTTTAATAATGGGTGATAAAGTGGCTTTAAGTGGTACACTTGTACGTAAAACAGGCGATGGTGTTATTGGTGGAACTTGGACAGATGCCTGGGCATATTATTTTGGTGCCAGCTATGCAGCCGATGAATCAAATCGCTTAGAACTCTATGCCGTTGGTGCCCCCCAACGCCACGGACATAATTTGTATAAGCAAAATGCTGCAGTCTATGATGCTAAATTTGCCAAGGATATGGATGGGTATGATCCAGATGCTACTTCTAAATTCAATCCACCCAATAAGAGTCACACAAAAGACCCACGCTTATTCAACCAAAACTGGGCTCCTGTTGATAAAAGTTATAAAGGAAAACAGTACTATTATATGTATGGTGAGAATATAGTAGACCGTCATGACCCGAATAACTTAAATGAACGGGAAAACTTTTTCCATAAACCACTTGTAAATCTGAACTGGTTTTTAACCCTAGATGATAAAACAAGATTATCAACTATTCTTTACTGGTCAGGTGGTTCCGGAGGTGGTACTGGCACCTATGGTAGTGTTAAAAGAGTGCCTGCAGTTGATGGAAACAGATGGTGGGCAAGTTCCCCTTGGACCTGGGATTGGAATGCTGAAATAGCGGAAAACTCATCAAATGTAGATACGGATTGGCATGCAACTGAGAATAGATCTACCGGTATTTTAAGAAATAGTATTAATCGTCAAAACACTTATGGTGCAATTTCAAAATTAAACTATGCGATGAATGATGCTTTGGAACTGCAATTTGGTGTTGACTGGAGAACAGCAGGCATTGAACATGCCCGTGAAGTTCGAGATTTACTTGGCGGTGATTACTTTATCAATATGGCTGATGATAATTATCCAAATGGTAGAATAAGAAAACTCGGTGATATTATTGCTTACCACAATGAAACGACTGTGGATTGGCTCGGTTTCTATGCGCAAGGTAGTTACACCCAAGGTCCAATAAATGCCTATGGTATGATTGGTCAATCTAGCATTTCATATTCTTATCAAGACCATTTTACCATAAATGATAAAAAGATTGAAGCTGATGCGATTGGTGCCATGCAGGTTAAGGGTGGTCTCATGTATGATATGAGTGATAACATGAGCATATATGCAAATTATGGTGTTGTTGAAAAACCACCTATTATGGATAATGTGATCTATTATGATGGAACCGTCGCCAGTAATCCAATGAATGAAACATTTAATAGTTATGAAGGCGGCGTCAATTATGGCAGTGAAAAAGTAAGCGCTAAGGTCAGCTATTTTAACACGCAGTGGAATGATAGAAACCAGACTAAATCTGTGACAACGGGACAAGGCTCCAGTGGGGATACAGATGTTATTTTCCTCACTGGTGTAGATCAGAGCCACACAGGTGTAGAGGTTGAAGTATCAGTCCAGCCTATGAAGATGCTTAAGCTTGATTATTCTGCTTCTTTTGGTACCTACAAGTTTACTGGAGATGCGGAAGGCAATTATCAGGAATACACCGCAACTGGCACAAAACAGACACATTATACATATGCGCTTGATGGTTTGTATGTAGGTGATATGCCTCAAACTGGTATGAGTGTTAGTGCTACGCTGACTCCAATAAAAGGGTTATATCTTCAAGGCACAATGTGGAGTTATGACAAGAACTATGCTGACTGGAGTCCAGCCGCACGTGAAGTAAAAGGTAGTGCTACGGACAGAGTCCAGGTATGGGAAGCTCCAGCTTACAATAGAATGGACCTGCATGCCTATTATAACCTTCCTATGTCAATTGGTGGTGCAAACTTTCAGCTATTTGCCCATGTGTTTAACCTGACAGATGCTTTATATATCCAGGATGCTACCGATAACAGTCAGTATAATGCTTGGGATGATGATCATGATGCTGACAGTGCAGAAGTTTTCTTTGGTAGACCTAGATGATACATGAATATGGGTCTAACAGTAAGGTTCTAATTCAAATCAATTAGATTCTTAAGTACTCCTTAATAAAAAAGCCCCGATTTTTTCGGGGCTTTTTTATTTTACCCAACTGTAATTATTAATCCTGTTTTAGAATGACTTTATGTTTTTTCTAAAGATGCATATTTCTGCCAGAATTGCACTGCTTCGGCCCATTCTTCAGAAGAATAATGTGCCTTTGTACCACCAGGAAGTTCCAATTGGTTGCGCATCATTGTAACCGGGCCCATAGGTAGTTTCTCAACTCCTTCGGGTACGGAATGGATGCTAATTAATTCCCATTCTGCATCTGTGGAATTCTCATCATTTTCTGCCAATACATCATGGCGGTATACAATATATTCTATTCGCCCAGCTTTTATAGGTGTGCCAGATTTCGCTCGGGTTTGAATATAAAACTCTTCATTTGAACGTCGTTGAACTAATTTGGATACTAATTTAGTATTTTCGTCAAGTTTTACAAAAGGGCATACAAATTGATGAATTAATTCAGCGCTTCCTTCTACGATTCGAACACCATCTCGATATCCTTCTTTGAAATGCCGATTGGCCATTTGTTTTTCAGCATCTTGAGCGACTTCTTCAAAGGTTAGAT
>LUMJ01000766.1_pt1 | contig 10471 bp, 10 predicted proteins | sample 729631 | NCBI WGS metagenome assembly LUMJ01 (sample SAMN03860266, study PRJNA289734) | marine metagenome | biome: seawater column; feature: ocean; material: water; isolation source: Red Sea water column Station 22 - depth 500m | place: Saudi Arabia: Red Sea | collected 2011-10-15 | depth 500 m | reverse complement strand
GCCTATAAGAAACAAAAACGTAACCAGTACAAGCATTATTTTTGATGAACTTTTCATATTTCCTCCTTTTTCATATTAGAATCCGGAAAACCTGACATCAGACAGAATCAATTGGATATGCAACTAGCTAATAATCCAAAATTATGCGCCACACTTTTTTTCGATACTTGCTTGTTCTACTCCCGTTATTGATCCTTTTACTGTGCCTAACTCCGCTGCTGTCTCTCCATCACCTTCAATCGCGAACCATAATGGCCATAAGAAAAATATTCCAATAATTCCCAACGCCATGTCATTTTTGTATATTTTATTTTGTTTTACTTCCAATTCAGATTTTCGATTGTTTAAACGCATCATTTCCATTTTTATTTGTTCACAATCGTAATTGCTATACATTGTTGGTGATACATATTTAGCCGCTATTTGATCTGCTTTTTTTGCACAGCCTACCATGATGATCGACATAGACATAATCATTGCCAATGTTCCTTTGATATACTTCATAAAACTCCTTCTCTTATTACAGTTTTCAAAATAAAATTATAATTGGTTATGCTCATCCTCAAAAAGTAGTTCTAAAAGTTTTCAAATATTCAAATGAGTCCTCTGTTAATTTTGTGAAGATCCTTGAACTAAATAAAGGGTTGGAGCTCTTAATTCAGGGAGGAACACCAAACGAACAAAAAAACAAAACTGGGAAGAAATCTTGCGTTGCGTTGCGTTGCGTTGCGTTGCGTTGCGTTGCATGGTGTGTACCTCCGAAAGAGGAAAGAATAGAAAAATCAAGCTTTAATAACTTAAGATTTTCCTACACTATTTCACAATTTTTAAAAGAGTCAAGCAAATAATGAACTTTTTTTGGCAAACACCACTAAGAAAAATAATTGAATTATTTCAAATAACTAAAAGCATTATGTTTGTTCTAGAAAAAACATTGCCTGACGAGTGGAATCACAACCCATGAAATGAATAGAGTGGAAAGCGTGTACAGTAATAAGTATTAACTGTTTATTCTGGAAGGGCGGGCACAGCACTGTTCTTTGCTGTACTCTTATTTTTTGTGAAAGGTTAGAGAGATTTACCCGGCAAACACCGGTCCGTTGGGACGCATGCGGATTCCGGGGGAGAGCCGTTTCCAGGGCAGGCTGATTGGATCAGCGACCATCGGACCCGGCGCTTCTGCAACAAGTATGGAGTGTGCGATGGGAGTAAAATCAGCACGGAAGTGAACAGAACTTTTGTTGACAAGGATTTTCATTTGTTCCGGTTCCACTCCAGCAACACGATAGAGTTCACGGTCCAGTAATTGAACCTTGCTTGAGCCGACAACAATCCGAACACCGTTGATCTTCAGGCATGCTGTGGGACCAAGACTGATCTTTGCACCTCGCATCATCGGCCCCTTGACAGTCAAATCTCCGTTGCTGAGATGCTCGATGCTGAAGGTGCCTTCAAAAGGATGATCTCCCAGCGCCGGTTCCCCGCCCAACCCCAGTGTGATGGTTTTTCCAACTCCGGTTTTGTGAGCTGCTTCTGCAGCTTCAGGATCAAACAGCACTCCCAGTGCGGCGTCCTGTACCTGGTTTGCCACCAGCGCCCGCAACATTCCTGTGGTATTAGAGTTGCCTCCTGCTCCGGGATTGTCCTGGGTGTCAGCAATCACTACCGGACGGTGCCCCAGACCAAACCGCCGCATTCCGGAAAATCTGCAGCAGGGAATCCTGGAGTGAAAGACAAGCTGGTGATGCTTCCCTGCTCCAATGATTCAAGATGTGTATACGTACCCATTGCAGGTTCCATATCAGTGCATTGTCCGTGAAGCGGAATAATAAATGGAATCCTCCTGCTTGATATTGAAAGACGATTTCCACCATCCATGAAATATTTCAGTAAAAAAGCAGCCCGCTCCCCGGTTTCCGCCATGTCCACATGTGGATAAGTACGGTAGGCAACAAGAGCATCTGCCTGCTGAAGCATCAGTTCTGTCACATTGGCATGCAGGTCAAGACTGCCCACTACAGGCACATTGTTCCCAACCACCTGGCGTATTCTTTTTAAAAGCTCACCTTCACCATCATCAAAATGTTCTGTTACCATCGCTCCGTGAATGTCAAGGTAGATTGCGTCCGGACGTTGTTCTGATACAGCCTCAACAATCTTTCCAGTGATGCGCTCAAAAGCATCTTCCGTGACTTGTGCCGAGGGGCATGCGGCAGTCCAGATCACCGGAATAATCTGATGCGGACCTCCATGCATCGCGTCCAGAAAACCACCGACCGGTATGTTGATTCCACGTAAGTCAAGGACATCGCTGCCGTGTGTCATGCTCGGCATTCCTCCTCCCTGAACGAAGGCGTCCCAATCGGCTTTTGTAGGCGCAAAGGTGTTGGTTTCGTGCTGAAATCCGGCGATAAGTATTTTCATGATGATTTGTTGAAGTGTTTGTTATGTTGGGGATAAAAACAGTTGGAAGTTATCACTGTCATGCTGGCTGTAGCTTAACAGCATTTCAATTCCCTGCTTTGCCTTGAGAAGACCAAGAATCCGGATCAGCCGCTCTGTGACCAGTAAATCTCCGGATTTCTTCTGTTTATGCAAGGCGGTAATTGTTGCTTCAACCGCATTGCTTCCGAGGTGTCTCACGGCTTCAATCACCTGTTCGGCAACTTCCTCATCAGCAAGATAAGGCAGCATCAGAGTGGCAACACGGGGATTTTTGATTTGCCGCAAAATTTCAAAGGTATCACGGTTCTCAAAGAAAGAACGACCCTTGAGAAGTTTACTGATGGAATCAGCAATTTCAGCTCCTATGGCAATCAGCAAATCCTTGTACGCGGCACGGTTGGCGCTGTGGCTGGGTGAGTCATAACGGGACACAATCACATCAATTCCGGACTTGCCATAATCTCTGAAAGAATCTGCCAGTGCCCGAACCATATCCGCGCTGGAATCCGGTGCCATGTCAGCCAGGTCCTCTATGGCGGGTTCATATTTGACCTTACCCAAATTACGTACGACTTCACGCCTTACACGGGAATCGGTTTCTCCAAGCTGCTTATGCAGTGCAATTCCTGCTTTGGGTCCTCCAATTTTTCCAATCAGCTTGACTGCTCGCAGGCGAACTTTTGGACTTTCATCTTCCAGCAAAGAAATGGCCATCTCCAGGGCATCCTGTTTTTCACCCTGACGGTAAAGGGATTCTGCTTTTTCGATACTGGAGCATCCGGAGACAAGCAGCATGATGAACACTATCCAGGCAATATTTTTTTTGAATGCATGCATTATATTTCCTTATTTTTTAGTAATGTTTGATTAAGTAGAAAAATGTCAAAATGACGTCCTCTATTGAAATCCTGCGAAAGTGGTAATCCGTTATTACAGCTACTTACACGTTCCTGGATTCCCGCTTGCGCGAGAATGACATCTTTTTACTATTCTGTCCTATATGAAAATTGAACCACGATTTACTCTTCGTCCGGAATTCGGGCAAAAACAAGGTCAGTCAAGTCCGGAGCTATAATTGGTTCCTTAGCGTTGATGCCTTCCGAATCAAGTATTTCCATGATCTTGTCACCAAGATCTTCCACATTTCCAGCATGGCGCACCACTATCGTCACAATTGTTGGCACAGAATTGTCGAAGCTGATGTAGCGGAAATCATCACTCTGACTTTGCTTCAATTTAGTGCGAAGCTTACGTACCTCCTTGCTTTTGAAATCCTTGAGTACCAGTTCGAAGGCAATTAAGCGTTTCCCGCTGATTGAGATTGTTGACATTTCCTTGATAACCTGCGGGATGAATTCTTTCTGCATCTCTTCGTAAGCGTCCTGTACCAGTCCGGCGATCATTGCTGAAGGAATCACATTTGGTCCGCCGCGCCTTGCAACATTGACCACCGTGTTGGCAAAGGCACCTCCGCGTCCGGTGGAAACATTCTTGGCTGTCACATTCAGGGAGAGCGCCATATCACCTTTGATGTTTCCACTGACGGACATGATATTTACCTCAACCACAACTTTGGCCATCTGTTTAAGCAGACTTAAGCCGGTGGTGTAAAACTCTTCCGCGTTCTGGATCTGCTTGTCAAGCAGGGCACGGTCTGCTGGACTTCCGGAAACAATTGCCATGAACTGATCCTTGGAAATTTTGGCAAACTGCTCTATTACTTTTTCATCTGTCTGCAGCGATGTCACAGCATTGCGGAAATCCATTGCACGAAGGCCGCGCTGGTTTAAATCAGTTTGAATTTGATTCATCATTACATCTTCCAGATCTCTGAAAGTGAATCCGGACTCACTGAGATCAATATCCTTTCTGCTGGTGATAACCGGCACCAGCGTGCTGGCGCTGTTGTTGATCAGCTTGAGGTCTTTCTGCAGTGCCACCAGCACCTTCTGGCGGTTAACCTTATGCGCGGTGTCCAATCCGTAATATTTTCCGCCAAAGATTTTTTTCTCGTCATTGACTTCACTGCTGTCGATGTACTTTTGCACATTGGTAGAAAGATATTTTTCGATTTCCTCAAAATTATTGTTGTAATTCTCATCAGGTAATAACTCGCGTACCATAGCATCAACAGCCTGTGTGCTGGCAATTTCCATGGCCTTGGCTTTCGCGGCACGAATATCGTTGCGCTTGATGAAAGCCTTGGCTTTGATACGGATTACACGTACATCCGGAGAGTCCTCCTTGAGTGTGACACGGCCGGTCAAATCAGCCAGTGTAAGAAATTCTTCAGGTTTGGGCTCCTGCTTTTTTGCAGCACATCCGCTGAGAAGAACTGCCAGGATCAGCAGAGTTGAGAAAATGAAGTTTTTGTTTCGCATTTTGACTCCTGTCTGTTTTGTGTGGAGGAACAATAATTTATTGGTTAATCATCACTGATGAAATGGTAAAAAGTCAATTCAACAATTTCTTTTCATTAACACTTGGCTTATTTACGGCAGAATACGTGAACAATGTTCTATGATTTAAGTTACTTACAAGTTGTGGAGTATATTAATTAATGACAAAAACTATTTGTTAACGGCTTGACTGCTAAGCCGGAATGCTCCTTTTTTTCCAGCAATAATTAAACGGTTCGGGATTGCGCATTTCTGCAAAAACTGTGAATCTTGAATGTAACATTTTACATAATGAATTAAAAGGGGATAATTGTTTCTGATAAGAATTTCCATCATTTATTTTGCCGGATTTTTTTTAATAACTGTTACAACAGCATTCGCGTTTTTCCCACTCAGCTGGGATGATTTAATGTACCAGATGGAATTGCGGATGAACTGGAAGCGTGTGAAAATGGAAACAGTTGTTCAGATATTTGACCCATTCTCCAAAACTGAAGAAAACGGGATTCCGGAACATCCTGCAGCAATTCCCGCAAGAGGTTACAAACAGCTGATTCACTGGAAAGATGGAGAAGTTCTTGTGGTGGAAACACAGAGCATGGAAGGGGAGCTGTTGCATTTTTACTATGAATACAAGGACGATGTGCTGTCAGTTTCCCTGAATGATAACCGATCTTTTGAAACAGAAGATATTTTGCCGCTTCAGATTCGTTTCCGTTCAAAATATGAAGAAGTCCGTAACAAAGCCCTGCAGGAACTGGGAATTGTCAACAAAGAGATTGACTATCACATTCGGGAAGACAACCATGTTTTTCTCCGGATAGGAGATTTGGATTCCGGACATTATGCTCTACTAAATCCAAAAACCTATGATTTATCAGCAGTATATGACAGGATTTGGAAAAGTGACGGAAGCTGGCTTGATATAAAAATCATTTTCATTAAGTATGAGACATATCGCTGGCAGACTTACCCGAAAGTTACAGAGTATTATCTGGACGGACACTTATTTAAGCGAGTTTCTGTGAGCAGTGTCCGCACACTGTCCCGCCTGCCGATTAATAGACTTAAAGAACAGGCAATAAAATTACGCCAAAAACAAATTGCAACCCTCAAATATGACTATGCTCTTTAATCAATTTTTACGAAGTCTGTTTGCTGTAACCGGATTATTTTTTGCTGCTTTGATCAATGCACATGCTGAAACGATGGTGGTTGACCGCATTTATTTGATTGTCAACAGCCAGATGCTCACACGCAGTGAGGCACAGGATGTCAAGTCAGCGATTATGGCACAAAATTCTTCAGCGGAAAAAACGCAGGCAGAGCTGGAAAAACAGTTACTGATGAACCTGATGCAGGAAATGCTGCTGCTGGACCGTGCGAATGCATTGAAAATTGTGCCGATGGAGAGGGAAATTGATGCTCGTTTGAACAGGCTTGCCGAGGACCAGCCGCATTTACTTGAAATTTATTCTGAAGAAAATTTGAAAGAGCAATTTGCTCGGGATTTCAAAAAACATCGCGTAATTAGTCGTGAGGTGGACTCAAGAATTAACATAGATACAAGTGATATTGTAAATTATTGTGATCAGCAGCTGCGGAAAGACCGAAAAATTGGGTTAGCACAAATCCTTTTGCAGGGATCTGAAAATGAAATTAAGCAGCAGGTTGAGAAAATCCTTCAGGAGTTTGGAAATGGTGTTTCGTTTGAAGATCTGGCAAAGAGTTATTCTGCAGATTCAAGTGCAAAACGAACCGGAGGCAGGCTTGGGGTTTTTAAGCCTGGAGATTTGCTTAAGGAAATCGGTGACGTTACCAATGATTTGAAGCGCGGTCAAATCAGTGAAGTTGTGGAAACACAGCTTGGTAAACATCTGCTTTATATTTACCAGGAAGATTTTCCGCAGGGGCTGGATTGTCAAAATATCTCTGAAACACAAAGAACAAACTTTTCCAACGCCATTCACCACCAAAAACGTACAGCTTTATTAGATACATATATGAATGAGATGTATGCCTGTGCTCATATTGAAATCAAGGATCCTGGATCTTCCGGGCTTCCCGGTGCTTTGGCATTGCCTGAAGTTGAGTTAGAAAATGTCAATTGCCAGGCACGAAGAGTTATGGTCATTCCGCAAAAAAAGAAGAAGAAGAAAAAAAGAAACCGCGGAGATACTAAAAGCTGATATTGTTAGCAGGTCATATTTTATGGACACAATATTCGGAATCATTCCTCAGCTTGATCTGAAAACAATTTATTTACAACTGTTTGCCTGAATTTTTAGAAAATAAAATTACCCTTGTTCTTTAAGTGATCTGTAAAGCTCAAAAGCGTTTTCTGCAGTTTCATTTTCATGTACCACCGAGCGAACCGCCTTGATCATGGCAACAGGCGCTTCTGACTGAAAGATATTACGCCCCATGTCCACACCAGCCGCCCCCTGTTGAACGGCATTGTAAGCCATTTTCAGGGCATCCAATTCAGCAATTTTCTTTCCTCCCGCAATTACAATAGGTACCGGACAACTGGCCGTGACAGTTTCAAAGTCCTTTTCTACATAGTAAGTTTTGATATAATGAGCGCCTAATTCCGCGCATATCCGGGTTGCCAGCCGGAAGTAACGGGCATCGCGCACCATATCCTTTCCGACAGCAGTAACAGCCAAAGTTGGAATTCCGTAACGTGTGCCCTGATCAACAAGTTTGGTCATATTGATGATAGATTGCTTTTCATGCTCACCTCCGATAAAAACCTGCACAGCCATGGCAGAAACATTCATCCGGATTGAATCCTCAATGTCCACTGCTATTTCCTCGTTGGACAATTCCTTCAGCATACTTGTCCCTCCGGAAGCGCGCATCACAATTGATTGCGTGAATGAAGGAGGTACAATACTGCGCAAAATTCCACGTGTCAGCATAAGTGTGTCCGCGTAAGGCGCAAGCGGCATAATTTTGACGTCAATCCGTTCCAGCCCTGTGGTCGCACCCTGAAAATAACCGTGGTCAAAGGCCAGCATAACCGTGCGTCCTGTTTTTGGATTGAAGATACGTGCCAGCCTGTTTTGCATTCCCCAATCCAGCGCGTTCAAACCTTTCAGATAAAAAGCATCTGATTTCTGTGGAATGTCCAAATAGTATTCTTTCGTTTCTTTTAATGCGTCTAAATCAGCCATATTTTTCTTATATTTGAGTAATAGTTTTAAATCACGCGTTCATTACCGCCGTCAATAGGAATTTGCGCGCCCGTAGTTTTAGCGAAAACCGAACCGGCCATCGCGCAGACCATTCGAGCGACTTCAGTTGTTTTCACGTCTGTTTTCAAAACATTCCTGCTTTTGTATTCTTCAACAGTTAATCCGTAGCGTTTTGCGGATCGTTTCAATGCTTCCGGAGTCCAGAGACCAGTATCATAAACACAATCCGGATGAAGAACATTTACCCTTATTCCGAACTTTCCTAATTCAAGCGCTGCAATCCGAGCCAGTTGAGTCTGTCCGGATTTGGGTACAGAATATGCTGAGGCTCCCGGACCTGGCGCAGGAACATTCCGGGATGCAATGAAAACAACGGCTGGATCAATGCCTTCTTTTAAAAACGGTACACAGGCCTGCAATAATTGCTGTGGAGCAGTCAGATTAATCTTCAGACTTTTCTCCCAGGTTTGAGCCTCAATCTCTTCAATGTTCTGCCCCGAGGGAAAAGTACCGGCATTTAAAACAAGAATGTCGATTCCGCCAAAACATTGTACAGTTGTTGCCATGGCCCTGGCAATAGCTTGTTTGTCTGTCACATCACATTGAATGCCCAGAATACCGGAGTCACCTGAATCCGGATTTCCTGGGAAAATGTTTTTTATCTCCGGATTTATATCCAGTCCAGTGACTGTGGCACCTTGTTGATGAAGCAGATTAGCACAAGCCAGTCCGATACCGCTGGCGGCTCCGGAAACAACAGCAATCTTTCCCTGCAATTCCGGAGGCTCAGATTCAGTTTTTAATTTTGCCTGCTGCAATTCCCAATACTCTGCCTCAAACTGGTGTACTTCTGTAAGCGGCTTCCAACCTCGGAATTTTCCGGAATTTAAATTTTCTGCCAACTGCACTGCTTTCACAGTATGTGAGGCAATGTCTGAGATAATTTCATTCTCATTGCTGCTTCGGCCAAAAGAGATGATTCCCTGTTCACGCCAAACCGCCCAGCGGGGTGCGCAGTCCAATCGGATTTGTTTTCCATTTGTGTTACGCTCAAAATAAGCATCATAATCGGAGGCAAATATCTCAATGCTTTTCTCAATATTTTTCTGACCAAGACAGACCGGGGCAGGTTTTGTTCGTATCAGATGATCAGAGGTGATCGGCCCGCGAGTTGAAATTTTCTTTACTTTGGACAAAACGGAAAAACCGCGGGCTTCCGGACTGTTGTTCAAGTGTGCAAGTGTAGCAGCACCACGGATTCCGGAAACTTTACGTCTGATTCGTGAAAGTGTACGTAAGGTTTCCGGATTGAGGACCAGCGAAGTTTTCTTAGCTTTGATTTTTGGTAAGGTAGAATTTTTATTTAAATATTTTTCTGCCAATGTAACTGCATTGATCATGCGATCATAACTTTCGCGCGCGCTTGTTCCGAAAGTGATAATGCCATGATTCAGCAGAACCATGCCTTCATATATTTGCCAGTCCACATTCTTTGTAATTTCAAAAACTTTTCGGGCTAGTTTGAAGCCGGGCATCACATACGGAATTATCAGCAAACGATCACCATATACATGCTGAATTAACTTCTCCCCATTTGGGGTATTAGTTAAAGTAACAACTGCGTCGGCATGAGTGTGGTCAATCCAATTAAAAGGAATGATGGCGTGCAGCAGTGCTTCTACAGATGGACTTGGAGCATTTGGATTCGTCATGCACAGTTGCTGTTCACGTACCAACAAAGTGTCGCTGATATGCTCAAGCGCCGCCAGTTTCTTCATCTGTTTCAGACGAAGCGGAGTGAAGCCTTCCTCGTCAATTGCTGCTAAATTCTTGCCGCTGCCTTTGACGTAGAGGATCTGTTCTTCTTCTCCAAATATGTTTATTTCACTGAGCTTGACGGACGTATTTCCTCCACCGTGGAGTACCAGGTTTGTATCCTTCCCAAGCAGTTTTGAAGAATAGACACGCATTTGAAGTGAGTTTTCTTCAAATCCGGAAGCTGTTTTTTGATCCCAAAGGTTTTTCATTTAATTTGTTTTTTTAATTTATTTTGATACAATTTGTTTCTCCCTAATTTATAAAGAAGTTGCATATGTTAAACGTAGCATTTGATACTCACGAATTTGTAAAAGAATTGCAAAATTCAGGTTTCCAAGAACAACAAGCAGAAGCCCTTTCTCGTGCAATGAAAAAAGCACAGGAAACCCACTTGGATCAATTAGCCACAAAACATGATCTTTCGGAAGCAAAACTGGAGCTTATAAAATGGATGATAGGTACTGCAGGTGCAATTATCGGAATATTGTTTGCTTTGCTCCGTTTTCTTCCGCCTGCGGTATGATTATCATTGATAGACATTGCTCAAATTCTCCTCATAAGGCGGTCCTATAATTCCTTTATCTGTAATCAGACCTGTAACCAACTCAT
>LUMJ01001289.1_pt1 | contig 10477 bp, 24 predicted proteins | sample 729631 | NCBI WGS metagenome assembly LUMJ01 (sample SAMN03860266, study PRJNA289734) | marine metagenome | biome: seawater column; feature: ocean; material: water; isolation source: Red Sea water column Station 22 - depth 500m | place: Saudi Arabia: Red Sea | collected 2011-10-15 | depth 500 m | reverse complement strand
TGGTATTATATAAACATGATGAGAAAGAAAGAGAAGATGATGAAAAAGAAGATTGACTTTATCGCTGCGAAAAATGGTGGTATTGAGTTGTATGCCGGTGCTGGCAACCTCAAAGGTTGGGGAAAGACCCCAGAAGGTATTGCCTACACTCTGAAGACCGTTGGTCTCGCTGAGGTTGTGATGGGTGGCAGCACGATGGATTTTGCCATAGAAGAGGGGTTTACGACCAATGCTGGTGCCCTAGACCTGTGGGATGAAGCTGTTGCGATTTACAACTGGGAAGTGAATGGAGTTGCCTAATGACTGTTTACGTTAAAGAAGGTGCTGATAGTGTCCTTGCTGGTCTTAGTAATATGAAGGCTGCAATGATTAAGGACTATGTTGGGTTCATGCCTCCGAAGGATGAAGTTCGGAAGAAGATGTGTGAAGAGAACGAGAATAACTTCACGATCACCTACGGTAAGAAATATATCAAGATTACCGAAAAGGGTGGTGGTGTGAAGGCGTTTGTCGTTGGTGTTGACAATGACAAGGTGTTCAAGAAGGGTGACATTCTGAAGCCCGCTGGATACAATGCTCCTGCTCGGAACGCTGCTCGGGGAAATATCCTTGAGGGTAACTATGCAATCAATTGGACTGGCCCCCTTTATCTCTAGGGGCCATTTTCCTCTTGACAAACCCTTCTGAATATGGTATTATAAGACATACTGAGAAAACAGAGAAAGACACGAAATGGCATATGTGAGTAAAGAGACTAAGAAGGAACTTGCGCCTGAGATCAAGAAGGTTCTCGCCGAATACGGTGTGAAGGGAACCATCAAGGTTAACAATTACATGACTCTGGTTGTGACGCTTCGGAAGGTTCCTGCCGGGTTGTTCACTCCTAAAGAGATTGCTGATGGTGTCAACGTCTACCACATTGAACGGTTATTTGAAGGAACTGCAAAAAAGTTCCTGACCAAGTTGCTCACCGCCATGAAGGGTGAGAAGTGGTATGACAAGACTGATGCCATGATTGACTATTTCGATACCGCTTGGTATAACGATATCAAGATCGGTGAATGGAACAAACCTGTAGAGGTGATATAATGAGTAAAATCAAAAACTACGCAATGGAACGAACTGAGAAGTTCTGGGATATTGCCAGGGAAACTATCGGCGAATGTGAGCACTATGCTGAGTTTGAAGAGAAGATGCTCGCTGTTCCTGAGAAAGATGGGTATCTAGCATTTAGCCCTCTAGAGGAGTTGAAGTACGAACTAGAGGATGGTTGGAACGAATTTTGGAGTAAATACGCATGACTCTAAAAGAAAAAATCGCTGATTTTATAGTCGGAACCTTGTTTATGTTGACGCTGTTCGCAGTTGGTTGGTTCTGCTTGGTGGTGTTCTGATGAGTAAGAAATTAGATGCGCTACTGAACAACTTGAATAACGTACCAGTTTCGGTAATTCATACTGGCCTAGAAGGTGAGTCAAGTGTTGTTGCGCTTATCGATATGCCCAAACATCTATCCACAGATGAGAAATTGGAAAAGGCCTTCATGATGACTAATTCCATTGAATCGGCATGGTGGTTGAATGAGGGCGTCACTAAGATGTTCGACGGCAAAGCTTGTCGGAGTACAATGGTAGGCGATTTTGTGTTGATTGGGAACGATAAATATAAATGCGAACCAGCTGGTTGGAGCAAACTTGCTTGGACTAAACCAGCACATGCATGGGGTAAGGTATCTCATCACAAACCAAAGGTATGGAACTAAACAAATGACTACATCTACGAAACAAAAGAAGATTGATAACGCAAAGAAGGGCGCTCCAAAGGTGCCTGGTGATACTTGCCCGTCAATCAACTATGTACAAGATATTCTAGAACAGATATCAGAACGTGCAAATGATGAGTGGGCCGCTAAACAGGCCGATGTTGTCAATGGTGTTCTGGAATATGTTCGAGAGGCTAATGAGGAACTTCGTTCTTCCTCATATTACTGGTACAAACAGTATAAGGGAGCTGTGAAATGAAAAAAATGTTGATTGGGTGTGCAGTAGCAGCAATGCTAATGACTACTGCTGCTCCAGCAAAAGCAGGAAGCGATTGGGTTGGTCCTGCCATTCTCGGCACAATTTTTGGTGTTATAATTGCTGGTAATGGCCATCATGGCCATTCGGAAGTTATTATTGAGAGGCGCAGAGGGCATCATCATCACCGCCGGCATCATCGCTATCATAGGTTCAGTGAGTGGGTTGAAGTTTGTAAACCTTATCCACATTTGCGTCGGGACCGTTGGGGCGATTATTACACTGTAATGCGTAGAGAGTGCCGAGTAGTTAAAAGAGCTATTTGGTAATGACATCTCTGCAAGAAAGAAGAATTGCAGCTGTAAGGACTGCTCTGGATACAGTTAAATCTGAATGGGGTAAAACCTATTGGTCAACTGTGTTAGCGTATCTTTTAAGACAAGCAAATCGTTTGAACTAAATAGGTGAATGGTAACGCTTACAGAACGAGCTAAAAACTATTTAAAGAGTGTTTCAAACGGTGGATTTGTAACTCTAGGCGTAAAAGGCGGGGGTTGTTCTGGATATCAGTATGTGTGGGGCCTCTCTGAAGAAGCAACTCATGAACGTATTCAATGGAGTGATCCAATTGAAGATGTATTGTTATTAGACCCCATTGCAGAGATGTATGTGATTGGAAGCGAAATCGATTATGTAGAAGAACTTGGCGGTAGTTTTCTCAAGGTAGTAAATCCTACTGCTACAACTATGTGTGGATGTGGAGAGAGTTTCGGTGTTTGAATATAGATGTAAGATAGTTAGAGTTGTTGATGGTGATACTGTAGATGTAGATATTGATCTGGGCTTTGGGATATGGATTCACAAAGAGCGAATACGCCTGCATGGTATAGATACTCCAGAAAGCCGTACCAGAGATTTAGAGGAAAAGAAGTATGGCCTGCTCGCAAAAGAACAGGTGAAATATTTTCTTCCTCAAGGGTCAATTCAAACCCTGATAACTGTTAAAGATAAGGCAGGGAAATTTGGTAGAGTATTAGGTAAATTTAAAATCGAAGAACCAATTGAGGGCTATTCTATGACTCTCAATGAATGGATGATAAAAGAATATCATGCTGCTCCCTATTTCGGACAGAGTAAAGATAAAATTGCGGAAACGCATCTTGAAAATCGGAAGAAGGTTACTGATGTTCGTGAGATGGGCTTAAAAATATTACATGATTACGATCAGTGATAATTTTCTTGATGATGTTTCATACAAGGCGCTAAATAACACCTCTATGGTGTACGCTAAGGTACACTGGATAGGTATAAAAGCAGCTCCTGAGAATCCATTCCATAACTTCATACATAAGATATTTCGACATGCGTGGCCTGATGGCCACGGTACTATATCTGGAGCGACTGCTTGGTGGAACATTCGGCCGATAGACCCCATGCCTCACAGTGATTTGATATCCTATTGTATGTCTGGAGGCGTTGATTATACACCAAAAAATCCTCCAAAGAGAACATTCATATATTACTTGAAAGCTCCTAACAGTGGAGGCCGATTAAATATCTATACCAAACCGCCATTAGTTAACGACAATATTGCTTATAAACGTAAGGCTTTTCGTTGGGAAGATCATGAAACAGACTCTATAGCACCTATTGAGAATAGATTGATATCTTTTCCAATTCAGCATACTCATGCTGTACAGGCTTATACGGGTAATCGTGTATCCATTGGAGCGATATTCTGGAATGCCCTGCCTACCATATATGGAGATACAAATCCAAACATTAATGACTCTTACGATAGGCCATGGGAAAAATTAGAGAATCAAGAGAGTAATCGGAAACGCACTGAAACTCATATAGTAGGCCACCCAAAGGGGTATCCAATCTGATGCTGTATATCTCACCACCATTTGGAAACTATTTTGACTACGGGAAGCACTCCGCTAGAATTCGTGGAACATTCACTGCTGACCGTAGAAGGGGCCTAGTATATCACACATTGCGCTCCTTACGCCCTGTAGAAGGCGGATGGCGCAATCAAATAGGGTTTCGTAATAAAGGTTTGCGGAACATTAAGAAGTTCGATATGAGCTCATACTATTCCCTTGCTGCCCTAGATAGCAATTGGGTTACATTGTTTACTATGTTACCTCAAAACGCAAAGATTGAACTTAACGTGGGTTGTCCTAATGTCGGAACCTATAGTATAAGGCGTGCTGATATAAAAACTTTCACAGAGCATCATAAAAATCTTATCGTCAAGGTGTCTCCAAATGTCACAAGAGAATTTCTAGATGATTGTCAAGAACTAGGCGTAAAGACTATACATTTGAGCAATACGATACCTACAAGTCGAGGGGGTATATCCGGCTCACAATTAAAAGAGCTCTGCCTGCCTCTGGTAGAATCTACAGCAACTACATATAATATGGAGATAATCGCTGGTGGGGGCATATATTCCAAGCAGGATGTGATTGATTACGCAAATGCTGGTGCTAAACACTTCTCCATATCCACTGTTTTTATAACCGCACCGTGGAGAGTATCATCGATTCATGACGCTGCCTGGAAAGTCAGCCATGATATAGCTGTATATAGAAAGGTTACAACATGAAGTTACAATACGGAACATATAAGGATGTAGAAGGTTATCTTGGGCCTGTTCGCATGATAGGATTCTTTATGGATATATTACATAATGGTCGCCTATATGCTCTGGTTGTATGGAAATGGTATATAGGAGTAGTAAAATAATGACAAATACATGGTTAATTGTTGCAATGGTGTCGATGCTTGAGTCGTATGTGCTAGAAGAGCCTTCATTTAAGACAGAAGCAGAGTGCAAAAGCTTTGCTATAGAACATGTAGAAGACTTAAATCTACATGTAAATATGGAGTTTGGGCTGTCTATAGCCAAGATAAATCCTCTGATATGTATAACAAAAAAAGAATTAGACGATAACGATGAGGATAAGGCTGATACATGATAAAGGATAAGTACATTTTTGTGTCCAAAAAGGGTGACTCTTGGGCAAACATATGTATTCGAGAAGGAAAATTCAAGGACGTTATCTACAATTACGGTAAGGTTTCGGTCAATTCAGAGCAAGAAAATGCCGATGGCACCTTGCCTTTTCGCTTTGAATATAGTATAATAGACAATGCATCACTGAAACGAGAAGAGTTCGGAGAGGAATTCTTTACTCTCATTGGTGATATACTGGTGGACATTATAGACGACCAGTTACAGGAGAATAATTTTGAGTACATCGCAGACAATTGAACGAACAGCCCTTTCACAACTTGTGACCAATGAACAGTATGCTCGAAAGGTGCTGCCCTTCATAAAAGGCGCTTATTTTGCGGATAAAACTGAACGTACAGTTTTTGAAGAGATCGCTAAGTTTGTCGATAAGTATCAAACAATACCTACACAGACCTCGCTGGAGATAGAGGTACAGAGTAGAAAAGATTTAAACGAGGAAGAGTTCAAGAAAATCGTTGCGATCATACAGACCAATTTTGTAAGGATAGGGCGGTATATAATGCGATTGTCGAAGGCATATCAATCATTGATGGAAAGGATAAGAATAGAGGGCCAGATGCTATTCCGAGCATTCTCACAGATGCCCTTGCTGTTGGTTTTGATAACCGTGTTGGTCATGATTATCTGCTGGATGCAGATGAACGATATGATTTCTACCACACGGTAGAAGAGAAGATTCCCTTTGATCTGGAGTTTTTTAATCGTATCACCAAGGGCGGATTACCTCCGAAGACGCTGAATATCGCTCTTGCGGGTACTGGTATAGGCAAATCGCTGTTCATGTGTCATGTAGCTGCTAACTGCCTATCTCTTGGTAAAAACGTGCTGTATATCACACTGGAAATGGCAGAAGAACGTATCGCTGAGAGAATAGATGCGAACCTGATGAACATAACCATTGATGATTTACACGATTTACCCAAATCCATGTACGATAACAAGATTGCTAAGATTATCAAATCGACTTCTGGTAAGCTCATCGTCAAGGAATATCCGACAGCTTCTGCTCATTCTGGACACATTCGAGGACTTATCAAGGAACTTGCGATCAAGAAATCCTTTAAACCTGATATACTGTTTGTGGATTATCTGAATATATGTGCGTCATCAAGATTTAAAGGAGCAACCAATGTCAACTCTTATATGTATGTCAAGGCAATTGCTGAAGAACTTAGAGGCCTTGCAGTTGAAACTAATATTCCAATTATGTCAGCTACGCAGACAAACCGATCAGGATTCTCCAACTCTGATGTGGGCCTGGAAGATACTTCAGAAAGTTTTGGTCTTCCAGCTACGGCTGATCTCATGTTCGCACTTATATCTAACGAAGAGCTTGACTCAATTAACCAAATCGCAGTCAAACAGCTGAAGAATCGCTACAATGATTCCAACGTAAACAAACGCTTTGTGCTGGGTATAGATCGTGCAAAGATGCGCCTATTTGATATAGACCCCAAGGAACAGACGAATATAACCGGTAGTCATCAGGACGAATTTGCAGAGCCCGTGTTTGACAATACCTCATTTGAAGAGGATTGGAAAATATGACTAAAACGCTGGACATACAAGAGGAAATGGAGTATATCAAGGACCGCCAACAGGAGCTTGCTACTGAAGGCCGAACGGGTAACGAAAGAGAATTCTGGAAACTACAGATAGTCTGGGAGTATCTAAGAGACAAGGTAGCACATAAAGGTAACGGATATCTAAATTAATGGCGTTTTCCACGTTTCTAAAACGAAATTTCAACGTACTTTCCAAGGAAAATCAATCGGATATAGAGAATATAAGGAAACAAAAGAGATTTATACCCTTTTCTGAACGCCCTACGCATACCCATATACCCATAGATGCTTTTCTCATGAGCCAAGGAGTCAAGGATTGCATGACTTGGAGAGGTATCGAGCTGGGTAAAAGCGTATATGATTTCGCTCTACTTTCTATGATAATCTGGGAGAATTCGCCTGCTAGTATTCTGGAGATAGGTAGCGGAGAGGGTGCGAGTGCTATATGGATGGCTGATCTGTGTCAGTCCTATGGATTACCAACTAGAGTATACAGCATAGACATAAACCCTGTAACACTAAAATACAAGAGAGTTACCTTTGCTAAAGGAGATAGCCGAGGAATAAACAACACCATGTTCGATATAGAAATGCTGCCTCATCCTTGGATCATAGTAGAGGATGCTCACATAAAAGTCAACAAAATTATGAGATATTTTGAGAAGCACATGCATATCGGGGATTATATCGTCATAGAAGACTCAAGAGGAAGACTACATACCAAGTTAAATGTACCGAATACTCTGTATGTGGATACGCATTACTGTGATTACTTTGGACGTAATGCAACAAGCTCGATGAATACTATACTGTGTAAATGGAATAGCATGGAGTAGCATTGATGGGTACAGACATTATCAATGAAGCCTTTCTAGGCCTATGGGAATTCATGGGGTGACATGGGTTTTGCGGAGGCTTTGAAAAAAGATGGAGAATAACATAGAGGAGCATGGATTAAAGTTCGCAGGGTTTCGGCAGAATTTTCTCACCACTGGTACAAATAATACAGGAATGGGGTACGAAGCACTGCTGGAATACGCCATGGCTCTGTGTGCTTAGTAGAGCTCTATAAGAATGCTACAAGCTTGTAGCCATCAGGGCTGCGAATTCGCTTAATTCGCTTTCGGTATACCCTATTTACCAAAAGGGACTTGACATCGCCCGTATTCTATGGTATAAAGAGCATGTCGCTTGTTGCTAAACATCATATGGAAATTAATTCAAATAAATGCTTGTTTTTTGCTTGACATATCCCTTTGAGTATGTTACTATAAGAACATGATGAGAGAAACAAAGAGACTTCTGGACCGCAAGGTAGGGTTAAGAGCCACTGCTAGTCTCGCCACAAAGGATATTCCTTGATGTGTGTATAACGTAAATGCCGGAAACGCCGAGAGTAGGTTCTCCCGTATGAATTGAAATCTATGTGGCATCGGAGTGGGAAGACGGGGTTCCTTCATTGAATTATATTTCGGGAATGGAGGATCAGAAAAAAGGTTGGAACGCCGAAATGTTCTCCCGAATGATGGTTAAGGAGTACCAGCTGAAAACAACTCCACAGTTTTTTGAGTTAGAGAGGCGGGTCATTAAGGATGGGTGGCCCACGGTGAAGTTCTCAAGATTATGAGTGTGGGGTGAAATAGTTGCCCCGCCTCTCTTACTATATAGAATTCTTCAGCCAATGAGGCTGTTGAATAGGGTAGAATATACCCTTTACTTTGTCATATAAGGAGATTGAATTTATGACGACTACTACTACATCAAAGACCGCAAAAGTGATTGCGGCACTACAGAACGGAGCTGAGTTGACAGCCAAGCAGATTAGCGCACGATATGGTGTGAAGAATGTGCGAGCTCTCATTAGCTCTATTCGTATGCAGGGTTACTCTGTGTATCTCAACAAGCGTGTTAGCTCTTATGATGGCAACACATACAGCAAGTATCGATTCGGAACACCGACTCGAGCTGTTGTGGCAGCCGGTAATCGGGCTCTCGCTTCTTAGAGGCCACGGGGAGTGGGGGTCTCACCCCCCCTTTACCGCTTAAAAAGGAGCCGCTGTTGTCAATCTATAAATGCAATAAGGTGTCTCAAAGATATTTCCCAAGCTTTCCCAAGCTTTCCCCAAGCTCCCCCCTACCAAAACTGAGCCCGCTTTGCTTTAACTTCAAAGGATAAATATATACATGAGTGATTTTTTAAAGAGCATCATCAAAGATATCGGTAATGAATATGCAACCATTGCTACTGATGGTATTGAAGCTGGTGATGTAGACTCTTATATTGACACAGGCTCCTATATCTTCAACGCACTTCTGTCTGGCTCCCTTTATGGGGGTCTTCCTTCCAACAAGATTACAGCGTTAGCGGGAGAGAGTGCTACAGGTAAGACCTATTTTGCAATGGGTATTGTTAAAACCTTTCTGGATGCAAACCCAAATGGCAGTGTGATGTATTTTGAGAGTGAAAGTGCAATTACAAAGGAACTGATTGTCAGCAGAGGTATAGACTCTGAGAGAATGGGTATATTTCCTGTGGCAACCGTACAGCAGTTTCGTCATCAGGTTCTACAGGCACTAAATTCCTATTTGTTACTGAATGAAAATGATAGGCCTCCACTGTTTCTCTGTCTGGATTCTCTCGGTATGTTATCTACCACAAAGGAGATGGAAGATACCGCCGAAGGTAAAGAGACAAGAGACATGAGTAGAGCTCAGGTGCTAAAAGCAGCGTTTAGAGTGCTGACTCTGAAACTTGGGCGAGCAAAAGTTCCCATGCTGGTTACGAACCATACCTACGATGTGATTGGAAGCATGTTTCCTACCAAGGAGATGGGTGGAGGAAGTGGTCTAAAATATGCGGCGAGCACCATCGTATATCTTTCCAAGAAAAAGGAGAAGGATGGTACTGAGGTGATCGGTAATATCATTCACTGTAAGAATCATAAGAGTCGATTGACGGTGGAAAATAAAATGGTGGATGTTCGATTGACCTATGATGAGGGCCTGGATAGATACTACGGATTGCTGGATCTCGCAGAGAAGTATGGTATCTTCAAAAAGGTCAGTACGAGATTTGAGTTGCCTGACGGATCAAAGCAGTTCGGTAAGACGATTATGCAGAATCCAACAAGCTACTTTACCGAAGAGATAATGACACAGTTGGAAGAAGCTGCAAAAAAAGAATTCAAATATGGCTGATTTTCGCTTGACAATGCTTAAAGAATATGATATAGTGTAAATATAATAAGTCTTCGGAAAGTATATCTAGGAAGACAGTCCACAAAGTACCAGAGATGGGAAACCTGGCCATCGGAAAGAATAACACAGAAGAAGACTTATTTTTATGGGGCGCAAGGACGGTTCTTATTACGGGTTCGATGTTAGATGGAAACCCAACCCTTTCTAACAGGGTGAAATAAGAAGTGAGGTTCAACTCCTCACCGCCCGCTTTAAAATTGTTATGAACTGGAAAGAAGCAGAAGAAAAACTCATTCAGATAATAGGACCAAACTATCAGAATTATCCAGCGTGTGTGGAATGGAATCTGAAAGTTCTGGCTTACATGGAGAAACTTCAAAAAGAGAAACCCTTGGTAAAAAAGACTGATTGATATGGAAATTTTAGTTGTGCTAATAGCGTCGTTAATTTTGATTGTGTTAACAGGATATGTGTTATTCAAACTTTTCTCGAGCCCCTTCAAGGTATTGGGATTTTTGTTCAAGGCTGCGGTAATTCTTGTATTAGGTGCGGCAGTATGGCTTGGATTGTTCTATTGGGTAATTCACTATTAGGAGGTGAGAAAATGAACATTGGTGATGTAGTGAAGTTCTACGATATATACAATGATGT
>LUMJ01000493.1_pt2 | contig 10500 bp, 12 predicted proteins | sample 729631 | NCBI WGS metagenome assembly LUMJ01 (sample SAMN03860266, study PRJNA289734) | marine metagenome | biome: seawater column; feature: ocean; material: water; isolation source: Red Sea water column Station 22 - depth 500m | place: Saudi Arabia: Red Sea | collected 2011-10-15 | depth 500 m | reverse complement strand
GTTCGTGTGTCAGGAGAAAATCCATCATCACAAAATGCAGGGTGATCCTGGATTGCATCAAAATGAACGGGGACTTTTTTAGTGGCCAGTCCCAGTTGATTTAGTTTTTCAAATATAATATTTTGAACATGTCCTTCATCGTTCGCCAAACTGGGAGACTGAACCAAAGTTTGGATAAAAGAGATGATATCATCTTTGGTCGCTTTCAGAGATTCATCAATTTTTGATTGATATTCAGGCACGCTTTTTCCAATAATAATAAAGGGGAAGGCCTGCCACAACTAGAATAGTCCCAATGGCCGCATCGCGGGGCGCTTCCATAATTGTATTTATGGTCAGAAAGACTGAGAACAAAATGAAGATGGCCGGTATCCATGGATAGAGGGGTGTTCTATAGGGTCTTTCCATATCAGGCTTTTTCTTTCGAAGGATAATGACAGCACCGGCAGACATACCGTAAAATATCCATGAGGCAAAAATAATATAAGTAATAAGCTGGTTAAAGGTGCCAGTGAAAGTAAGAAATGCAGCCCAAAAGCATTGGATCATCAGTGCGTTGGCAGGAGATTTATATTTTGGATGGACAGCTGCAGCTTTTTTAAAGAATAGTCCATCTTTAGCCATAGCATAATTTATTCTGGCACTGGTGAGAGTAAATCCATTATTAGCTCCGATGAGTGAGATTAAAATAATAATGGTAATAATCATAGCGCCTTGCTCGCCCATAAAAACAGAAGCTGCATCTGACATCACCATTTGGGAGTTGACCATTACTTCAAAACCCAATACATAGACCAATGTATAATTCAATAAAAGATAAACAGTCGTTATAATTGCCATGCAGTATATAAGAGAAAGTGGAATATTGCGATTGGGCTCTTTGACTTCTCCAGCCACATAGGTGACAAATATCCAACCATCAAATGTCCATAAAACGGCCACCATGGCCAATCCCATGGGCCCGATTAGGGTATATAAAGACCTTCCGCTGAATAATGGGTCTAGATTTTTTATGGAACCACCATCCATTGTTAAACCAAGTAAAATGACCACTGCGATAGCACTGACCTTTGCGATGGTAAAACCGTTTTGAAAACGAGCCCCTGCTTTAACGTCTACAATATTGATTAAGGTTAATCCAACTACCATGCTGATTGAGATTAATCGAATTTCTAATGGTGAAAGGTGGAAAAAAAATTGTAAATATTCGCCAAAAGCAACGCCCACGGCGGCCAACGATGCCGTATTAATCACAGCTACAGCTGACCAGCCATAGAGAAATCCCCATACAGGACCATAAGCCTCGCTCAAATATACATACTGTCCGCCGGCACGTGGCATGGCTGCACCCAGTTCTGCCACAGAAAGGGCGCCAAATAAACTAACCAAAGCACCAATGATCCAGACTGTAAAAAAGAGGGAAGAAGACATGGTATAGAGGGCAACTGTTGCCGGGACCATGAATATACCTGATCCAATGATACCTCCAACATTGATCATGGTGGCATCCATAAGCGACAGGACGCGCTTTAGTTTCGGTTGATCAGACATGGGTTATTTATTGTTCCAGAAATCTTCCAAATCTACGCCAAGACCATCGGCAATGCGATTAACATAGGCATAGTAAGCGGCAATTTGATTGATATCCAAAATTGCACGATCTTTGAAGCCCATTTCCCTGAGTTGATGAATATCACGCTCAATCATATCCGCAGGTCGCTTGGTAAGTTTGGCGACATAATCCAGCATGGCCATTTGGGCGGGGGTGATGTCGGCCAATGTGTAGTCTGATTTCAATTGATTCACCAATGATTCATTTTTTGTTAGTTTGAGGAGGCCCTCCCCATGATGGACAATTCAGTAGTGGCATTGATTGATGGTGGATACGACCACGGCAATCATTTCCCGATCGGGTCGGCGTATGGGAGATTTCCCATACATCACTGTTTTATAAAGCTGTACATGTGCATCCAACGATGCGGGGTTAAGACTATGAATTTTTAAAATATTATCCACCCCACCCCAGGGCTCAACCAGTTTTGCGTACTGATCTTTTAAGTCTCCCTCAGCCTTGTCTTCATTAATGATATCAATCCATGCCATAGTTTCCCTCAAATTTTGAATGGAAATATAAAGCAAGCCCATTGGAATCATGAAGGACTAATCTTGAAATAGTTGCGGAGGACTTTATAATTTGTAGAATGAAACGAATTGTAATTCTATCTGGTGCCGGGATAAGTGCGGAAAGTGGTCTGAAAACATTTCGGGATAGTGATGGTCTTTGGGAAAACCATAATGTATATGATGTGGCGACGCCAGAGGCTTTTGAGCGAGATCCGGAATTGGTACTTAATTTTTATAATGAAAGACGCCATCAGGTTTTAGAAGCAAAACCAAATAAAGCTCATTTAGCTTTGGTTGAACTTGAAAGCCAATTTGATGTAACAATTATTACCCAAAATATAGATGATCTTCATGAGCGGGCAGGATCTTCTCATGTTCTCCACTTGCACGGTGAGATTGATTTTGCTCGGAGTTCAGTTGATGAAACATTGATTTATCCATTAAATGGTGCAGAAATAAAATTGGGTGATAGGTGCCAAAAAGGTTCACAGTTGCGACCTCATATTGTTTGGTTTGGAGAAGCCGTACCCATGATAGAAGAAGTCATCCCATTAGTTGAAATGGCAGATATTTTGCTTGTTATTGGTACATCTCTGGCGGTGTATCCAGCGGCCGGGCTGGTGAATTATGCACCGCCGTATTCTAAAAAATATTATATTGATCCACAAGGATTAGATGGGATGAAAAGTCAAGATTTTAAGGTGATTTCAAAAATAGCCTGTGAAGGAGTGCCAAAACTAATCAAGAAACTTATGGAATAAAAAAAGCCTCCATATTGGAGGCTTTTTAATGTGAGCCGGGTGAGACTCGAACTCACGACCAATGGCTTAAAAGGCCACTGCTCTACCAACTGAGCTACCGGCTCTCCAAAAGGGTTGGGATCGCTTAAAAAAGCGGTGGCAAACTTAAGATGGGCTCACTCTGAATCACAGCGAAAAAGTACTAATCTATTTGTCCTTCTATACAGGTCGTATTAAAACCGCCGCGTGTATTATAAACTGTGGTTACCTGAATCTTTTCTGTATCCAATACAGCTTTCAAATCTTCATAGATCCGCTTGGTTGCCCCTTCCTGATAAATACCCACATTTCGAAAACTGACAAAATAATATTTTAGTGCTTTTAATTCGATGCATTTTCCACCTGTTGGATAATATTCAATTTTCACATAGGCCAAATCAGGAAGTCCGCTGAAAGGACAAACTGCACTGAATTCATCAGTCTCCGTCATGATATATTGTTTCGGGCTGTCAAATGGAAAAGTCTCTAAAAAATCAGGATTAATCTGATCTTCATCATCAAATTCAAAATATTTACCATCAGCTTTAGGCATTATTACCTCGATATATACAACCGCTGCTACAGGTTTCTTTTACTTCAACAGCACTCAGGTAGGACAGATTTGGCTTTAATCGATCCCAAATCCACCTAGCCAAGTTTTCACTTGTAGGGTTCTCAAGACCTTCAATATCATTTAAATAATTGTGATCTAAGATTTCATAGATCGGATCAAATGCTTTTTTTACATCGGCAAAATCTTCCACCCATCCAATGGATGCATCTACAGGACCATCCAAAGTGATCCGCACTTTGAAAGAATGGCCGTGGAGCCGCCGGCATTTATGATCATTTGGTACGTTGGGGAGCAGGTGGGCGGCTTCAAATGTGATATCTTTATAAATTTCCATAATTTTCCTTAAGGGATACCCAAAAATTTATGTGTTTGAAGGCTCACCCTCCAATGGGGATGTTGCCGGCAGTAAGATAAAGTTTTTTTCGTGTTTTTTTCACGATTGGGTCCATCCATGGGCTGAAGAGAAAAATGATCAAAATCTAAATGTTCAAATTGTGCCGGATCACAATCTAACTGAGGATAGACTAATTTTAACTCATCTCCACTGGTTACAATCAGGTCACTACCCATCTTTGGACTAACGCAAATCCAATCAATCCCATGGGGAGGCATGATAGTGCCGTTGGTCTCGATAGCAATTTCAAACACCTCTTTGTGGAACGCATCAATAAAACCTTTATCTATTTGCAATAAAGGTTCCCCGCCGGTGCAGACAACAAATGGGTTTGAATATGCAGAATCGGGCCAGATTGATTTGGCCTCATGGGCCAGTGATTCTGCAGATTCAAATTTTCCGCCACCTTCACCATCGGTTCCGACAAAGTCCGTATCGCAAAAATTACAAATTGCTGATTCTCGATCTTTTTCGAGACCACTCCATAGGTTGCATCCTGCAAAGCGCAAAAAGACTGCGGGCCGTCCCGTATGTACGCCTTCGCCTTGGATGGTATAAAACATTTCTTTTACAGTATACATACTAATCAGAATAGGGAAGTGGATCTGTCAAACCTGCGGCTTCAAATCCATTGCATCGAAGATGACATGCATCACAGTGGCCACAGGATATACCATTTTCATTGGGGTCATAACAAGAATGGGTGATGCTATAGTCCACACCCAACTCGATCCCTGTTTGAATGATTTCAGCTTTTGTCATTTGAATCAAAGGCGTGTGGATAGATATACCCTTATTGCTCTCTACACTGGACTTAGTGGCCAGATTGGCCATGGTTTGAAATGATTCTATATACTCCGGTCGACAATCGGGATAGCCGCTATAGTCCAAGGCATTAACACCAATAAAAATATCCTGTGCGCCAATCACTTCTGCATAGGCCAGAGCAAACGATAAAAAAATGGTATTACGCGCTGGTACATAGGTGATGGGAATTTCATCTGAAATGGCATTTTCATCACGATCTTTGGGTACATCAATTTCGTCTGTGAGAGCTGAACCGCCAAATGTACGTAAATCTATGTCTTGTATGACATGATCATTAACACCATTTGCTTGAGCGATCTGTTTTGCAGAATCCAATTCAAATTCATGGCGCTGTCCATATCGAAATGATAGAGTATAAGGTTTAAAACCATCTCGTTTCGCCAAAGCCAAACAGGTAGCGGAATCCAATCCGCCGGATAATAATATGACTGCTTTTTTCATAATTTGGTGGTTTTAGACCTAGAAATTACGCATGATTAATGTTTTGAAACCGGATGGAGTCATACCTATTTTCTACAAGTTTTAAATGGGGAGAAAAAAAATACCATGAAAAGGATACTTTTAGTCTTGACCGTGCTTGTTGGATGTGCGGAAAACAAAAAGTTAGATGAGCAATTGCCAGAGATTAAAGTGACTGAATCTAAGGTCATTACAGAGGGGGGCGGTTTACTTCCCATCACCTATCGATTAAGTTTCAAAGGTAATATCATCAACCTCTCGGATGATGTATTTAAATCATTTCGTCAAACAGTAGTTTTTAATGCTGCTAATGGGAACCAAGTGGATGCACCAATCGGATTGCCCATGTTCCGATGGTTGTGCCCGAGGGATACATTAAACTTTTTCGGCAAGTCCAAAACCTTTGCGGAGGGATATATTGATTCGGTTGTATCCTATGAGGCCGTTGAAATTGGGCAGATCATTGTCTATGGGCAGGGAAACGAGTGCGATAAAAACTAAGGCTTTTGCGCCACCATCATAATTTCTACCAATGCATCTCGCGGGATTCTTGATGCTTCAACAACGGCACGGGCCGGAGGCGCTCCACTAAAATATTTAGCATATACATTATTCATTGGTTTATAGTGGTTTAAATCCGCCAAAAATACTTGTGTTTGAACCACATCTCCAAAGCCGTACCCTGCTTTATCTAAGACTGCTTCCAGATTTTGCATAACCCTGTGGGTCTGGATTTCAATCCCGCCTTCTACCAACTGTCCTGTTTCAGGGTCTAGTGCAATTTGACCGGACAGATACAAGGCATTATTCACCTGGATAGCCTGAGAATAGGGGCCGATCGCTTTGGGTGCTTCTTCCGTAGCAATTACCTTTTTTTGTATTGATGCGTCACATCCAATAATTCCTAAAACCGTTAGAAGAATAAGGAGCCGCATTATATGTCTACTCCATTTTTTAGTATATCTTCCATAGCATCTGCAAAACGGTCTATTTCTTCAATAGTCGTATATACATGTGGGGTGATTCGGCAGCCTTCAAATTCTGGGTGTTTAATGCCAACCACAAAAATCCGATAATGATTCCACAGGTGTTTCGCCACGTCCGAAGTGTCAATTCCTTCAATTTGAACCGTTGCAATGGCACAGCCTTTCCCCGGTTTTAAACTGGTGTGGAGTCTAATTCGATCATGTTCAAGTAATCTTTTGGCCCATCGATTTCTTAGATAGATTAATCGTTCTTCTTTATTTTTATCTCCAATGCCCTGATGAAAAGTGAGGGCATCTCCTATAGCAAGATAATTCGCTGCAGGATGCGTGCCAATCTCTTCAAACTTACGGATGTCTTCGGAATTACATTTACCAGGAGCCTGTAGAGGCCAAAGGTCCGCGATCTTATTTTTTCGAACGAAGAGCATACCAGTGCCGTGTGGTGCGCAGAGCCATTTGTGGAGGCTGGTGGCGTAGTAGTCACAGCCCAGATCATCCAGTGTGAATTGGAAATGAGCATAGGTATGAGCACCATCTACAATCACAGGTATATCATATTTTTTTGCCATGCGGACCACTTTTTTTACCGGCAATATTTGACCAGTAATATTAATCATGTGACACATCAATATTAATTTGGTTTTAGATGTAATATTTTTTTCAAATAACTGGACTACCTCATTATCATCCTCTGCCGGTATAGGAATCTTGAATTGTTTTAAAACGATTCCATCGCGACATTCACGTTGTTTGAAAGTATTAATCATGCGGCCATAATCTTGTGTGGTAGTGAGGACTTCATCTCCCGGTTCCAAGTCAAATCCGTTTTGACAAATCTGTAGACCTTCCGATGCATTTCGAGTTAAGGCAATTTCTTCAGGATCGCACCCGAAATGTCTAGCAATTCGACGCCTCACTGGTTCCCTCTGGGGTTCCAATATCTGCCACATAGAATAGGCGGTGGATGTATTTGAAAAATCTAGATGCCGTTTCATTGCCTCTTGAACCACTGTAGGGGATGGACTTACGCCCCCATTATTCAAATTAATAATTCCATCCTTTGTGTATCCTTTTTGTATCTCCCGCCAGTAGGATTCATCTCTGGCAATTGATTTTGGATCGCCTGTAGCGGTCTTGAATTTGGATACAGCCTTTGCTAAAAGTGCGGGGTTGGCCATGGCGACTGAGGCTACAGCAGCAGGTTTAGCGATTGCACCTAAAAATTGACGTCTATCTAATTGTGACATAACTACCTCCTCCTGTAAGGTTAAGCATGGTAGATTTTACTGAGTGGGGATGAATTTATCAAAGATGATTGAAAATAATCAAACATACATGAATTCCAAAGGTGTAATTTCTTGCTTAATGAGGAGAGTATGAAAAGAATAAAAGTAAGATTAATATTATTTGCTGTAATCCTGTTATCTCTGGCATGCATCTTTGGACGGGAAGAAAAAACAGATACGCTCCGGTTTGTATTTGAACCGGATTCTATATATCTCCATGTGGGTGAGATTGGGGAAATTTCTGTTAAACTGGTAGATGACAATGGAAATTTGGCCCATAGCCCATTTTTGATCTATGGTCAACCTAGGCGCTCATTAGAAGCTTCGCCACGGATTAGCGATTCAACCGGGTTTGCCACTGTGAAAATAAAACCACACAAACCGGGGAATCTAAAATTGCGGGTTAGAAGCGTATCAGTAAAACGTGAAGATCGAATCTATGGGTCTGCACGTGTAGAAGTTCCTAAACCAGAACTGGATCGGATAGTATTTCAACATATTGCCCCAGAATATTTCAGCGGCTCATTTTTTCAACTGAAAACAATTGTGTATGATGAAGCAGGTCTTACAAGAAAAGATGTGGACGTTTCTCTATCTTCATCTGATGAAAAAATAGCTACGGTGAACCAATTTGGCATTGTCCAAACAAAAAAAGCTGGTAAGGTCAATATAAAAGCTACCGTGAAAAATTTGTCGTCTATGATAAAAATCACGGTGGTAAAAAACCCAGTTCGATCTATTTCAATTTCAACAGAAACAAATGAAATCAGAACAGGAGATGTTATTCAGTTGAAAACACAAGCATTTGATCGCAGGAAGCAGGTGGTTGCTAATGCCCCAATCCAATATTCATATAGGGGAAAAGCTGAATATGGCATCGGCCTTCCTGCATCGGGACAAATTACATCAGATGGCCGATTTGTGGCAGAAACAGAAGGTATCTATGTTATAACGGCATCATCAAATGGATTATCTGACACTAAAACCATTAAGGTTGGTCCGCGAAATGTAGCAAAAGAAGTTGAACTAATAGGACATGGTCTCATATCTAATGTATATACATCTGACTTGTGGATTTGGCCGGGGATTGGTGAGCATGTAGGAAAAGATTTTGCTGTGACAGGTACTTGGGGGGCCAATGGGGAAGCCTACTTTTGGGACGTGACAGATCCAGCAAATATGATTATTATTGATACAATTACCGTAGATGCCCGAACGGTCAACGATGTAAAGATTTCAGAAGATGGTCGTGTGGGTGTAATCAGTAGAGAAGGGGCATCCAACCGGAAGAATGGATTTGTTATTTTAGACGTATCTGATCCTTATAATGTGAAAATAACGGCTGAATTCAATGATGATATGACTGGCGGTGTCCATAATGTATTCATATATGATAATCATGTATATGCGGTGAACAACGGCCGCAAATATGATATGATCAATATTGAAGACCCAAGCAAACCATTCCGTGTGGGTGTATATGAATTATCCACACCGGGGCATAGCATTCATGATGTATGGGTTGAGGATGGAATAGCCTATTCATCCAATTGGGCTGATGGTGTACATGCTGTGGATGTGGGTGGATTAAAATTCAATGAAAAAAATCGCGGAAAAACACAATTCAATCCATTGTTGATGCGGGCAGGAACAGGAAGTCCATCAAATCCGGTTCTTTTAGCGAATATGGCAGATCCCAACGGCCATAACCATGCTGCCTTTCCATTTAAAAGCCAATCTACAGATAAATTTTATATCGTAGCTGGCGATGAATGGTTTCCTTGGCGGTATCCTGGTAAACCAAGACCTTATCAACCCAGAGGCGGGTTCCATTTTTTGGATTTCACGGATATAGATAATCCCAAAGAGGAGGCAGTTTATACCATCACCGAAGTCGGTTCACACAACCATTGGATTAAAGGGGATACCCTTTATGCAGCTTATTATAACGGTGGCTTAAGAATCGTTGATATTTCTGGAGATCTATTGGGAGATCTATATCGTCAAGGGAGAGAAATTGCATTTTTCATGACGGGTCATCCAGAAGGGCATATCCCCAATTCGCCTAACGTATGGGGAACGATTCCATATAAAGGATATATTTTCTTCTCAGATATGTACAGTGGGTTGTATTGTGTACGATTGGTTGAAAAAGACGATCGTACCAGCACACCATAACTTTTTGGTACAACCTCAATAAAAAAATAACCGTCCGTATGTTAAAATTTAATATAAAATTATATTGTGTTTTTTTTATTGCAAGTCTGTTGGTGGGAATTTCTTTTGGGCAAGAAGCCATTCCCAAGCCATCCATCACGACAAGGCAAATCGAGACTGGGAGGATCAAATTGGATGGACTTTTAGATGAGGCGGAGTGGAAGATGGTTCAGCCCGCTACCAACTTTATCCAGAGAGATCCTAATGAAGGTGCTCCCAGCACTGAAAGATCTGAAGTATATGTAATATATGATGAAAACAATCTCTATATCGGTGCCATGCTTTACGATAGTGACCCCAGTGGTATATTGGCTTACCAAAAACGGCGAGACCAAAGCCTGCGTACCGATGATCGTTTTATGTGGATACTGGACACATTTCTCGATGGACGCACCGGTTATTCCTTTGAAGTTAACCCTGCAGGACTCATGGGGGACGGGTTAATTATTGGTGGTGAATCGTATTGGGGAACCAATAAGGACTGGAATGGGATTTGGGATGCACGGGTGGTCATGGTCCCAGAAGGTTGGTCCGTAGAAGTATTGATTCCTTTCCGCACCTTGAATTTTAATCCAGACCTGGATACATGGGGGATTAATTTTCAACGGACTGTCCGTAGAAAAAATGAGGATGCAAAATGGGCTGGATTCGAGCGAAATAAAAAGTTGACTTCACCCATTCATGCGGGTCACTTAAGAGGGTTGAAAAATTTGACGCAGGGTAAGGGTATCGAGATGAAACCCTATATCAGCATGAACCGGCGCCAGATGGATTTAGATGAAGATGCAAAGGCAAAAAACATCAGCGATCTCGGTTTTGATATTTCCATGAATCTAACATCCGGGTTGAAGGG
>LUMJ01000492.1_pt1 | contig 10507 bp, 6 predicted proteins | sample 729631 | NCBI WGS metagenome assembly LUMJ01 (sample SAMN03860266, study PRJNA289734) | marine metagenome | biome: seawater column; feature: ocean; material: water; isolation source: Red Sea water column Station 22 - depth 500m | place: Saudi Arabia: Red Sea | collected 2011-10-15 | depth 500 m | reverse complement strand
CGGCATCACCGTAAACAATATCATGCCCGGATTTACACTGACGGAGCGGCTGAAGCAGTTGGTGGAGAAGAATCCCGACTTCGGGAAGGTGGAAGAGGCCATCCCCATGGGGCGGTTCGGCACACCGGAAGAATTCGCCGCCGCCGCGGTCTTTCTTGTGAGCGAGCCAGCAAGCTACATCACCGGCGTCTCCCTGCCGGTGGACGGCGGCTGGATCAAAGGTACTTAATCTGATAGCCGCTTTAATGATGAATGTTTATGGGTACAAAGCTTTCTTTTTTCTCATGAAAACAAGCCGGTCCATTCTATCGATTACCCTATTTGCGACAGTTACTCTATCATGTGATCCTGAGCTCTCTCCGCCAAAGACGATTGTTGATGATCGGGTTGAGCAGATGCATGGTGTGCCGATCCCCGACCCCTATCATTGGTTAGAAGACAGAACTTCCACCGAAACTCAGGATTGGATTAATCAACAGAATCAATATGCTGAACAGGTTGTTGGCAATAGTCCCGTTAGGACTCAAATTGAAGAAAGACTGAAAGAACTTAATGAGATAGCCATTTCTCCATCTCCAAGAGAAGCTGGAGATTATCACTATTTTTCACTTCGACTCCCTGGTAAAGATTTGCCTGTCATTTACAGGAAAAAACTTCAGGAGAATGAAAAAGCTGATTCATCTCCAATCGACCCTTTCGGGAAATTCGAGACTGTATTGGACCCTCATGGGCTCAGCCCGGAAAACACCACCCGTTTTTCCATAATTGATTTTAATAAAGAAGGCAATCTGATGTTATACAGTGTTCGGGATGGTGGGGAGGATGAAATACGGATACGCACCAGGAACGTTTTGACATCAACAGATTTGCCTGACAGCATGCCGCGTTCCTTGTACGGAAGCGTGTTTTTTTCGCATGATCAAAAAGGTGTTTACTATGTGAAGCGTTCTCGGACAATAGGGCCAAGAGTAATGTACCACGAACTCGGCACAGAAATTTTTGAAGACCAGCTCATTTTCGGAGAAAACTTCGTTCCTGAACAGTTCATAAATGTGAAAGAAGTGAATGATGGCCGACATCTTCTATTTACAGTGCAACACGGCTGGGCAAAGTCGGAAGTGCATTTCATGCATATGGCAGGAGATAAAGCTGTCAGCACAATAGTAGATGACATTGAGGCCCGTTTCTATACAAGTTTTATTGATGGTGAGTTGTTCATGCGAACGGACTACAGTGCTGATAAAAATCGTCTTTTGGCCGTCGATCTTGAGAATCCTGGCAGGTCGAACTGGCGGGAGGTGATTCCTGAAAAAAAGCATGTCATGGAGAGCTTTCTAAAGATTGAAGACAAGTTTTACGTCACTTATCTGAATAATGGAAGCAATGAAATAAAGGTATTTGATGAACAGGGCGACTCTGTAGGAGAAATATCTGTCCCCTCCTTTCACCGGGCATCCATAAAGGCCAAAGGAGAGAAGAAGGCTCAGCTGACAGTTGAATCTTTCTTGACACCATCAACTACATACAGCATTGATCTTGCATCCGGTGAAAGATCACTCTGGAGCAGGCGTGAAGTAAACTGGTCTCCAGACAATTATGTCGTGGAGCAGGTTTGGCGAAAATCTAAAGATGGAACTTCACTTCCAATGTGGATTGTTAGACATAAAGATCACAAGTTGAATGGGAAGAACCCCACTTGGCTGTCAGGTTACGGCGGATTCTATGTAGCTAGAAAACCGGGCTTTAGTGCGACCGTAGCGTTGTGGCTGGAACTGGGGGGTGTCTATGCTGTTGCGACTCTCAGGGGTGGAAACGAATACGGCGAATCTTGGCATAAAGCCGGGATGCTTTTAGATAAGCAAAATGTGTTCGATGATTTTATTTCCGCCGCTGAATTACTAATCGACCAGGGATATACCAACAGTGACAGGCTCTTGATTCAGGGCGGGAGTAACGGTGGGCTCCTGGTTGGCGCCGCACTAACGCAGCGACCTGAACTGTTCAGGGCCGTATTGTGCGGGTTCCCAGATGTTGATATTCTTCGATTCCCCTGGTATATGAAAAGTAATAATGCACCCGCGTTATTGGAATATGGCGATTCTAGGATACCGGAGCATTTTCAGGCCATCCGGGAGTATTCCCCATACCAAAACGTTGTTTCTGATACCGACTATCCTGCTGTAATGTTGACGACAGGGAATCTCGATTCCAGAGTGCCCCCTTCAGCCGCTCTGAAAATGACTGCGAGACTTCAGGCTTCTACTACATCGGGGTATCCTGTAATTCTTCGCTATCATGAAAAAGCCGGACATGCTGCCGGCCGCGGTTTATCATTTAACCGGCGAATTGTTGATACTGCAATGGAGTTGACATTTGCAGTCCAGGAACTTGGGGTTCGGATAAACAAAGATCGGACAAATTAATTCAATGGATTTTATCTCATTAGTGTCAAGGGAGGTTGCAACCTGTGAAATCTGCTAATTATTTTCTTGGAATTTCTTCATTGTTAATGATGCTATTTCTTTTTTCTTGCAACAGGGAATCAAGCTCACATGTACCCGCTCTAACAGTAAATGATTATTCCCGCGCCGAACAATTCCTTCCCTGGAATACCTATAACATGGTTCTTGGTGATAAGGTTACTCCGAGGTTCCTGAATGACCATGAGTTCTGGTTTCGGAGCCACAAGGAGTCAGGGTACGAATTCGTAATTGTAGATGCTATAGAAAAAAGCAGAGAACCAGTTTTTGATCACAATCGGTTAGCTTCAACTTTATCGGTTTTAATGGATACAACTATTGAGGGTTACAAGCTACCTTTTCACGAATTCAAATTCTTGGAAAGGAATGAGGCCATACAATTCTTTGTGACCGATTCTATCCGTTGGGAGTGTGACATTCTGAGCTACAATTGTACTGGTCCCGATACAGTTTTTAAGCGCAAGGATTGGGAGAGGCCTTCTCCCGATAGGAAATGGTTAGCATTTGAGCGAGATGAGAATCTCTGGGTGCGGAACATTATTAATAACCAAGAAAAACAACTCAGTTTTGATGGCATAAAGGATCATGGTTACGCTGTTGTTCCTGAAGGCTGTTGCCGCGAGATTACTGATCGTCGAAGTGGAAACAGAATAATCCCCCCACTCAAATGGTCTCCTGATTCACGTAAAATTATTACTCATCGCTATGATGAAAGAAATGTTAAGAGTTTACATCTATTAGAGGCCGATGATGGAAGGCCCATTTTGCATTCCTACAAATACGCCATGCCTGGAGATTCAGTTATTCCTACATCAGAAGCCTGGGTATTTGATGTGGAGGATGGGACATCAACAAAGGTAAGAGTTAATCCTCAGCCAGGAGGTTCTTACGGCCGAGATACAGTTTATACAAGTGTGCAGTGGACTGCAAACTCAAATAATATTTTCTATACAACGAGAAGCAGAAATTACAAGAATTATAGCCTTTTTGACGTAGATGCTTCAACAGGTCAGGCAACAGAAATCTTGGAAGAAAAAGGTGCTACTTTTGTTGAATTAAATCAATTTACCCGATATCGTCCTGCCTGGAGAGTTATTGGTAATGGTGAGGAATTTATTTGGTGGTCAGAGCGTGATGGCTGGGGGCATCTATATTTATATGATGGCTCTGGCAAATTGAAAAATAGAATTACTTCTGGTGCATGGGTTGTTACTGATGTGATTTATGTTGATCTTGAAGAACGTAAAGTCTATTTCACAGCAGCCGGCAAAGAAGAAAATGTTAATCCATATTACCAATTCTTCTATAGAGCCAATTTAGATGGGTCGAATTTGGAATTATTATCTAATGAAAAAGCTTCTCATAAGATAATACCTTTCCCATCTGGAAAATTTTTCATTGATCAGTATTCCACGCCAGATATTCCCCCTATTTCTTTAGTAAGATCGTCAAACGGCGAAATTATATTTGAATTTGAGTCAAGTGATATATCTCGCTTAATCGATGCGGGATGGAAACCACCACTAACCTTTGATGTTAAAGGTAGAGATGGTATTACAGATTTATATGGTTTGCTATGGTTTCCATCCAATTTTGATCCTGACAGAAGTTATCCATTAATTGACTATATATACCCCGGTCCGCAAGTTGGTTCGGTTACACTCTACACATTTTCAGCAAATGGGCGTGGGAATGCAAGAGCATTATCTGAATTGGGTTTTATAGTTTTTGCCATAGATGCATTTGGTACACCAATGCGATCTAAATCATTTCATGATGCATATTACGAAAATATGGGGGATAACGGTCTTCCTGATCATATATCGGGAATTAAACAATTAGCGCTTAAGTATCCTCAAATTGACTTAAACCATGTGGGCATTTATGGTCACTCTGGAGGAGGATTTTCTTCTACGGATGCAATTCTCCGACATCCTGATTTTTTTAGAGTAGCCGTATCGGGTGCTGGGAATCACGATAATCGAGGTTATCATTTCTCGTGGGGAGAGAAATATCAAGGTTTGCTGGTAAGTGAGAGTGATAGCACAGACAATTATGACAATCAGGCAAATCAAAATATTGCTCATAATCTAAAGGGGAAACTGTTACTTCACTATGGGACGCTAGATGATAATGTACATCCCAATATGACCCATAGAGTTATGGAAGAGCTGATCAAATCGAACAAAGATTTTGAATTGATTGTGTTACCCAATCGTAATCATTCCTATGGGAATGAGCCTTACATCATTCGTAGAACATGGGATTATTTTGTTGAGCATTTATTAAACGTTGAACCACCATTTGAATTTCAGATATCTGAACCAACTGAAGAGTATAAGATGGAAAGATCACGCCGTTAATTCAATTATTCCCGTTTCCCCTTGTGCCTACCGTTTCCAAGGACATGTTCGCGTTTGATCAAAAGTAAGTTATCAGTTTCAAGGGGTCTCCAGGCGACAGTAAATTTTGTTAATGCCCCGGTAGCTCAGCTGGATAGAGAAACGGACTTCTAATCTCTTTTTGAGATTGGGAATTTCGGAGTTACTTAACGGGACATTTACCGACGATCACCGACGACAAATTCACCCTTAAGGGCAAAGAAGAAGTGGAGCTTCGGCTCCCCTTCTTCTTTGCAGGAAAATGCATAGAAATGAACGTTTATGAGGTTATTTACGTACACATAACGTACACACCTATTCAGATCAGGATTGTTCTTCCAAAGAATAAACGACATCAACACAGTTGTGTTTTGTATCCCAAGCTTTCATTTCTTCAGATTTCATTATTTCTTGAAATTTTTCCATATCAGTAACATTTCCCATTGTAATGACCTTACCTTCTCTTATAACGCCAACTTCCATGTGTGTTGTGAATTCTGATGCTTTATCCTTTGCCCAATTAAACATTTCCATAAAGTCATCAGTTGTCCCTTCAAAAGTTGACACAACACATATATTCATGATTTAGTCTCCTTTGTTTTTTGATTTTATATAATCTAAGAAATATTTCGGAAACTTGACAGTTAGCCCCTGAGTGGTTAGTTTCCGAGTCAAGAGTATAAAAGCAGGTTCGCTATGAATGATTACTGATTTTTTTATCCAATCTTAGTGGATCAACGTGAGTGTAGTCAAAGGTCAGCTGAAAATCAACGATTCTTTCATTACATCAGTGGGTGTTTATTCGACGGAGAATCTTTCAAACCAGTTCCTGAGATAAAGCTGAACTCTGATAAAATTTGTCGGTGGATTACTTCTGCTGTGCCATCCATCGGTAAGACGAATCATGGCAGTAGGAACTTTCCTCAATTTCAGGGCCCTGTAGTACTGTTCAGTCTGTTCCATAGGTGTCCTAAGATCTTTTTCGCCGGTCATTAGCATTGTTGGAGTGGTAACGTTTTCAACGTACATAAGGGGTGATCGGCGAAGATGCTCAGCTGGATCTTCCCAAGGGAGTTGCTCGAAATTATAATACCATGAAGAGCCATCTGTTGTACCAACGAAACTTATCCAATTTGTTACCGGTGCTTTGGATACTGCCGCAGTGAACCGGTCTGTGTGACCTACGATCCAAGCTGTCAAAACGCCTCCACCGCTTCCGCCATATACAAAGAGGTTCCTCTCATCAATATAACCACGGGATATAACTTCATCCACTCCCGCCATGAGGTCATCATAGTCCTTGTCGGGATAGGCATTTTTTATGGCGTTACCAAAAGAGCTTCCGTAACCTGAACTACCCCTGGGGTTGGTATAGAGTACCACGTAGCCGTTAGCAGCATGATTTTGGTTTTTGAAATCGAATCCACAGTTATACATGGCATGTGGTCCGCCATGAATTCTGAGGATAAGGGGATACTTTTTCGATGGATCGAAATCAGGAGGTTTTACTATCCAACCTTGAATTTGCAAGTTGTCCACCGAGTTGTACCAGATTTCCTCTACTTCACCCAGTTTTACTTGTGAAAGATGTGTTTTATTTGTGGAATAAAGCTCTGTGATTTGTGACGGCTTACTTATACTGAAAGAGACAAGGTTTCGAGGAACATGGAAAGTGCTAAGGGTTCCCACCGCGAGACCTCTCTTACCAATGTCTGAAAACCTCAGCATTTGTTTACCCTTAGTGATAGCCTTTGGTTTGCCAGATAAAGGAGCGAAGTAGAGGTTGGAGGATCCTTTGATTGCAGCATTGAAGTAGAGTCCGCTTCCATCTTCCGCCCAAGTGAGGTTACCGGGACGACGTCCCATCTCGCTTGCAATCTTCACTGGTTTAGATCCGTCGCTCCTCATGAAATAGATCCCCTCTTCAATATAGGTATCTCTACTCCAGTCAAAACCGGTGTAGGCGATGTAACGTCCGTCTGGTGAAGGGACCGGGCCTGAGTCTGGCCCTTTTCTTGAAGTAAGTTGTTGGATTTCTCCAGAGCTAACATTAATGGAATATATTTCTGATTCCCGCCATTCATATTCTGCGTCTTCAACACGAAGGGATTGAAAAACTATTGTTTTACCGTCTGGCATCCATCGGAAAGAATCGTGGTTCCAGTCACCATGAGTGATTTGGTGAGGTGTTCCGCCATCAGCGGAAACAATAAATATATGTCGAAATCCTTCAGGGTGATATCCTATGCGGTCTCTGCGGTAGTTAAGTCGCTCGATTATGGTAGATTCGTCAGTCCAGTTACTGCTTTCCGGTCTGGCAGGCATGGAGATATTCCAATCACCATTTTTGTCAGGCGGCACCATCATTTGGAACGCTATAGTTTTCCCATCGGGCGACCACAAAATATTGGAGGGACTTTTGTTCAAACGGCTAATCTGGCTTGTAGCTCCCTCGGCATCCATCCAACGAACAAAAATTTGTGTTCCACCCGTTTTCCCCTCAGCCATGAAAGCTACGCGAGTACCATCGGGCGACCATCGAGGCGAAGAGCCATCCACGAGAAACCTGTTCCGCGTACCATCACTGTTTATGATCCAGAGAGAATTGTCCCAGCCGTCATTTACCGGATCTACCCAACGCCTGCTGTAAATGACCTGACGGCCATCGGGAGAAAGTTGAGCGTCGGATATATCTTCCCAACTAAGGTAACGGTCAACCGTAAGGCGGTTGGACAAGTCCGTAGCATGGACTGATGAGGTTATCAATAAAATTAGAGAAAAGAGAGGTCGAGTCAAGATAGATTTGTTTTTCATACATCTAATCTATGCTCATATTCCTGCTTTAGCAAACCAGCCAGAGGAACCGGCCGTTAGCTCAGCAGCCTGTGTATATGTGAATACAGGACTAAGGAAGAGTGAGCTTCGCCCTGAGAATCATACCCTTGAGGGTGATGGTAGTTTCTTGAGATTAGTAGGGAAGGGTAATAAGGAACGAATAGTTCCCATGCCCCCTGAAATTCTTGAGCACTACCATAACTTCATTGAGTTGGACGTTACGGTTGATTTCGTTTCTAAGAGGTTCACCTCAGCCCGTAAGAAAGCAGGAATCAACGATAGTGCTAAATCCCTACATGCCTTACGGCATACGACCACGTATAGGTTGGTAAAATCAGGTATGTCTTTAACCGATTTACGAGACATACTCGGTCATTCCACAGTTCAAATGACTGAACACTATGCGAGAGTAGGGATAGAGTACCTTAACGCAGAGCTTAAGGATGAATCGGCATATGTTTGGGACGTAAGACCGTCAGCATATGCTTAAATTACGGATGCATTTACGTACACAAAACGTACACACTACTTTTTTGAGAATTACTCAAAGTAGAGATGCATTCGACTTTTGTCGACGAGAAAATTGGAATTGCCCCGGTAGCTCAGCTGGATAGAGCAACGGACTTCTAATCCGTAGGCCACAGGTTCGAGTCCTGTCCGGGGTACTCGTCTACACTTCGTTACGACGAGCAAGCCTTCGGTGATGTGTGTAAGAGACTCAAGCTTACTCTTCTTAGACGAATGGGGGGACTTGTCCATCGTATCCTGATTCATCGGGAGGAGATGGACGATTGGCAAGCCTTTCTCAGCTCCGGTGGATTTGCCCAACATGCGGGGAGGAGATAGAACCACGGACGTGGTAATTTCTAATCATGACTAACAGAGAAAAACCGAAGCTTACATTTTTTCAAATGATCCTCCCAGTCTTATTCCTGGGAGTATTGATTCTTTTTGGGATGGTCGCCCGCCCTCGAATCTGGGGTCAACCTCCCTTTCCCCTGGAAATAGTATTCCTTCTGGCGGCGGTATTTGCCATCGCCGAATTCATGCTGCTCGGTTTCCGATGGAATGATATCCAAAATGCCTTTATTCAAAAACTGGCGAAGGGGTTCCCGGCTATCCTGATCCTGTTTGCCATCGGTATCATCATCGGTACGTGGATTATCAGCGGCACAATCCCCATGCTGATCTACTACGGAATTCGGTTAATCAACCCCGCGTTCATCTATCTTCTGGCCTTCCTTATCCCCATCATTTTTTCCATGCTGACCGGGACATCCTGGGGATCGATAGGGACCATCGGTGTGGTCATCATCGGCGTCGCCGGTGTGATCGAAGCCAATTTGGGAATCACGGCCGGCGCCATCGTAGGGGGGGCGTTTTTTGGGGACAAACTTTCGCCCCTCTCAGACACCACCAACATCGCCGCCATGGCCACCGAAGTTGACCTCTACGACCACATCCGCTCCATGATGTATACTACTCTCCCATCGGCCATTCTGGCCTCGGTGATATATTTTGTCCTCGGATTCAGTCATCCTCCCGCCGGAACTGAATTGGACACGAGTCAGATCGCACCAACGTTGGAAGCGATCGAGGCGATGTTCAATTTCAACATTTTCCTGCTGGTCCCGACAGTCATCGTTTTAGTCGGCTCCGTACGAAAAATGGCCACACTGCCGACCTTGCTTATCTCCTCGCTGTCGGCCTGTCTCTTGGCAGCAATCTTCCAGCCCTATTCACTGGGCGATATAATCGCAACCATCCATAGAGGATTCGATGCGGAGATGGCTCACTGGGCGACGGAAATACCGGGGAATATCAAAGTGCTGTTCACCCGCGGTGGGCTGTATGAACTGAATGAAGCGATCATTTTCTCCATCATGGTATTTGTCTTTATCGGCACCATTGACCTGGTTGATGCAATGCCGAAAATTGTGGATCGGGTTTTCACCTTTATCAAGTCTAAAGCGTCCCTGATTGTATCTTCTCTTTTCGCCACCGCGTTTACGAACGCCATCACCTCTAATCAGTCCGCAACCAGTTTCATTATCGGGGACGCTTTTGGTAAGCGTTACGATAAATCAGCTGTTTCACGGAAGGTCTTGTCCCGGTCTATCGAAGACTACGGCACCATGTTTGAGAGTCTGATCCCCTGGCACGCCACAACCATTTTCCTGACGGCGACCCTCGGTGTATCTTATGGAGAATACTGGCACTGGCAATGTCTCTCCCTGATAAATCTGGTAATGGCCCCAACCTTGGCCGTCCTGGGAAAAGGGTGTTTTTACGAGAAAGAATAGTGGTCCACTTTACTTCACACCCCACATCATAGAGGGGACTAAAGAAAGTTTTCTAATGTGCTGATAAGATGGTCCACATCCGCTTGTGAGTTGTATCCCTGAACCGATATCCGCAAAGCTGTATACTCCCCGTGGGCCATGGTGGGTATCTCAATACGATGATCGTCATAGAGACGATCTTTAAGAGCTGATGTGTCGTCCATGGGGAACAGGATGGTGGCCATCTGCCCCAGCCAATCGTCGGGACAAAGTTTCGGCAGTCCTGTCAAGTCGGTGATCCTGTTGCGTGCATTCAAAATCATCTGCCTGCAACGTGATCTGACTGAATCCCAATCGTACTGATCCTGGAATTCGATAGATTCGGGGACGGTGAGAAAGGCGCTCATATCCCGGGTCCCCTGCCACTGGAAAGAGTTGACAAAGCGGCTTTGACTATGGAGCTGAGTCGACGCCGTGAATTCCTTGTACTCTTCTCCCCAACCCCAGCTAAAGACTAACGGTTCTATCG
>LUMJ01001466.1_pt1 | contig 10514 bp, 9 predicted proteins | sample 729631 | NCBI WGS metagenome assembly LUMJ01 (sample SAMN03860266, study PRJNA289734) | marine metagenome | biome: seawater column; feature: ocean; material: water; isolation source: Red Sea water column Station 22 - depth 500m | place: Saudi Arabia: Red Sea | collected 2011-10-15 | depth 500 m | reverse complement strand
TAATCCAATAGTTTGGAGTCCCGATATTGCAATTGACACTTTTAATAATTCTGAGCTAGATGCAATTGCTTTAGGAAATTATTTGTTAAAGAAAAATTAGATTGTAAACACTAATTTAATTAAAATAATTCTTAGCCTCATCAGAATCTTTAATCTCTTTTTCAATAAATGATAATTTTTTTTCTTGTCGAATTAATTGCTTCCAGTATTTCAAGTCATTTGATGATGGTTCACGATGAAGGTAATTCACATAAAACTGAGAAATTTTGAAATCTAATTCATCATCATAAACTAAATCATTGCTTATTTGTAATGCAAGTTTATCATCAGAATTTTTTATTAGAGTTGAATCCGAATATAGGCTAGAATAAAGAGGACCACACCAATTAACCAGATGTAATGATAAATCAGAAATTAATTTATCATCATTAGATGTTATGCCCAACGCTTTAACAAAGTATGATACTGCATCAGAATTTTTACCTATAGATTCTAATGATAAGCCCTTTCCTAATAATGAAGGTAAGTCATTAGGATTAATTTTTAAAACATCATCAAAGATGGAAATCGCATTTTCATAATCATCATAATTATAAAATAGAATTCCCTTCGTTTGTAATGCGATAATATTTTTAGGATCTATTTTCAAGGCACTGTCAAGACATGATAATGATTCTGTACGCTGGTTTTGTATTTGGAGTAATAGACCCTTTCTAGCTAATATGTCAGAATCATTTGGATTAATTTCGAGTATTTTATTGAGAAGATTAGTAATTTTGGTATATTTTTTGTAGTCAAAAAAAACTATATTATTTTTAACTAAATTTTCAAAATCTTCAGTTTTACCCATGATTTCCTCATCAATTACTGATAGTATTTCGTCAATATTCCCTAGTTTGTATGATTCAAATAAATTATCAAAAATTTCTGCCCGAGTCAAATTCAATTCGATACAAATTTAGTTTTATATTAATCAGCTTTCCAAATTCATGAGTGAAGAAAATCACTATTTTAGGCATTCATTCGGTACATGATGCTGGTGCAACAATTGTTCAAAATGGCAAAATTCTTGCTGCAATAAATGAAGAGAGAATAACTAACATAAAGCATCATGCAGGAGTACCACAAAAAAGTATTGAAGAAGTTTTTAAGATTGCAAAAATTCAACCGTCAGAGATCGATGCTATTGCTATTGTAAACATTAAAACTTCCAAGTTCCCAAAACCCTTTGGAAGATATCCAAATTATTCTGATGCGGTTTTAAATTCTATTACAAGTACTTATCAAAATGGGTTAAAATATATTTTTTCATACAACCAACGTTTTCGGAAACTTGATGAATTTAATGATATATTAACTAAAATTGGTGTTGATGTAAAAAATGTAATATTTGTAGAGCATCATGCCGCACATGCAGCCAGTACATACTATCTAAGTCCATGGAATATAGATGAAGATGTGTTAGTTTTTACAGCCGATGGAAATGGAGATGGGGTTAGTAGTACAATAAGTGTAGGTCAAAAAGGAAATCTTTCACGAATTGCAAATTCAGAATCTAATTATTTGGATTCTCTTGGTGCATTTTATTCAAGCATAGTATCTTACTTGGGTATGAATTGGGCTTTTGATCCTTTCAAATTAATGGGATTAGCACCTTATGGAAAATCAAGTTATTGTTTAGATAAAATTAAAACATTGATGGATATTGATGATACAAATAATTTAAGATTTAAAAATAAATCTGGTACACTATTGCATATTGCATCAGATAGATTGTTACACACATATACAATACAAGCAAAATTAGAAAAATTACTTAAAGGTCAAAGATTTGATAATATTGCAGCTGCCACACAAGAATGGTTTGAAACCCTAAATCTCAAATGGATCAGAAGTGCTATTGAAAAAACTGGTATTCATAAAATTGCATGTGCTGGAGGAAATTTTCTTAATGTTAAAGCTAACAAAAAAATTCTATCCATGTCAGAAGTAGATGACGCATTTTTTTGTCCAGCAGCAGGTGATGAGGGTTTAGCAGTAGGTGCTGCATTAAGGGGATATTTTGAAATGGCATTTAAGGATGGAATTATGCCTTCAAAAGTACCATTAAGAGATAGTTATTTTGGTTCTTCATTCTCAAACGAAGAGATAGAAGAGTCACTGAAAAAAAATAATCTTTTAGAAAAGGCAGAATTTATAGACGACATGGATTCGGAGACTGGAGAATTATTGGCAAAAGGCAACATAGTGGCAAGATTCAGTGGGAGAATGGAATGGGGTCCACGTGGGTTAGGAAACAGATCAATTTTGGCACATGCATCAGACCCTAGTACTGTAAGAACCATCAATAAAGCAATTAAAATGCGAGATTTCTGGATGCCATTTGCACCATCAATATTAAACACTAGAATTGAGGATTATTTGATTGATGCAAGGTTTTCTCCATATATGATACTCTCTTTTGATACAACTGAAAAGAGAAACGAAATGTCTGCAGCGATTCATCCGTATGATCTTACATGCAGACCACAAACCGTTACTGATGAATATAATCCTGGGTATGAGAAAGTTTTGAAATCATTTGAAAACAAGACTGGAATAGGTGTAATCCAATAGTTTGGAGTCCCGATATTGCAATTGACACTTTTAATAATTCTGAGCTAGATGCAATTGCTTTAGGAAATTATTTGTTAAAGAAAAATTAAATACAAATTTTGTCTCAGGTGATATTCTATTGATATCTTTTAACTAATTCACCCTGCTGGCTAGAATTTAATTTCATAAGGTTAATAGCCCAATCTTTTCCATTTATTGCAACAAGATTATCAGGGTCTAGGGATATAGCTCTTTCAAAGTATTTAATTGCATATTCATATCCACCCATCTGCGTGATATGAAATCCAATGTTGCAAAGCATTTCGTAATCATTAGTATTAATTTTCATAGATTTTTCATAGAATTGAATAAATTGTTCAGCAGAAAGTCCTTGTGATTCAAGTGCAATTGCTTTGAAGAGTAAAATCTCAGAATCATTAGGATCTAATGAAAGTACTCTATCTATTACTTTGATTGCTTCTTCATATTTATTGAGATTAACTAATACGATTCCCTTATTTCGTAATCCAGTCAAGTCATCAGGATCAATCTCTAATGCTTTATCAAGATCTTTAATCGCCTGTTCTAGTTTTTTATTTTTGAACATTATTTATCCATCAAAATTTTCTTCAAAATCAAATTGAATCTTTGCCAGAAGTAATGGCATCCCATGGAAAATATTCACCTCTGGTCCATCTTTCCCAACGACTGATGTCTTCTTCAACCATAATTTTAACTAATTTTTTAAACTTAGTTTTTGGACTCCAACCAAGTTTTTTTCTTGCTTTTTTATAATCACCACGTAAATACTGAACATCTATTGGACGTAAATATTGTTTATCAGTCTTAATCTTTGTGTTTGATATTCCTGCGATCCTACATGCTTCATTTACAAATTCTCGCACTGTGTGTGTTTCATTTGTGGCAAGAACATAATCGTCAGGGTTTTTTTGTTGTAACATTTTCCACATACCTTCTACAAATTCTGGTGCATATCCCCAATCTCTTTTAGAATCAAGATTACCAAGTTTTAATGATTTTGAAAGTCCAAGGGAAATCTTTGCCACACCGTTAGAAATTTTCCTTGTAACAAACTCTAATCCGCGCAATGATGATTCATGATTAAATAATATTCCATTTGTTGCATACATATCATACCCCTTCCTATATGCACGTGCCATCCAATAACTATACAATTTTGAAACTGCATATGGACTAACTGGTTTGAATGGAGAAACTTCATTTTTCACGGGAGAAATATCTTCTCCGAACATTTCACTAGAAGATGCTTGGTAAACTTTTATTTTTTTATTAAATTTTAGAATCTCGTCTAATAGTCTTACAGTACCAAGCCCAGTTATCTCAGAAGTATAAAGTGGTTGAACAAACGATGCACTAACAAAACTTTGAGCAGCTAAATGGTATACCTCATTAGGTCTAGAAGTAATTAATGCTTCAGAAATTGATCGAGAATCTAAAATGTCTAATGGTAATAGGTTTACTTTATCATGAATTCCAAGATCATAAAGTCTCCAAAAATTAGGAGTAGATAGTCGCCTATATCCGCCAAAAACTTTGTAACCTTTTCCTAAAAGAAAATTAGCAAGATATGCACCGTCTTGACCAGTAATGCCTGTAATTAATGCAGTTTTCATTATAGCCTGTAAAAGTAATCAAAAATTGAGTATTAAAAGTATAGTGAGCTTTCTTCTACATATTTATCTTAAATTATTTTTTATAATTATAGTATGAATACTATCGTAATAATTTTTTATAATTATAGTATGAATACTATCGTAATAACAGGTCATAATGGGTTTTTAGGTTCAAATCTTTTATCAAACTTAATTTCAAATAAATGTAAAATTTTGGGAATTTCTAAAACTATTAAAAAAAGTAATTCTATAAAACAGATAAAAAGAAATATTTTGGATATAAAAGATTCAGATATTCCAAAAAATTCATGTATTATTCATCTTGCAGCAATAACTGACGTTGCATATTGTGAAAAATATCCAAAAAAATGTCATGATGTAAATGTGATAGGTACACAAAAAATTCTAGAAATTGCTCGTAAAAAGAACTGCAGTGTGATTTATCCTAGTACAAGTCATGTTTATGGAATCCCAAAGAAATTACCAATTAAAGAAACACATCCAACAAATGCCACGTCTGTTTACTCAGAATCAAAAATCAAAGCCGAGCAACTTTGTAAAAAATTTTCAAAATCTTATGATTTAGATATTTCTATCTTAAGATTATTTTCTACATATGGGCCAAAAAATTCAGAATATAAAGTAGAATCTATAATCATAAAACAGCTCTTAACAGGAAATTTAATAAAAATTGGCAACTTATCTCCTAAAAGAGATTTTATCTACATAGATGATGTTATTAATGCGTTTCAAATTGTATCTGAAAATCTAAAAGGTTTTAACATTTACAATGTAGGTTCTGAAAAGAGTTATTCAATTAAGGAGATTTGTAATATTCTAAAAAAACTAAATGGGAAAAAAATTCGTATTATTACAGATAAAACAAAATTAAGAAAAAATGATGTTAAAAATGTGGTTTCTAATTGTTCAAGAATTAAAAAACTTGGATGGAAATCAAATGTTTCAATTAATGAGGGATTAGAATTAACACTAAATTGGTATATCACAAAAAAGTAAAATCTCTAGGAAACTTCAAAATTAAGAAAATTTGAGCTACACATAGAAATTTTTCATAATGTTTTTTAAACAATGTTTTTGTAGAAATACAGATATGCCTATACTAGTATGTATTCCAGCGTTTAATGAAGAACATATTATTGACAAAGTAATTAAAAACTGTCAAAAATATGCGGATAAAGTTGTGGTATGTGATGATGGTTCTGATGACAAAACATCCGAAATTGCAGATTCTGCAGGTGCTGATGTAATAAGACATGCCAAAAATTTTGGAAAAGGTGTAGCATTACAATCACTCTTTAAATTTGCTAGACATTCTAATTTTGATATTATTGTTACAATTGATGGAGATGGACAATTTCTTCCTGAAGAGATTCCAAAACTTGTAAAAGGAATTGAATCTGGTGAATCTGACATTGTAATTGGATATCGCTTTGATGATGCACAAGAAATGCCAAATTATAGAAAGTTTGGTAACAAGATGTTAGATAAAATGACAAATATTGTTGCAGAATTATCAGTAAGGGACACACAAAGTGGGTTTAGGGCATATTCAAAAAATATAATTAATTTAATAGATTTTAAAAAGAAAGGGTTTGGTGCAGATGCTGAAATTTTGGTTAGTGCTGTAAAAAATGGAGCCAGAATCTCAGAAGAAAAAGTTTCAGTTATTTATGATACAGGTTCTAGAACATCTACAAAAAATCCCATTTCACACACGGGAGAAGTTATTTCATCACTCTTAGAAATTATTGCTATTCGTTCACCATTGAAGTTTATTGGAATACCAGGAATTGTTTTGCTAGTATTTGGTATTTATTTTGCCATAGATGTTACCCTAACTTATAATGAAATAGGATATTTCTCTATACCATTTACACTAATTGGAGTTTCATGTTTGATTGTAGGTTTGATTTTATTTTTGTCGTCCCTATTATTACACAGCGTATCTAAGCGTTCTAAAAATAAAAATATATAGTTAAACTTGTGATGATCTGAGTGTCCGAATTATTAGATAAAGTAAAGGAAAAAAAAGCAACCATTTGTATCCTAGGACTAGGTCGTGTGGGTTTGCCCTTAGCATCAGTTTTTGCTAGTAAGGGAATAGATGTTGTTGGGATTGATATCAATGAAGAGAGATTAACCTCTATTAGGAGTGGCAAATGCCCATTTTATGATCCAATACTTCAAGAAAATATGGATATATCATGCAGCTCCGGAAAATTAACAGTAGAAAGTGATCTTGGCAAAATAAAAGATCGTATAGATGTAATAATTGTGACGGTTGGAACACCTACAACATTAGGAAATAGTGTAGATTATTCACAGGTTTATACTGCATTGGAAGAAGTTTGTAAAGTTGATTTAAGAAATAAAATTGTAGTTATGAGATCTACCTTACCACCACGAACCACAACTGATATTATAATACCCTTTATTGAAAATAAAACAGGATTAATTGCTGGAAGTGATTTTCATATAGCAGTCTGTCCTGAAAGAATTCTTGAAGGACAGGCAGTGAAAGAAATTCAAGAATTACCAGAAATTATTGGAGGTATTAATCAGATATCAAACGATATTATAACAGAAGTTTTTAGATGGATAAATCCAAATAAAAAATTTTCATATACTACAACTACTGGTGCAGAGCTTGCAAAACTTTTTGCAAATATCTACAGATACATAGGATTTGCACTATCAAATGAATTTGCTATTTGGGCTGAAATGTTTGGTGAAAATGCATCAAATATAATTAATATTTCAAATTATGAATATCCTAGAAGTAATATCCCAAAACCTGGTTTTGCTGGTGGTCCTTGTTTAAGTAAGGATGGATTATTTCTAGACAATAACACAACATTTTCAAGTATTGTCTCAACAGCATGGAAAGTTAATGAATCAATTCCTCAACATGTAATTAACAAGATTAGAGAGGTGGAAGGAAATCTATTTGGAAGAAATATTGGAATCCTAGGTATTTCATTTAAATCAAACAGTGATGATTTGAGAAACTCACCATCTGTTAAATTAGTTGAATTACTAAAAGCAGCAGGAGCAATAATAAAAATTCATGATCCTTTCGTTAAAGATACATTATCTCTTAACGAGGTATTAGGGTCATCAGACATAATTATTCTAGCAACGAATCACTCCAAGTTTAAAGATATTAGAAAAGAAATACAAGATGCAGGGCCAAAATTAATCTATGATGTGTGGAATTTGTATGATAAAGATGATTTTACTTCATCAAAATATCTCAAATTAGGAATGGATTCTAATTTTTAAATTATCTTTGGTTCAGGAAGAGGAAAGATTATTTTTCCTTTAAATCCGTCATCGCGGATTTTTGCTACTATACTATCACTCAAATGCCAAGAAAGTAATAAAGCAAAATCAGGCTGATCGATAACAAGTTGTTTATCGTCTACTACTTCTATATGTGAACCTGGTGTGAATTTTCCAATTTTCAGAGTGCTTTTTTCTGCAATATAATCAAGATTTTCTGAATTAATGTTACAGAAATTTAAAATTGTACTAGAACGTGCAGGTGCACTAATACCTACAATTCTATGTCCATCTGCTTTGATTTTTGATAATAATGCAATTAATTTATTTTTATTTTCATATATTTTTCTAGCAAATTCTTGGTATGTTTCAATCTCTGAAAGTTTTAGTTTATCTTCATAGTCAATGATGTTTTTTACATTATTACTCTTTGTGAATTTTCCTTTTAGTGATGCATAAACTCTGATTGAACCACCATGTGATGAGATACGTTCACAATCAAAAACTTCCATATCATATTTTTCAAATAATTGGATTAATGGTTTCAAACAGTAATAACGTAGATGCTCATGATAGATTGTGTCATATTCTAATTTCTCAATAATATCAACTAAATACTGTGATTCAGAAACAAAAACACCATCTTCTTTTAATAGAATCCTTATACCATTCATGAGAGAATCAAGATCTTTTATGTGTGCAAATGCATTAGTAATAGTAATTATCGTCGCTTGTCCATTTTCATCTAAAATTTGTTTTGCAACTCCTTCATTAAAAAAATCATTTACAGTCTGAATACCATTTTTCTTTGCAATATCAGCTATATTAGATGGTTCAACTCCTAAAACTCGTAATCCTGAATTTTTGAAAAATTGTAACAGTGTGCCATCATTTGATGCAATATCTATTACCAAATCATCTTTGTTAGGCGAAAATCTTTCCACAAGTATATCTGTAAATGATTCTAAATGTGCTCTAAATGCGGTGCTTATTCCTGATGTATAGAGATATTCTTTAAACATGATTCGTGGATCAACTGCATCACCTAATTGTACTAGACCACAATTGCTACAAAAAAACACCTGTAATGGAAATGCTTCATTTTTATCCAAAAGTCTTTCTTTAGTAACAAAATTTAGTGGTGGAGGGTGATTACCTAAATTAAGAAAATTTATTAAATTAGTACTAGAACAAATATAGCACTGCATAATCAGTCAAGTTAAAATTGTTTTATAAATTAAGCATAGTGAATTATGAAATTATTTGTTCTTGGGGGAAGTGGATTAATAGGAAATGCAATAGTAAAAAAAGCTAAAGATGAATTTGATGTATTAACAACATATTATAGGAATTCTGTTGCTATTGATAATGTAAATTCTTTTAAATGTTATTTTCCTAATGACTTAGATAAGTTAGAAGAAGTTGTAAAAAAAGAAAAACCAGATGTAATAGTTAACACAATGGGATATTCAAATATTGATTTTTGTGAATCGAATAAAAATAATACTGAAAAACTACATGTAGAAACTACTGAGAGAATTTGTAACATATGTGAAAGTAATGGTTCAAAACAGATTTTTCTATCATCAGATTATGTTTTTGATGGGGAAAAAGGAGATTATTCCGAAAATGATATACCAAATCCAGTGAATTTTTATGGATTAAGTAAATTAAAGGCTGAACAATTAATTTTAAAAAATCCACTCAATACAATAATTAGAACTTCTGTAATATATGACTGGGATTACCGTGCAAGATTCTTTAATTATGTAATTGATAATTTACAAAAACAACAAGTAGTTAAAGCAACTACTGATGTTTATAACAGTATTACATTTTTAGATAATTTAGTTGATTCAATGTTGAAAGTGATTAAGCTTGAACAGAATGGAATATTTCACGTAGTTGACTCAACATGTTCTAATAGATTTGAATTTGCAAAAGTAATTGCAAAGGTTTTCAAATTAGATGAGAATTTAGTTGAAAGAGTATCAGTTCATGATAACTTGAAAAATATAGCAAAAAGACCAAAAAATGCATGGGAATTAGTAAGGTTTTCATAAAATCAAAATTATAATCAAGAATAAATGTTAGATAATTTTTATAACAGTAAAATTTGAAACCAATTCATATTGAATAAATTATTTATAATTTCCATTATACGTAAAGGCGATTTTGATTGAGCAAAAATTTGGTTACAGGTGGAGCTGGATTTCTTGGTAGTAGTATTGTAAATGAATTGTTAACTTTAGGGGAAGAGGTGGTGGTTTTTGACAATGGATTTAGACAAGATTTTACTAATGTAGAAAAAATTGAAGGTAAGTTTTCTTTGGTTAAGGGCGATGTTACCAAAAAAGAGGATTGGGAAAAACTACCTAAAGATTTCGATACTGTGTATCATTTGGCAGCAATAAATGGTACTAAATATTTCTATGAAATACCAGAAAAAGTTTTAACAGTTAATGTTAATGGAACTATGAATTTTGTAAATTGGTTGCAAACATCAAATGTTAAACGATTTTTCTTTTCATCATCATCAGAAGTTTATGGATTTCCAAAAGTTTTTCCGACACCAGAGACTGAAGAATTAAGTATTCCAGACTCCACAAATCCAAGATTTTCTTATTCATCAAGTAAAATTTTAGGTGAAATTATTGTAGTAAATTTTGCTAGAAAATTAGGAATTGATTACAGTATTGGACGAATTCATAACGCATATGGACCACAGATGGGATTTGAACATGTCATGCCTGAATTCATAAAACGATGTGTTTTGAATGAAGAGTTTACAGTACAAGGAGATGGAACTGAGTCTAGATGTTTTTGCTATGTCAGTGATGTTGTAAAAGCAATTTTAACAATTACACAAAGTGATAAAGGCAAAAATGAAATTTTCAACATAGGAAATCCACATGAAACTAGTATCAATGAATTAATTGATGTTCTAGGGGAAATTCATGG
>LUMJ01000491.1_pt1 | contig 10517 bp, 9 predicted proteins | sample 729631 | NCBI WGS metagenome assembly LUMJ01 (sample SAMN03860266, study PRJNA289734) | marine metagenome | biome: seawater column; feature: ocean; material: water; isolation source: Red Sea water column Station 22 - depth 500m | place: Saudi Arabia: Red Sea | collected 2011-10-15 | depth 500 m | reverse complement strand
CGCGAGCATAAAGCTTTTGCCATTGAAATAAAATACCTGGGGATGATAAGTCGAAATAGGCGCTGGTATATGTCAGTGACCAATGATTCGCAGACATAGCATTGAGTACATGCAGTTTAAATTCAAAGGTGTAAGGCAATTGCTTATGGATAAAACTATCAAAGCCGTTGATGCGATAGACTTGAGACCAGTAACGAATAAGGTTAGGTCGTACTTTAAACTTTCTACCTAAGGCTCCTGAACTCTCTTCTTGCGCTAGTCGCGCTAGCTTTAACTTAAATGCTCTGTGATGTTTTGACATAAAAAGACCCCCAGTAATTGGATAGTCCAACTATTGGGGGTCACTTCATAAACCTCAAAGCGCCTTTTTATTTTTTACATTACTTTTTAGTTTTTACGCTACAGGGCGGAGTTATTTCCCCAGCCACTGATTAAGCTTTTCATCATCAGTGATTTCAAAGTAAGCCATTTCTTTTCTTGCCTCAGTTACCTCAAGAGGCAGGGTTAGAAGCCGCCCGTCTCGAATAAGCGTTAATTCTACCTTTGGCGTCTGAGCATTATCTAATAGGCGTTGAAGCTTCTGGGCATTAACAATGTGGCCGTTTAACGCAATGATGACATCGTTTAAAAGAATACCTGCCTTCATTGCTGCAAGACCCTCAAATACCTGCATTACCGTAAGTCCGAAGGTAGCTGGCTTTAACGTAGCGCCAAGCTGATTTTTAATAGCAGGCAGCGAGGAGGCACCGCCTTTATCTTCACCTGACACGCGAGCACGAACCGCATAGTTAACGCCCATTTCAGATACTAACGAAGCCAATTCCACATCGTCTGTGCCATACACCACGCGATTTAAGTAATCTGAAACATCAATGCCAAAATGCGTTGTACATAGATTTTGGATCACGTCATCAGGCGTACCTTTTTCATCCACGCCATAGTGTTTCCAAAGTAATTGCATCAAGGTGTCTAAATTCACTTGTTCGTTTGACTGTTTACGAAGGAGTAAATCTAACCCAAGTGCTATAATGCCACCCTTGGTGTAGTAACTAACGATATTGTTAGTAGCGCTCGCATCTTGCTTATAAAACTTTGTCCATGCGTCGAAGCTACTTTCTGCTGCACTTTGTTTAAAGCGCCCAGCGTTTTGTAAAAGTCGACTGATATTTTGTGCAACAATATCAAGGTATTTCTGTGGTTCGATAACGCCGGCTCTAGCAAGGGTTACGTCATCATAGAAACTGGTAAAGCCTTCATAAATCCACAGCTGATTGGTGTATGTTTCCTGAGATAAGTCTGGTTTCACCATTACGCTAGGTTTAATGCGCTTAACATGCCATGTGTGGAAAAATTCATGGCTGCACAAACTTAGAAATGTAATGTAGCTGTCGGTTTTTTTCTCACTTTCACCAACTTGAGGAAGGTCGAAGCGAGGGTAAAGAAGGGCAGTAGAATACTTGTGCTCTAAACCGCCGAACCCATTGTCGGCAAGCAGCGTCATAAACAGGTAGTTATTAATAGGTTGTGGAGCACCAAATAAATCTAGGTGGTGCTTGCAAATTGGCGTTAAGTCATTTGCTATGCGTTCATAATCAATATTGTTGTTACCTGAGAAAAGTAACGTGAACCTAATGCCGTCAACCTCAAAGCTGTGAGTGTCTGCAATGCCCACATAAATTGGATGATCGATGAGCTCTTCGTAATTTTTTTCAATGAAGTGCCACCGAGACGGGCTTGTGCTTTCACAACGAGAAGGCATAGACGTATAAGCCTTCCAATTCGAGGTTGCAGAATCGCTGTCGTTAAGCTCAATGTCCACCTCACAATGCACATTTTCAAAGCCGGAAACCCTTAGAAACGCACTGGTACCATTTATAAACGCATATTGGTCGTTCATAAAAGCAGAGCGAATAGACAAGTCATTAGCATAAACCGTGTAATGTACCGTACAAGGTTTTCCGTTTGTATTAACGCGCCAGCTTTGTTTATCTAGCTTGGTTACTGGAAGGTTTACGATAGTAGACTTGGTAGAGTCGTCTGCGAACTCAACACTTAACTCTACGATGCTTTTGGCAAAGTCACGCACCATGTAGCTTCCCGGGATCCAACTTGGAAGAGAAAGTACAAGTGAAGAGTCTGAATGTTCAGGTATTTGCAGTGCGACAGTAAACTGATGGGCACGCCAGTTTGAAATAGTTAACGTGTAATGAAGAGCAGAAAGCATAAACGTCCGAAAAGATAACAAAACTATCCCGTCACTATAGCAATCTATCGGTTTAATCCCAATAGACAGCGCACCACTAGCCGCTAATTTTTACGATTATTCCATCGGCTTTTCTATCGTAGTGTTGATAAGTTTTTGTTTGATGCGTACATTGAGTTAAATGACATTAAATCCAGCAATAACAAACACAAATGGCTGAAAAAATTCAAAGCAGTATACTTAGCGAAGAAAGCTTGGAATCGTTGCGTACGCTAGTGCCTGGCGATACGGTTGATCTTCAAATCGCTATGCCTGCAGCGCCGAAGCGAGTCAAAACTGACTACATCGGTATGCTCATTGATGAGTGCTTGCTATTCCATATACCAACTTCGGCAAAGTGGATAACTACGAGAGATGCCCTTACAGTAGGTAATGACATCGTTGTACGGTCTGTTCTTGAAGGCGATACCGGCCAGGTCATTGCGTTTAAAGTTAAAGTTCTTAAATTGCTCTCCAAGCCCTCGGGTTTACTTATTACAACGTTTCCGAAACGCATCGAAAGTATTGGTCTTCGTGCAGTAAAACGTGCACAACTCGGTGTTTCGGTAACGTTGGAATCAGAGGTTTATCCCACTGACGAGAATGTAACGGGTATTATCATTGATTTAAGCGAAAAAGGGTGCAAAGTAGCGTTACAGGTCAAACCGAATTGGCCGGTAATGCTCGATGAAGCTGAGGTTAAGCTAAACTATTCGTTGGACGGTAAAGAAGTAGCGCTTACTGCAAAGGTTAAAAACCACAAACTTGATAATGATGTGGTTTATTATGGGCTCGCCTTTACTTGTGATGAAAAATTGATAAAAACGCTGTTGTCCCGACATACATTGTTAACTTAAAAAACCTTGGTCGGGTGCTCTTTAGATAATAATCAAAATAACAGGCTAAGGGGATTTACATGAGAAGCATTGAGCGACTTTTAATGCAGTATGGTGAGAGCCACCAAAATAAAACTAACATTATCATTCATGCTATAGCCGTACCCAGCATTTACTTCGTAACGTTGGGGCTATTATGGAGCTTACCGGTTCCAGATGTAATAGCACAGTTTGATATTACGTGGGCGCATATTGTTGCAGTGCCCGTGCTTTATTATTATTTCATGTTGTCAGGTCCGATAGGAGCGGCAATGACGCTGTTAACCATTGTGTGTTTTGGTGCAATTAATGCACTGGATCATCTCAATATTTCAGTGTGGATTTTCTCGCTAGTACTTTTTGTCGTTATGTGGGTCTTGCAATTCGTAGGGCATCACATTGAAGGCAAAAAGCCATCGTTTTTTGACGATTTACGCTTTCTGTTGGTAGGCCCCGCATGGTGGTGGGTGCATTGGCTCAAAAGAATGAATATTAGCTACTAAGCTAGAAAGCAAAGTAATTTAATCAAAACATGTCTAATTTCAAGATTTTGCCCTGCGACCAGAAGCATGAGGGGCACGACCAAGATGCTTGGGTCGCGGCAAGGCTTGCGTATAATCTTCTTATAAGTTTTTAAATTGGTAATATTGTGAGTCGCTTTCAGCGTGTAATAGAAAGTAATGAACGTTTATTTTGGACGTTGCACAGTGCAGGCTGGGCAGGGTTCGCAATAATTTATTACATCGGATCATTTCTTCATGATGTAAGACCTATTTGGGTATTCATCATCATGTTAAATGCCTATGCCGGATGGTTGTTAACCATTCCGCTTCGATACGTTTATCGATGGGCAAGGAAGCAGTCTCCGCTGAACATGATCATTATTGTGATTGTGTCGTGCTATTTAATTGCGCTGCTATGGGCCGTTGTGAAAAATATTAACTACTGGGAAATCTATAAGCACGGATATCGCCCCGATGAATGGTATATGTATTTCACTAACACCATTAACTCACTCATCATGGTGGGATGTTGGAGCGGCGTGTACTTTGGCATCAAAAACTTTCAGATGCTGCAAAAAGAAAAGCAAAATGCGCTAAAGGCAAGCACCATGGCGCACCAAGCGCACATAAAGATGCTGCGCTATCAACTTAATCCACATTTTCTGTTCAATACGCTAAACGCGATTTCAACGCTTATCCTGTTAAAGGAGAACGATACTGCAGAGGCCATGGTGTCACGTCTCAGTGACTTTCTGCGTTATTCGTTAGATAACGATCCAATAAAGCGCGTCCCTTTAGGGCAGGAAATAAAAGCGTTACGTCTGTATCTCGAAATTGAAAAAGTGCGTTTTGATGATCGTTTAGAAGTGTTATGGGACATTGACGAGAGCTGCGAAAGTGCGCTTGTACCCAGCATGATCTTACAGCCAATTATTGAAAACGCGATAAAGCACGCCATATCTAAGATGGAAAATGGTGGTCGTATTTCAATCACGGCACGTACTTTTGGTAACGATTTATTAATGGACGTTGCTGACAACGGTCCAGGCGCAGATATTAAAAACGGGACACTGAGTCGTGAAAACGGCGTGGGCTTAGCCAATATAAAAGAGCGTTTGCAATCTCTTTATCATCGTAATTTTGCATTCTCTATAGAACACAACCAGCCTTCAGGTGTGCGAGTTAGAATTCGCATCCCCTATGACGTTAAGGACGTATAACATGACAAAGCAAGTGATTAAAACCATTGTAGTGGATGACGAACCTTTAGCACGTAAAGGTCTACGTGCGAGATTAGAGCGTCATGCCGATGTGCAAGTTCTTGCAGAGTGTCAAAACGGCCTAGAAGCGGTTAGCAGTATTTCACAACATCGTCCGGACTTAGTATTTTTAGATATTCAAATGCCGGGGCTGAATGGTTTTCAGGTTATTCACAAACTGCGTGAACTGAAACAACCTATTCCTATGATTGTTTTTGTGACCGCTTATGACAGCTACGCGATTAAAGCGTTTGACGTACATGCATTAGATTATCTTTTAAAGCCAGCCGACGATGAGCGTCTTGGCGCTGCGTTAAACAAAGTACGTGAATATTTCTCAACACAGCATCAAGATGAGCAGTCACAAAAGTTGGTAAGCCTTGTTGCTGAACTTACTGGCGACGATTGCGAAGAGATTTTGCGTAAATTGGCAAATGGTGAGCCGGTCGAAACCAACCCGTATCCAGATGTACTAGCCATTAAAGATGGCTCAGAAGTTACCCGTGTCAATGTGCAAGACATTCAGTGGATTGATGCTGCAGGCGATTACATGTGTGTTCACGCGCTGGATGGCATGCACATAATGCGTAAAACAATGAAGGAACTTGAGCAAGAATTAAACCCACAATTCTTCGTTCGCGTACATCGTTCAGCTATTGCTAACATTCGCTTTGTTAAAAAATTAGTGAGCCATATTAGTGGCGAATATCACTTAATACTTCAAAATGATACTGAGCTTAAAGTAAGCCGTAGCCATCGAGATAAAGTTAAAGCCGCAATGAAGATGTAAAGCTTAGTGTAACTCCCAATACGAAATAGGCGTTGTTTTTCATAAACCACGCCTTTTTTATCTGTGTTAGCTTTCTACTTTGTCAGTTAACCCATTACTTGTGCGTACATTCATTCGCTACGATATCGTTCGTTCATAAGCGTACGCATGGCGTCTACACGAGCTTCGTTGAGCGGCTTGGTCTTTTCCCAGGTGTCTGATAAGGGTACGGTTACAGGGCGCTGGTTCACTTCACCAACCATAACGTTCGTTACATCTTTGCCTACCAAACTAATAGCGAATTCGCCTAGTGTAGTGGCAAGTAAGCGGTCTTGTGCTACCGGTGAACCACCGCGCTGTACGTGACCTAAGGTTACCGGTCGTACGTCATTAATATCATATTGCTGCAGCGCTTCAGTTAAGCCCAACAAACCGTTTGGCCATACGTTTTCAGCCACTACCACAATGAAACTGACAGGTCCCTTTAATCGTCTCTGCGCTTTTATTTGCTTCACTATTTTTTGTATTTCAGCTTCAGCCGACGCAAAGAACTCTGGAACCACCACATAGTCTGCTGCGGAAGACAGCGCGGCATTAAGCGCTAAGAACCCAGCGTTGCGCCCCATAACTTCTACAAGAAAAATTCTCTCGAAAGCATCCGCCGTATCTCGAACCTTGTCTATAGAGCTCATCGCAGTGTCTATAGCAGTGTAATATCCAATGGTTGCGTCTGTACCAGCTATATCATTGTCAATGGTGCCGGGTATACCGATGATTTGACCATTCCAATGTTCACTCAACTTAGACGCTCCTCGAAACGAACCGTCACCACCAATGACAATCAGAGTATCAATATTTGCTTGTGTTAAGTTTTCAGCTGCTTTAACCAGTCCTTCAGTCTGTTTAAATTCTTTGCATCGTGCACTATGTAAAATAGTGCCGCCCTGTTGAATAAGGTTATGGGTCGAGTCGAGGGATAGCGAAATGTACTCTTGCTGGAGTAGACCATTGTAACCATGTTTATATCCAAGCAAGGTGAAGTTAGCCTTCTGACACGCAATAATTGTGGCGCGAATACAGGCGTTCATACCTGGCGCATCTCCGCCAGACGTTAATATAGCGACACGTTTTGACACATTAAAGTCCTTCTTTTTACAGGCAATGTCATTAAAGTAGAGTAAAGGCTGTGTAACGTAAAGTGCTCTATTGCATGTATTTGTTGCGCAATATCAAAGTAAAATTCAATTTTTAACCGCACAGCATTAAGCGGATTTGCTCACCACAGCGTAGTTAACGTAAAAAAGGATATGTTATGCGTTCTTTATTGGTTCTATTCTTCCTGATTTTTCTTACTTCGTGCAGTTCAAAGTTGGCCTATAACAACCTGGATTGGTGGGTTTATTGGTATATGGATGACTATATTGAACTTAAGGATGAACAAGAAGAGAAGTTTGACGCTTATCTACAAAACTGGTTGAGTTGGCATAAAAACAGTGAGCTTACCCGTTATAAAGCTCACCTTGAGGATGTTAAACGCCAGATCGAAAACGGCACGCTAGATTCCGAGACCATTTTTAACCACCTTGAACGGGGGAGAACTCATTGGGAACGTGTTCGTGATGAAATAAGTCCGCAGCTTGCTACTATCGCTAAAACGCTCGACGACGAGCAAGTAGTGAATTTATTTGCCGCATTAGAAAAGGACAATAAGGAAGAAGAGGAAGAGCGACAAGAGGCGCTGGATAAGTCTGAAGCACAGAGACTTAAAGATAGAATTGAGCGCATAGAGGAAACGATCAGCGAACGCATCGGAAGATTGAGCGATGAGCAGAAGCAAATTGTGAGCACTTATGCACAACAGTTTATTTCTACAGGCGATGCATGGCTTGAGTACCGCAGAAACATTCAGAACGCGGCGCGAAAATTGTTTGTTACGCGCAGACAAAATGAGCAGTTTGAAGAAGAGTTGGTGGCTCTCATGCAAAATCCAGACGACTACAAAAGTGAAGTGTACAAACAGAGTAGCGCCCATAATATGACCGTGACGGCTACACTTTTGGCCGAGATATTTTCAACATTATCAGAAAAGCAGCGTAAGACGCTTGTTGAAAATGTGGATGAGCTAATAGAAACAGTTGATAATTTTAAGCGTTAGCTAATAATACGTTGGCCCAGTAATCATTAAGCTCGGTAAATACAGTGCTGGTCTTTTCGTAATACAAGAAGGAAGCTCCGACTTATGGTGGTAGCATTTAGTTGGATTAGTCGTCACTTAACCTGACACTTTCAGAGATAGAGCTAGACCAGATCTGACAGTCTCTTATGTACGTAAACCGGACATTTCCCATACCTTCCCATTAAAAAAGAGAACATGGTTTTTCTGCGGGATGGGGGTGTTACTATGAAGTCTCAATTGAAAGCTGTTAACGTCCCCCTCATATCATGGCAAAAATGCAAAATCTATACTTATCATTAAATGGCATTCCAACAGAAGCTCCAGCACAATCGGGAGATTTGTACTTTACACGTGACCCTCAAGGGGCGTGGTATCCAAATCAAGGCAATCGCCTTTACGAGATAGACAGCGCTTGCGTACGCCTTCATGATGCTCTCGCTCAGCGAGTTTTCGGTAGCTTGGATAGCTTTTATAATTTCCTGAAGGTTGCCCCCGAATTTTTATCGACGGCAGGGATGAATTCAGAATCTCCTGTTTCGAAAGATTTATTCAACCAATTGTTGGAAAAATTTCCACCAAGCTTTCCGGTAAACAAAGCGCTTTACCTCTTTGACTGTCGAAAGCTCGTTAGCGGTGTGCAGGAGTGCAGCAAGGAAGTAATGCAGCTACAAGGAGAGTTTTATCAGGCCTTAAATCTAGAGGAACTGTTTTTTCCAAAGATTAAAGAGGACGATGGAGTTCGGTACGTAACCTCACCGGTTGTAACAAAGATATATGCGTTACTTGGGTTTACTTATATCAGAATGCATAGTCTTCTTGACTACGTGACAAAACTAGCAATCGAAATTGAGAATTTGAAAACACAGTTTGATTCTTATCCTCGTTTAGCATCGAAGAATTCGCTCTACAGCGACCGTAAGAAAATTTCGTTCAACAACCGGGCGGGTACTTTGTTTGAGATATGCCCACTCCTTACGGAAGTTGAAACAGTTCGTAATCATTTAATCCATAACGGTCTTATGGATGATATGCCCAAGATATACCGGGTGATATCAAATGGTGAGTGCGTAGAAAAGTTTCTGCTATTCCCTGACCAAGACGAACAAGGGCGATTTGATTCGTTTAAGAATCGGAATTTGTTCTATGGTAACGAAAATAAGATCAACCTTCGCCTCCCAAGTATTACAAAAGAGTTTCAGGTGCGGCTGTTATCGACCTTAGAACTACTAGTCGAAAGAGTGCAAATCTAGAATTCAGGGCTGGTGCAAAAGAAGGCTAACAAGCTGATGTTGTAAGACTGCTTTTCCGATGCGCTCCATACCAGCCGCAAATGCAGTCTTTTACCGTCCGCTCCTTGTCTGAAGCTGATCATTTAATGCTATAGAAGACGAACCGTACTTTAAGCAAACATTCTTGTTCTTTCCACCAAAGACACCGCTCCTGTGTTTTCAGAGGAAACAGGTGTTACCATGAAGTCTCAGTAAAAGCTGTTTGGCGAACTTTCGAATTTGGTGTTATAAGCTGACTATATGATAAAAAAAACGGATATTTGTAATAAAACCAACGTCTATTCTTGGGGAGTCAAAATTGATTTCATAATTAATAGTCGAGGTGGTTTTTTTGATGTGGATGAGACCAGTTTTTCACTACTGTGGCATCATGACTTAATATTGACAGTAGAACCTAGAAAAATTCACCCCCAGCTTTCTGATGCAGGCGCTAAAGGCTTCAGGTTAGTTATAAACGCAACCGATACTGCTAGTGAAGCTGAAAATGTGGGCGCGAAAGTAGCGTATGCGTTGTTAGATTTCTGCATTCAACGACGCTGGGGAGTAGAGCTTTCTTGGCCCGATTCACCTCTTCCCTGCTGCGTTATAGACCGAACAACAGGTCCGGGGATTACATGCCAAGCTTTTGCGACAGCGATAGGTCATGTGAAGGTTTCAGAGTTTGCAAATGCTTTGGAGAGTTCATTTTCACACCATAAAAAGATCCCTTATTCATTGCTGCTGTCTATGGAGTTGTATGCATCTTCTCACTTTGAAAATAATCAGCGCTCAAAGTTAATAATGATAATGAGCTCGCTGGAGGCCTTGGCAGGCCAAAAAGATTTAGCTGACAAGCTTGGAACAACAATAAAAGATTTAAAAGATGTAGTGAAAGAATCGGAAATTCAAGATCAACGTTTAAAGAATTCTTTGATGGGACAAATCGAAAATTTTAAAAGAGAATCTGTTCGCGGTGCTATTCGAAGATTACTCAAAGACAGTCAAATTAGTGAAGAGGATATAACGTTTGTAGATCAAGCATATTCTGCAAGAAGTAAAATAGTACATGAAGGGAAAAGAGTTCCTGAGCTAAGCATTTTAAACAGTAAATTAGAGAACATACTCATATCCGTTTATAAATACATATCCAGCTAGAGAGTATTGTTCCCCTAACAAACGCTTCAACAAAGAACACAATTAGGCGTGCATTGTTGAATGTCCGCTCCTTGTCTAATGCCGACTGTCAGGGCAAGTCGAGACCTTTACATCAAAGTGTCAGATTAGATATGAGCCACTACAACTCAGTACTAAATAAGGTATTAAGTTCTGAGCTATCCCCACGAATAGTAAAATAAAGTCAAAGAGTTAGGGAACATTCATGGCATTTGGTGATCAGATCTTTCGCCAAAAAAAACCAACACAGAA
>LUMJ01000551.1_pt1 | contig 10525 bp, 10 predicted proteins | sample 729631 | NCBI WGS metagenome assembly LUMJ01 (sample SAMN03860266, study PRJNA289734) | marine metagenome | biome: seawater column; feature: ocean; material: water; isolation source: Red Sea water column Station 22 - depth 500m | place: Saudi Arabia: Red Sea | collected 2011-10-15 | depth 500 m | reverse complement strand
TTTATGGATTCATATGACCATTTGATAACTTTATTAGTTAATCAGGCAGAACAAGATAAGAATTTTAGAATACCATTTGAAAGAGGTCCAGTTAAAGTTAGGAGTTCAGATGTAAATGAATTGAATGTAGAGTTAAGTAACAATTGGTATAGAGATGAAAAAGATTAAAGTAGGACAGATAGGTAAGGGTAGTTTTGGTAAAAAGATATTATCAAAATTAGAGAATATATCAGATGTATCAGTTGAATGGTTTTATGGTTCAAAGGATAAATGGTGGGAGTCAGATGTTGATTTGGATTGGGTTATTATTGCAAGTCCAAATGAGTTTCATTATGAACAAGCAAAACATTATTTAGAAAAGGGTGTCAATGTTTTTTGTGAAAAACCTGGTACATTGTCAACTCATTCGTTGCTTAAATTAATAAGTCACTCAGAAGTAAAAGATGTCTGTTTTTATGTAGATGATGTATTGATATATGAGGAGATACTGCCGACTGATAATTTTGTTTATAAAAAATGGGGTGGGTTGTCTGCTAACATAATTGATAGAATGGCATATCATCACTTTTATTTAACTCATGATATGATTAACGGATCGGATGGGATATCAACTAATATTAATGTGATAACTAATAACCTTAGACATAAGGTTTTTGAAGTTGAGTTTGATGATTTTAAATTTAAATATGAATACGATTTTGGGTGGTTCAAGGAAAAAGTTCATACTATAACACCAAGATTTAGTGGTGATGCGTTAGAAGCTATGTTGTCAAGTGTTTTACATAAGGAAGTAGATTTTGATTTAAATCATAAGAGAAGTATTTTTGCAACAAGATTGAGTTCATATGTTAAAGAAAAGTTGTATGGTAGGTGTGCTGTAGTTGGTGGTGGAATATATGGTATCACAACAGCTACTAAACTCAAAGTTAGTGGATATGATGTAGATTTATATGAATCAGATAGTCAGATACTAAATAGAGCTTCGGGAATTAATCAGTATAGATTACATAGAGGATACCATTATCCAAGAAGTATTGATACTATAGAATCATGTAAGACTAACGAGGATTCGTTTATAAAGTATTATAATCAATCAATAGTTGATGGTGATATCAAACATTATTATTCTATTGCATCTGAAGAGAGTTTAATTACTGCTCAAGAATATTTGACAGTGTTGGATGATGCTGGGTTGGAGTGGAAGATAGTAGATACTTTACCTAATTGTGATTTAACTATTGAGGTTGATGAGAAATTGTATGATCCTAATATGTTGAGAATGTTGTGTAGAAAACGACTTTATGGTAATGGCATAAATGTACATCTATCAAAAAAGGTAGGTAAACAAGATGGTTACAAACATACAATCTATTCTACATATTCATCATTAAATGATTTTACTGATGAAAAACAAGATTATCAGTTTGAGTTATGTGAGAAACCATTATTGAAATTACCTAAGAAATATAAAGATAAGAGTATTGTTATAATGGATGGTCCATTTATGTGTTTCGATCCATATTCTGATACTGGCTATCATCTCGCTGGAAATGTAGTACATGCTATTCATGCTAGTAATATAGGAAAGAAACCAAAGATACCAGCAGTATACGAAGAATATTTAAATAAGGGAGTGGTGAAGAAACCAAAGTACACTAATATAGATAGGTTTATTGAATCAGCCAAAAAGTTTTTTCCTGAAATAGAAGAGTCGGAATATATTGGTTCTATGTATACCACAAGAACAGTTTTACCATATAAAGATGAAACTGATGAAAGACCAACGATAGTAACTAAACAAGGTGATGATTATATTTTATTTAGCAGTAAAATAGGAAATTGTGTAACTGCTGCGTCAGATGTAATTGATATGATAAAGAGATAATTTATGAAAAAGAATGTAATATGGTGGCCTGCTTTAGAAAATCCAGAACATTCGGATAAATATGGTGGTTTTGATTATTTTGAGTACTCTCGTAAATCGTGGGAGTATTGGTGTGATAAAAATGATGTTTTGTTTCAACCATTTCGAATACCAATTCATACAGATTTTATTCAGTATAGACCACAATGGCAAAAATGTCTTTATGTTTTTGATGAGATAGATAGACTTAATATTGAGTTCGACCAGATTGCACTTATTGATAGCACTGCTATGGTCAGGTGGGATTGTCCTAATTTTTTTGATATGACAGAAAGAAAATTTGTTGGGTGGAGAGATATGGATAATTTGGGCTGGGTCTATGAAAGTGTTATGGGTTATAAAAGTCTTTTTGATAATTTTGAATTTGATTTTTTTAAGTATATAAATTCTGGATTTATGATTTTCAATGATACCCATCGTATGTTTTTTGAAGAACTCAAAGAATTGTATTTTGAGAAAAAAGACGATTTTATAAGGTTACAGGACAAAGACCTTAGAAAAGGAAATGACCAGACACCAATAAATTATTTACTTCAAATTAAAGATATTGATGTCAAGTTGGATATACCATTTTCTTTTAATTTAACTCATATGCATAGAAAAGATTTGTTTAGTTATAATTGGCAATTAGAGGAAGATAAAACACCATTTTTTATCAAGTATGGTAAGATATGGAGATTTACTGGTATACCAAAAGATCAAAGGTCTAATCTAATGAAACAGACTTGGGATATGGTTAAGGATAATTACAGATGAAAAGAAATGTAGTTTTTATGTTTAATGTAACAATTAAAAATTCTAAATTAGATGGGGATAGGTGGTTGTCAAATAGAAGTGATCCTTATGTATATTCTGTGAAGTCTTGGCAACAATGGTGTGAGAAGAATGATTTTGATTTTTATGTGTTGGAAGAATTATTTTTACCTAATGAGGATATGGCTATCCCTTGGCAAAAATTCTATATATTCGATTTGTTGGAATCGAATGGTGTAGATTATGATCAAATAATGTATGTGGATGCTGACACTATTGTCCACCCTGATTGTCCAAATATGTTTGAGATGACTGATAGAAAATATACCTTTGTACATAACGAGGGGAGTTATGATTGGATTTTACGGAGTATGGAAAACTATTCAAAATATTTTTTCAATGATTATATGTTTGATTGGTGTCATTACTATAATGCTGGGTTAGAAATATATAATGAGAAACATAGGGATTTTGCTAAAAAGGTAATTGATTTTTATAACGAAAATAAACCTAATTTAATGGAAGTGGAAAGAAAGTTTCATGGTGGCACAGTACAGACTCCAGTTAATTTTTTGATACATCTTGAGAATATTGATTATAAATTATTACCATATGAGTATAATATGGCTGATATGAATAGAAAAGAATTGTTGACGGAAGATTTATTATTTACTAAGGTTGGTTGGGTTTATCATTTTAGTGGAATACCTAATAATCAGGAAAATAAATTAACTCATCATTGGATGAAAAAAACCTATGAGGTGTTATATGAAAGTTGAACTTACAAATAAATATGTAATTGGAACTCATGTGATGTGGTTCGAGATAGAGATGTTTACGGATTTTATAGACGGGATGATAAATTTGATGGAAACGGTTGAAGATAGAGAAAAAGTTACAATCGATTTGTGTTTTAATTTATCACAAAAGCTGGAAAAAATAGATAAGACTAAAATATTAATAGATGGTTATAATGGATTATTAGAAAAGTTTGATAATGGTGTTCACAGATTACAAAAAGTTCATCCAGATGTAAAATGGAGAGTTCATGATGGGGATGATTTTTATTTCCATGCAGATTATAGACGAGATTTGAATTATAATTATTGTAAGAAAGTAGATTATGTTATGTGGGGTGAAACTGATAGTTTTTTTCCTAAAGAAGCATTTCAAGTTATTGAGACATTATCTGAATATACGAAAGAACAAAACATACATAGATATTTATTGAGTTTTGCAGATAGAAAAATGTGGGATTCATCTTGGGATCCTTTGGTACACGTGGATTATGAAAGTCATGTGTTTGTTGATGATGATAAAGGTCATTTAAATCCAAATCAAGCAAAGTCACCAATGTCAATTGAAAAGATGAATGAAATAAATGCTAAAGCAGATGAGTTTGATTTTACTTATATTACTAATCCAAAAATAAGTGGTGCCTGTTTGGTATTGTCATCCGACTTGATAAAATGTGGTGTGAATATACCACCGTGTTTGATCTATAATGATGATGAGGGTTTGTCTGTCATGTCTGAAAAATTATTAGGACAGAATTTTATCCAATTTATTTGTAAAAATATTTTACATGTCCATGCTAGGAGACACCCTAATAAAAGATTGTATGTGATGGGTGAAGATAACCCACATTCATTTATAGATAAGAAGAATCCTAATTTTCAAAAATTACTAAATTTTTCAAAACAAAATATACAGACGTTAATTACAGGTCAAGGTAAATTTTATGAATATAACGACTTAGAAAAAATATTGGAGACATCATGAAGAGAGCATTAATTACAGGTATTAACGGTATGGATGGAAGTCACTTAGCTGATTTACTTTTAAGTAAAGGTTATGATGTATATGGTATGGAAAGACGTTCTTCATCTAAAAATAGAACAAATACTGCTCACCTTGAGGGAAAGATAACATTTGTAAATGGAGATTTATCAGACCAAAATTCATTATTTAGAGTTTTGAAAGAGTCTGATCCGGATGAAGTTTATAATTTGGGATCACAGTCATTTGTTGGAGAGAGTTGGAATACTCCAGAACAGACAAGTGATGTCACGGGTCTTGGTGCACTTAGAATATTAGAAGCTATAAGAGAGTATGGTAAGTCGATTAAGTTTTACCAAGCATCTACTTCAGAAATGTTTGGTAAGATGGAGAAATTTGCAAATGAAGAAACAAAATTTCATCCAAGGAGTCCATATGGGGTAGCTAAATTGTACGGTCATTGGATAACTGTTAATTATAGAGAATCTTATGATATGTTTAACACCAGTGGAATATTGTTTAATCATGAATCTGAAAGACGTGGCATTGAATTTGTTACAAGAAAAATCACAGATGGTGTAGCTAGAATTCATTTAGGTTTACAAGATAAAATTATTCTTGGAAATTTGGATACTAAACGAGATTGGGGATATGCACCAGATTATGTGGAAGCAATGTGGTTGATGTTACAACAAGATGAGCCAAAAGATTATGTGATAGCTACAGGAGAAATTCATTCTCTTGAAGAGTTGTTGGTGATAGCTTTTAACGAAATCGGAATTACAGATTGGAATAAATATGTAGGTCAAGATGAAAGGTATATGAGACCAGCAGATGTATTTTATTTAGCAGGAGATTCTTCAAAAGCTAGAGAAGAGCTGGGTTGGAAGCCAAAAACTTCATTTAAAGAAATGGTATCTAAAATGGTAACAAATGATATTAAGTTGATTTCATGATAAAAATAAAAATAAAAGATCCATTCATGGGAAAGAATAGAATATCTTTTCATGGTTTCTATATGATGAGAGATTTATTTAGAGATTATAGTATTGATATAACTGATTCTGATGATTATGATTATATGTTTATTGGTGCTCATGATATTTTGGATAAAGGTTTAGATTTACAAGATAGTATTGACTATGGATTGGAAACCTGTAGTAAAATAACTGGTGACTATTTCTTATTTGATGGGTGTGATTCAACTTCATTGATTGGTTCGTATGATGTTTTTGAAAAAAGTGATGCTAAATTTTTATTCAAAAATCAACGATTGAAGAATAGAGAGGATTATTTAAAACCAACTGTTTTAAATAAATGGTTTTTTAGAGATGGTTCTGATTTGGATAAGGGGTATGATATACCAGAAGAAACTTGGAGTAGGATAAAATTATCAGGTTGGAATCTCGGGTATTTTCAAGGAGACCAATTTAGACCTGATGTAGCTAAAGAATATCCAGTATGTGAAGAGAAGAGTGTGGATTTGTGTGCTATATATCAAGCATTTCATAAAGAGAATACAGAACATTTAATTAGAAATGATATATATTATACCAATCATAGAAGTGGTGCTTGGGAAGCCATAGGTGATGATCCAGGTTATAGTTTTGTTAAAGATAAATTACCATTTCAAGAATATATGAATACATTGTATAGGTCAAGGTTGGCATTATCACCGTTTGGTATGGGTGAGGTGTGTTACAGGGATTTTGAAATTATTGGTTTGGGAGTGGCTATGATAAAACCAAGTATGGAATTAGTTGACACGAGTCCTAATTGTTATGTTGAGGATGAAACCTATATTCCTGTAAATTTGGATTGGTCTAATTTAAATGAAGTAATTAAAAAAACTCTTGATAATCCTCAAAAAATTCAGTATATTATAGAGAGTTCAAGACAAAAATACAAGGAGAAATATTCTGCTCATAATTTTTGTATGCATTGGTATAAGTTTTTTTCCGATTTGAGTGGAGTTCAAAGTGAATAAAATAACTACAACAATATCTACAAATAATAATTTAGAGTATTTAAAATTAGCTTTGAAGTCTATACGGCAAAATGCACATTATAATGACATGCCAATAATAGTTCATGCTGAAAATTGTGATGATGGTACAGATGAATGGTTGAAGTTAAATGAGTATAATGTTGAATATTACATAGATCATAATGATAACCCTAAAGGTATTGGTGGTGGTATGAATTTTTGTGTTGATAAAGTCAAAACAGAATTTGTAAATATCATACATTCTGATATGTGGATAGCACCAGATCAGGATATTGAGTTATTAAAATTATATGATGATTTGGAATCTGATAAACGATTGATTGCTTCGTCTTTTAGAATACAACCAAAAATATTTCCAAATGATCCTGATTATAGACCTGGTACCGTGTTTGTTGATATGGGTGAGTTTGGTGCTTATGCTGAGGATTTTGACTTTAACTCCTTTGATGAATGGGCATCGGAGTTTTCTAAGATGGACAATGACTATGTGAGAAAAGCTGGTGGGGCTGGATTCTTTTGTAGAACTGAAGATTACAAATGGATTGGTGGTAATGATGATTTGTTTAGACCAGCGTCTTGGGAAGATAAAGATTTATTTATTAGGATGCAGTTGGAAGGTTATGATTTCAAAATGATACCACAATCTGTCGTATGGCATTTTTCTGCTCGTGGTAGTCATTTTAGAGATGAAGCTAAAGATGATTTTAATAAAAAGTCTGAACGACAACAAAAAGCTGAACAATCAAATATAAGAAAGTGGATATCCAAGTGGGGTAGGTTACCAGAAGAGGACGAAGCTACTTTTGTAAAACCACTACATGGAACTGGTGTAGAAACTAAATTAGAATGGGTTTCTTATGAGTGAAATATTATTAATAGGCGGTAATGGGTATATAGGTTCAAGACTACAACAAAGTTTAGATGTTGATGTTGTAGATACAAATTGGTTTAATGATGAAGGTTTTGGTGAAGATTTTAAAGATTTAACAAGTAAACATTATGATGATTATGATACTGTGATTCTTTTAGCTGGTCATTCGAGTGTTAAGATGTCTGAAGGTAATCTTAATAGTTGTTTTAATAATAACGTTAGAAACTTTATTGACTTAATAGAGAAGTTAGATGGACAAAGATTGATTTATGCTAGTTCATCGAGTGTATATGGTTCGGTTGGTGGTAAAACTGTTAACGAAAAGTATTATGGATTTGAACCATATAATCAGTATGATATATCAAAACATACTGCTGACTTATATGCTCAAAAATCAGATGTAGAGTATTATGGTTTAAGGTTTGGCACTGTGAATGGATGTTCACCTGTGCTGAGAACTGATGTCATGATAAATGCTATGGTAAGTAGTGCTTTGAGGGATGGTCATATTAAACTTTATATAAAAGATACAATGAGACCAATATTGGGAATAAATGATTTATGTAGAGCCATAACGTCTATTGTTGAATCTGATGAAGATAAACGTGGTCTTTATAACTTAGCATCATTCAACAAGACTGCTGAACAGATTGCTTATGAAGTGGCTGACGTGATGGGTGTAGAAGTTAAGGAATATGAAACAGATCCAACGCAAGTTAAGAATGTGAAGAGCCAAACTAAGGCCTATAATTTTTCAATATCAACTTTGAAATTTAGAAAAGAGTTTAAATTTAAGTTTCAAGATACAGTTGAGAGTCTTACAACGGATTTGAAAGAAAATTGGGACACGATGACTAAAACTGATAGAAGTGAGGCAATTTATTATGAGTGATTTTTATACTATTGATAAGTGTTTATGTTGTGATGGTGATGATATAAAATTGTTATTAGATTTGAATAAACAACCATTGGCAAATTCATATCATGACAACTCAAAAGAATTAGAAAAATACCCTTTAGGGGTAAACCTATGTCAAGATTGTTATCATATCCAATTAACAGATGTAGTTAATCCAGATTTATTGTTCAAAGATTACTTGTATGTCAGCGGTACTACTAAAACACTACGAGATAACTTTAAATGGTTTGCTGATTTTGTGTTGGAATATGTAGCTAACTGTCGTTGGAATTGGCCAAACCCACGAGTCCAAAGTGTTTTAGATGTGGCTTGTAATGATGGCACTCAATTAGATTATTTTAAAGAAAGGGGAGTAGAGACATATGGTGTTGACCCTGCTGAAAACTTATGGGAATTGAGTTCTAAAAACCACGATGTTAAATGTGAATATTTTGATTCAATATTTTTCGGTTTCAAATTTGATGTTATAACTGCACAAAATGTATTTGCTCATAATAGTAATCCAAAGAAGTTTTTAGATGACTGTGAAGAAATAATGCATGACCATTCCTTTTTATTCATTCAGACATCACAAGCTGAAATGATTTTAAATAATCAATTTGATACAATATATCACGAACACGTTTCATTTTTCAATGTAAATTCATTTAATGAATTGGTTAAGAGAACAAACTTGCAATTAATCGATGTGATAAAGACTTCAGTTCATGGTATCAGTTATTTATTTATATTAAGTAAACATCCGTATAATGAACAGAAGGTAAAAAATGAAATAGAAGTTGAAAGGCAACGGGGGTTGTTGAGTCAAAAAACTTACGGCAATTACAGAGAAAATGTGCTGAAGATAGGTAGGAATTTTAGACGAGTTGTGAGTGAGCATAGAAGACAAGGATATAAAATAGTTGGTTATGGTGCAGCTGCTAAAGGTATGACATTTTTAAATTTCACTAATATCAAACCAGACGTTATCATTGATGACAATGAATTGAAACAGAATCTATATACGCCTGGTACTAATGTTGTCATAAAACCTAACTGGTTTCTTAAACAATATAAAGAACATGATAAGATATTATTTGTACCATTGGCTTGGAATTTTTATGATGAAATTAGAAAGAGAATATTGAAAGCTAGGGATAACAAAAATGACAAATTTTTACGATATTTCCCATCAGTAAAAGTAGAGAATTAAATGAGTTATATTACAAATATAGATACTTTATCAGCATTATTAGATAGATTGATATCTGAGAATATTAAATTACATTTTTTCCGTAAAGAAGATGTTGTTGATGATATTGAACATCAAGAGAACTTAATAGAAGAGATAAAATATAGGATAACTCAATTATTATTAGATACTTACAGCGAAAGAGAATATAAATATATATCTGAAAAAAGGACTTATAAACCAGAAGATATAGTTGAAACTCTTGAAGAACTTATACACAATGATATAACAACTGGTGAGGGTGATAGTACATCAGACAATCCATCACTTGAACACTTCACGAGAAATCATAAGTTGATAAGAAAGGCTAATGAGAATAGAGCTGTGGCTAAGAATAAATTAGATAAACAATTTAAAGGAATCATTGATGGGGAATGAATATAGATCGTCACGAGCAATCTGGGACACATCGGATAGACAAAATTATCAAAATTCAACTTTGAGAAAAGATGGTCAAATTTTAAATGATGATAATTTGATTTCAAGGTGGATACGAAAGTTATCAGCTGATACAAAAAATAAAACATTTTTAGAAATTGGTACTTGGAATGGTTTAGGTAGTACTAAAGTTTTTGCAGAATCATTAGAGAGTAGAAATAGTGATTATATATTTTACAGTTTAGAGTGTAATACGGATAAAAGTGAAATGGCAGCAATGCTTTATTCAGAATATAAAAATATACATATTTTAAATGAGGTTTTGTTTAACAAAATACCATTAAATTTTAATGAAATATATCCTGACTATTTTTATATTTTTAACCATCTTGGTATGTCCCGAAAACCAAAAATAAATAATCACTGGAACAAAGTTGATTTTGTGAACATGGAGAACTGTAAACTTTTTTTAGATAGGGATAATTTACCTGATATTTTTGACGTTGTGTTATTAGACGGTGGTGTATATACGACTTATTTTGATTATCAAATTTTAAAAAATAAATGTAATTATTTGTTGTTGGATGATACCAGGATAGCTAAAAATAATAAAATAGTTGAGATTATAAAAGATAATTTCACTTATTGGGATATATTAGAGG